>Ga0208877_1000183_pt1 | contig 21640 bp, 19 predicted proteins | sample CryBogCBH29Jun09_FD_184624 | JGI IMG/M metagenome (GOLD analysis project Ga0208877, IMG submission 184624) | Freshwater microbial communities from Crystal Bog, Wisconsin, USA - CBH29Jun09 (SPAdes) | ecosystem: Environmental > Aquatic > Freshwater > Lake | place: Crystal Bog, Wisconsin, USA...
TCCTTGGCCAAGGCAACTTCTGTTGCTATGCCAATCGCGGCGCCTTCGAGCTCATCGTCCGGAGCAACCTCCCGCGCAAAACGCAAAGTCTCAGCATTGCGTTCGCATTCCGTGGAAAATTGACCAACACTTCCCTCAAGACGAGCCACGACGCTGCGTTGATCATTAACGAGGTCATCCGCCTGGCTCCGCTCCCTTTGTGCCGAGCCCAGAACAGATTCGGCATGTTTAAGATCGCTCGCCGCGACGTTGACCAGCTCGCGGGCGGCATCCACGTCGAGATCGCCGCTTGGTAGGCCAAACTCATTCAAGACGTCGCGCGCGTTTGCCAGTTTTGCTTTCAGTTTTTCAACTGTCAGATCGTTGAGAGCCGTATTCTGGCGCTCATCAGCCCGACGGAGATCATTCTTCGCGTCAGCTATTGCTGTCAATCGGCGATCAAGATTACCGCGTGGATCTTGGGGGTCAAGCCTAAAGGTGGCGACAAGTTTGTCGATACTCGACTGCGCGGCAATTACTTCATTGGCGGCATCAAGATCCGTAGGCCCGCTAACCCGAATGGTTGCGACTTCCTCAATTTTGATTTCAAGTGCGCCATCAACGCGCCACTCTTGTGTCTCACCAGAGACGAGTTCGCTTGATTCATCATTCGACATAATACGGAGGCTGCCGAGAGCTTCAATCGCCAGTGTTGGCTGGCTCGCGTTCAGGACAGCATGCGCCGCAACAAGTCGTGACAAGGCTTCATCAACAGATTTTCGGACTTTTTCAGAGATACTCCTATCAGATTCGAGAATCTGAGTTGCGGCAATTCGCTGAGCCTCGGCCTCGTCAAACTCCCTCACCCGCTTTCCTAGGAGATCAGCTGCGACCTGGGCCTCTCGGAGTTCAAGCTCTCGCCTTGCGCTTCTCTCCGCGGACTTTGCGCTTTCAAAAACCTTCTCCATTTCGACAAGAGCTATTTTGAGCTCAGCCGCCTTTTTGCTGAGGTTTCTAAGTAGTCCTTGCTCGGTCGCGAGTTCCGCCACAAGCTGACGGTGCTTAACTTTTGAGTCATTCACAGCCTTCACAAGATCGGCACGCCGCACAACTTCACGCTCAGCGCCTGCGAGGCGTTCCTCGGCTGACGACAGCGATTGCTCGGCGATCGATATCGAACGTTCGATTTGGTCTAGTTCTCGCAAACGGTCAGCGTAGTTACCCCATTCGGCGGCAACCTCGGCTTGTCGAACCTCTAAGCCAAGGAGTCGGTCAGTGGCCTCGAGCAACTCACGACCCCGATTCTCCAAATTGTTGAGTCGTTGCTTCGCGCTTACAAAACCATTTGTCGCTTCCGCAATCTGCCCAGGCAGGTCCTTGCGCTCACCTTTCGGTTGCCCGGTACTAGTGAAGAAACGCGCGTACTCGGATTCAATGGCTTCAATAAGTGAGTTTCCGATATCCGGTTCCGCAGATGTGGTGCTCATGGCAAGATCAAGCGCCGTCATTAACGAGGAAGACTGTTCGAAACCGTGCTGTGACACCGGCTGGCCTTGCACATACTGCAAGGCATCAAATAGAGCCGAATCAAGTGAGGAGTCAAGAATTTCTCGAACTTTGTCATGGGCATCTCGTCCCGAATATTGACGAAGAATCGGTTTTGTCAGCTCCAGGACAGTCTCGGTACCCTTCAGCCATCGTTTGCGGTAAACAAAGTGGTAGTCACCAACGCTGATTTCTGCTTCAACTTCTGGCCCAACGTCACGACCAATGGGCTTGAGCGCTAGCACGTCCCTTGACTTTGAGTCGTGAGGATATTGCAAAAGAACATTGAAGCCCTCTGCGAGGGAGGACTTACCTGTCTCATTTGGACCCACGATGACTGTAATACCAAGCGTGGCGAATTCCAGTCTTCGCTCGAGCACACCTCGAAAATTAGAAATTCGAATCCGGTGCAGCCTCATGCAGGCGCTCCGACAAGGCGATAGAGCGTCCGCAGCGCCAAAATTGCGTCCTCACCTATTTCTCCGCCCTCTTGCGAACGGGACAGCAACTCCGCAACTGCAGAGTCACCGTAACCTCCCACCCGTAATGCCGCGAGATCGTCATCGTCGGCGACAACTGCAAGATCATTGCTTTCCTCCGACAGTGCCACCGATGCATAGACGTCGCTGGCCTCGTCGATCAATCGATCTATTTCAGATCGTTCGGCGATATTTACAGTGCCTTCCAGAACAAGGCGGATCGCTCGTCGCGACCGGTCACCACCTCTTGCAAGCTCGTTGGCGATTGCTTCCAGAAGGTCCTGCCCTGATGCCGCAATTTCAACTCGATTGAATTCCCAGGTCCCAAGCTCAATGGGCTCCACCTTGAATTCATCGCCAAAGTCAACAAGCAGAGCTCTGTTAGTGGATCGAATGTCCTCTTTGAAACTAGTCATTAGTGGTGCGCCCGAATACCACACTCGTCCAGTGGGGCCAACAGAGAGAGATGAGTGGCGGTCGCCAAGTGCTACGTAGTGAATTTTGCCTTCATCCAACGCAGATTCCAACTGAGTCAAATGAATCAGATTTGGATTGCCGGGGTCGGGGTTGATTGCATCAACCCCACCATGAGCAACCAGAACTCGAACACTCGATGCCGTATCCGAATCAAAGTTAGAAAGACGTTGAAGCACGAGGTCACGATCGGGACGTTTGCTTCTCCACGGCGCGCCAAAAATTTCCAGGTCGCCACCACAAACAAGATGCGAGGTGCTGTCATCAAGAACAACGATGTTGGAAGGCAACCGCTCTACGAATGGCCCGTTTACCCAAAGTGACTCTGGGCTACTGGGGTCATGATTCCCCGGGAGAAGAAAAACAGGCATCGTAAACTGGCTGAAGGCTTCTATTGCACGATTAACGGTCCGGCGATCGGGTACGGCGTCATCAAAAATGTCGCCAGCAATCACGGTCGCGTCACAAGAGTGCCGCAGTGCTTCTTCCGCAAGTGCGGCTAATGCATTGAATTGATCATCAGTGTACCGCGATTGCGCCTCCTGGCCAAAGAAGCGTCGGCGCATTCCAAGTTGAAGGTCTGAGGCGTGGATGATCCGCATACATCGCAACTATAGGCCGGGGCTGTCACATGGATCCCGCGAGACAAGAAGTCTCGCTTAGGCTTGCGCCACTGAAATATTGTGACGGCTCGGCAACAGGCGAGTATTTGGAATTTCGTTCACTAGTTTTTATGAGGCTTAGGGCAAAGCACACTTTGACCTTTGACAGCAATCAAGAGAAAGATCAAGGATGTTGAATCCAGATTCCAAAATCGCTGGATGAGCAATCCCGGCAGACCTGTTATCGCTCTTGACTGGCGGAGAGTTTCTTCAACTTCCGATAGAGCGACTTGTGCATCTGTAATCTATGTGGCAACGCAAAATCTAGGAGATGCAAGTGAACAGGCGAACCATCGTCCAACAAGTCTTGACGAAATCCATCGGTTGCGAGAATTATCGGGTGCTTGTCAGTAACTCAAATTTTTTTTCAGCTGGTACGTCGATTGCTAAACCCGATGGCTACTTGCCAAAACGGTCCGTAAGAAGCCTTTCTGCTGCAATCGGCTACACCTCATTCCGGATGCCAATCTACTTGGGCGTGCGGATGGCGCGGTCAGCACGCGATGACGATGGTCGCCAATTAGAGGCACTTCTGCGCAAGTGTCTTGGAGGAGAATATGCCAACCCAGACATCTGGATGGGCCCTGACACCGAAAACCAAGTTCCGAATTTCTATCCGTTGTACAAAAACTTCGAAGTTCCTGGCTCCAGCGGTTCACACGAAGACATAAGAGATTTTATTTCACGAGTAAGCCTCGAGTTTTGTGCCTTACTTGATTCGCTGGAACAGCACCCCTGATATCAGGCCGAAAAGGTGTGGGCACCGTCACAATAAACAGTCGAGAACGGTGTCGAATCTTGAGATATTTGGCGTTCGAAGGAAGCTCGTGTGATGTCAAGAATTAAGAGAGGTTTTGCCGAGAGGTCTATATCGAAAAACCCTTGGGGACTACAGATCCCTTCGAAGGCGACAGGATCGCCGTAGCCTGAGCCAGACTCTCTTTCATCCTAAATTGGTTAGAGATGGAAATGGCAAAACTCACGGGCAGACTACACCCGCAAAATTTCCCCCTCAGGACTACACAAGTATGGGATGGGTTTGCTGTGTGTCGCCAAATAAAAGTCGATTCATGGCAACTTTTGGATTTGCTGACAGGAGCAAACGAATATGGCCACGTCAGGCGTGGCTCGTCAACATAAGTGTTGAGATAGGTGTCGAAGAGTACCTTCGACGGGGAAACGAAAACTGCCATAAGACCTCAAATGCTCGGTCCTGTATGGCCTTTCTAAATGGTGCGGCTGGAGGGGTTCGAACCCCCGACCCTCGGTTCCGTAGATAGACCAAGCGAAAAGCAACTAGGGCAATTTGGTTTTATTTCTAGCACATTGAGGCGTGAAACATGCACCCAAATTCGTGGACGTCAAGAGGCGTAAGTACACCCGTAAGTACATTTTGCGCAATGTTTACTTTCACGGCTTGCCGGGCAATCCAATCGGGTGTACTTTGCTAGTCATGCACCTAAAGATGATTTTACGTCGCTTCCTCAATATCCAGTCGCGATGGGTGGGATCCCTCGTGATTGCGGTGACCTCGGCAGGAATTGCGAGTGCAATTACCGCCGCCGCTTCATCCAACATTTCCACGACGGCTGTCTATGCATGCCTAGTGAGTGGCAACTTAACAAACGTTCAAACAAGCACCGAGTCATGTAAATCCGGAACGCTCCTTTCGTGGAATCAAGTTGGACCACAAGGTGTTCCAGGTATTCAGGGCGTTCCCGGTTCGCAGGGTCCGCGAGGAGCGACTGGCCCTCAAGGCAGACAAGGTGTTCCAGGATCGCAGGGTAAGCCTGGGGCACAAGGTGCCCGAGGTCCTGCTGGAGGACCTCAAGGCCCAACCGGAGCACGCGGTGCCACCGGTCCTCAAGGAATTCAAGGGGCTACAGGTCCGCGAGGAGCGACTGGGCCTCAAGGCCCAGCAGGGCCCGGAATTCCGGGTGGGTTTTACATTTGGCTTCAACCCAAGGCAGATTTTTCGCCAAATGGTGCAGTTTGTCCTAATGGGAAACTTGCCACAATGTCGCTCGATACTCCAGCGGTAGCGCTTAATACGCCGGGATCTGGTGTGGCTTGGTTAGGCACGAACACAGTGACATGGCTTTGCCCCTTCTGATCAGTGGGAAGGCAAACTCAATCACTGTTTAGTACCACGAGCTGCCGAAAAAACTTGAGTACCATGAGGTGCGCCACAAAAGTACCCTTTACGCGCGTAGATGGCATTTGGGTTCGCGTAATAACGCCACCTTTCAACCCCAATCTTTTTGGTCAGGCCCGCAGCATTCCCTGTCATATTGCGACCCATACAGGGCGTTTTAGGCCCCTCTCAGACGAATGTAGAAACGACCTTGTTTATTCTGATCAACGGAACATTTGTTCTTGAACGAAACAGGCAAAATTCAGGTTCGTGGTGACCGTGAAAGAGTCACCACGAAGCGGTGTTCTCTCGCTGGCAAGTTCGTTACACCAAATAGGTAACTTTGGACATGGCCAAAATTTCGCTCGCTGAAAGTCATCCGGAACTTGCCGCGCAGGCTGACGGTTGGGACCCGTCGACAATTTCTGCCGGTAGCAGTAAGAAGTTGGCTTGGGCCTGCAGCAAAGGCCACAGGTGGGAGGCCAATGTTGCGAACCGAAGTAAAGGGAACGGCTGTCCGATTTGTGCGGGACAGATGGTGCTTGCTGATTTCAACGACCTTGCCACTCTCCGTCCCGACTTAGCAACCGAGGCTGACGGTTGGGACACTACCTCCATCCGACCGGGCAGCAACAAGAAACTTCCATGGATGTGTGCAAAGGGACACAAATGGGTTGCTAGCCCCAACAATCGCAATAAGGGCAGCGGGTGCCCGGTCTGTTCAAACTACGTTGTCCTCACCGGATACAACGATTTGGCAACCTTAAGTCCTGAACTAGCCGCCGAAGCCGATGGGTGGGACCCGCGTCAAGTTGGCAACGGAAGTAGCAAATCCCTGCCATGGAAGTGCCGACTAGGGCACTCTTGGACGGCCCCAGTTGAGCGTAGAAGTGGGCAGGGTCGGGGGTGCCCTGTATGTGCTGGCAATGTAGTGCTGGCTGGTTTTAACGACCTTGCCACAAGTCACCCCGCTTTGGCGGAAGAAGCTGACGGATGGGATCCAACAACGGTCGCAACATCCAGCAACAAGAAACTGGCCTGGAAATGCTCCCTAGGGCATCGCTGGCTCGCCGTGGTCGCCTCACGTGCGACTGGTGTGGGCTGTCCAGTATGTGCAAACAAAGTGGTGTTGCCTGGTTTTAACGACCTTGCAACCACAAACCCGGACCTTGCCGCCGAGGCCGACGGCTGGGAACCAGCAACCATCGTTGGCGGAACACACGTCAAGAAAAAATGGATTTGCCAGAGCGGTCACCGTTGGGCGGCAGCCGTTTCAAGCCGCAACACCGGGGTGGGATGCCCAATTTGCGATAACAAATTGGTATTGCCTGGATTTAACGACTTGGCGACGAAGAACCCCAGTCTTGCCGCCGAAGCCGTTGGCTGGGACCCAACAACGGTGACACCCCGATCTCATCAGGTAATGCTGTGGAAATGCGCGTTAGGCCACGAATATAAAGCCGCATTGAATAATCGCAGTGCTGGAAAAGGGTGCCCGTATTGTTCCAACTCAAAAGTCCTGACGGGCTTCAACGATCTAGAAACTCTATTCCCTGAAGTTGCCGCCGAGGCCGACGGATGGGACCCCCGTCTCATTGTGTGGGGAACACCCGCCAAGAAGCCCTGGGTTTGCGAGAATGGCCACCGTTGGACTGCATCGGTTGGAAATCGAACCGGCTCGATTGCCGCCGGTTGCCCTTCGTGTGCGCGCTCAGGCTTTGACCCAAACAAGGACGGATGGCTTTACTTTCTTGAACACGATGGTTGGGGTCTTTTGCAAATCGGTATCACCAACGTTCCAAAAGACCGACTGGGAACCCATCAGCGCAGCGGTTGGACTATCAGAGAATTAAGGGGACCACAACCTGGTGACATCACCCATCAGTGGGAACAGGACATCTTGAATGCTCTTACGCGGCGCGGCGTATCACTCGGTCCCGAACACATCGCCGGTAAGTTCAGCGGCTTCACCGAGTCGTGGATCGAGGAGGATTTCCCAACAGAATCCCTTGCCGAATTAATGCAACTAGTCCACGAAGACGAGGCTTAGGGTCCTCCACCTACTTACTTTTCACTCGGTAAAAGTGGCCCTCGGAAGTCAGGATTTGTGGCATCAAAGTGGTGTCTAGTGGATTTGACGGTGGCGTTGGTTCGATGTCGGGGAAGACAATGGCGCTGATAGCCGCCGTGGCCTGCTTTTCCACCCGGGCCGTGTTTGCATACGTGCCAAGGGTTATCTGCAAATTTGAGTGACCTAGAGCTTTGGATACGGCACTTAGTTGCCCGCTGTCTCGATTAACCAAAATGGTGGCAAAAGTATGGCGAATGTCATGAAGACGAATTGGACGTATCCCGTGATGATGGAGAAGCTTTTCGTAGGAGCGCCGAAAGTTCCGTTCGTCATACTCGGCACCAAATTTTGTGGTGAACACCCAGTCGTTTTCGACCCACTCCGCCCCCGCCATTGCCCGCTGGAACACCTGACGCTCCTTGTGTTGCCGCAAAATGTCCATCGTGGGGCTCTGGAGCTGAAGTACCCGCCTACTCTGCGCCGTCTTGGGCGGCCGAACAATTAACTCTCGCCTTGCCGTACCATCAGGCCACAGCAGCGATGGGTGCGAGATAGTGCGCTCAATCGAAATGGTGTGGAATTCAAACTGCACGTCGGCCCACTTGAGACCAAGGAGTTCGCCGAGGCGAAGCCCGGTAACAATCATAAGAAGAATTGGTGCTTCGAGTTCGTGGTTGACCAGGGCCCGCCTGACTTGAGCAACCTCTTCTTCCGACCACGGCCGACAGACTTGCGTCTTGTCGGTTTCGCTTCGGCGAAATTTCTCGGTGTTGCGCACAGGGTTCGTAGCGGCCACATTGTGGCGCACTGCTTCGGTGAACACCTTGCTCAGCGCGGTCCGCACGTTGTTGACCGTGGCCGCCGAATGCGTTTGCCGCAAGTTGTTTAAAACGTCTTGAATTTCTCGTGACTTAATGTCTCGGACCGGCCTGGAACCTAAGACCGGAAAAACGTGCTTTGTCAGGGTTCGCCGGTAGTCCGACAGAGTGCGCTCGGATACCTTTCCGGACTGAGAACTCGTCACTTCAAGAGCCCACACCCGAAGCGTTGTCTGCGGACCGGCCACCAAGCCAATGGCGTCACGTTCACGGAGCAATTCGCCACGGGTGCGGATGGCTTTGGTCTTTGTTTGGGTGGTCTTGGTGACGAAGCGGGTCTTGCCATTGGCATATTTTCCCGCTGGAACCTTCACCAAGAAGGTTCCACATGACCGTTGGAGTATTTGCCCTTGGCCACGTGGGGCACGGACTTTTGAACTCATGCCATTACCCGCTTTCGGGAAAGCTCGTCCAGACGTCGATTTTCAATGAGGTTGTCAACGAAGGCAAGAATTGACTTCGCCGGGATCCGGGCTTTGCTGGTGGGATACACGGCCAACAATTGACCGGTCTTCATGAACGTGTAGATCGTCTGGGGCGAAACGCTTAGAAGTGCCGCGGTTTCGGGCACCGTGTAGAGGGGCTTTTCAAAGTGGGTTACAACGTAATGCGTGTTTTTCACTGCTAAGGAGGCCTCTTTCGTTGCTAGCCAATGGCATCCCTTTTTGCCACTCGCGACTTGCGAGTACACAACGGTATGCCAAGAACGAGGAGGAGCGTTACATGTAGTGGTAACGGCCAGGGCTTCGAATCCCTTAAGCCGCGCCCCGTCGTTGGCAAACAGCTTCTGAACGAATGAGGGTTCAAGTCGCGCGTAAGTATCGCCGTAAGTACAACGACGATTCATTAAGCGGAGAAAGCTGGACACTAAGGCCTCCTAATTAACAGGCCTTAGTTGGGTTTCATCCTTGGTGCGGCTGGAGGGATTCGAACCCCCGACCCTCGGTTCCGTAGTTAGTGTTCTACTTCTTCAAGAGAATCTATTTTACTGAAATTATAGGAATCCGCTGTTACAGGATGTCTAGGCACGTCCACCTAAGTCCATTGCCATAAGTAGATCAGTAAGTAGACCACCCATGACTGGTTGCGTCCCCTTGGGGGAGTATTCCTTCAAGGTGTTTACGTGCGGTCTGGTATCACGCAAAAGTCTTTGTAATAACAACAATGGACCTAGGTACTGAGTTGGCCTCACAGCAAGTTACTGCCGCCTAATTCAAACTGCGTCGTCAGTTGGATCCGGTACGGGTAGGTCGAAAATTGTGTACGAGGAGGAGTGATCGAGCATCTCAGCAAGCGTGAAGTCCTCAAGAAAACTCAAAGCGGCCTCCCTGGAATCAAATTCAAATCGCTTTGTTTCACCAAGGTTTGAATAGATCTCGACCGCAACCTTCGCAATCGCCCTGGGAACGTCGTCCCTCAATGTCAGCTCGACAAGTTGGGCAAGGCTTGATTTAATCGGCTCAATCATCTGTCGACCGATTCTTGCTTTTTCTTCCTCCGACAGTGCCGAATACTTATTCCAAGCAATCACAGCCAAGTGGCGATCCTTCTCACCCCAATTGAAATCAATACCTCTTTGAGCCAAGACAGTCGCAATGTGATCAAAGGGGATCACAAAAAGATTGATGTTGTTAGTTGACATCATTTTCAGCGAAGTTACGGACCAATTACCCGCCAGAACAGCGATTGAGCTGCGCACGCTTGAGTAACGAAGCCGGATTTGGCCGTGAGCATGACACACCCAGCTCCCCTTGTCACGATTGTGTTTTTTGTAACGAATGTACTTTGACTCCAGCAGGATCAAAGGTTGGTTTTCTTCGTTGACGATTACACCATCAATACTGTATTTCGTTGCAAAATTGTCATACATAATTAGCTTCGTCGGACGACCTGTTATCGCGCTGACTGGGCCCTTTGTGAGGAGCCGGGCATTTTGATCTTGAGCTAGAGGCGCCAGAAACTCGTTTATCGCTGCCTCCATTGACGCGCCCATTGCCTCGCCAATCGCGCTACCTGGGTTCTGAGTTGGAATAGCGGAATCGTTCATTTGCGCAACTTCACAATCGTTTCACGGAGCGGAACAGAGTGACGCTGTGGATTTGCTGCCCATTTGCCGCCCCGCTCACGCAAGACTTCAATTTCGTAGCTTTCAAAGCCAAGGCCAAGGCCGATCTGTCCAATCAACTCATCAGTCGCCACATGAACGCCATACGGGGCCGAGTCACCAAGGATGTAGAGGGCTTGACTACCTGGGCGTAAGACTCGGAAGTTATCTTTGAGAATTTCATAAATATCGTTGAAATAGCCGGCCACAAGCAAGTCGTAACTCTTCTTTCCACCCTTTTCGTGACGCCTCTGACCCAGCGCCTCCTTGGTTGATACCAGGAAGTCGTGAACCTTCGGCGAGGTCTTCCCTATCTCAGGATTGATGTCGTAGCGCGAGTCAGTTCTGCTGATCTGGGTCGTCGCACTTGTCATTAATTTTGTTCTAATTTTCTGAGAAATATCCCCCCAGTTCTCTGCGTCACCCATGAAGTACATTTCGAGTCGGGTTCGGTCGGCGTAGTCAAAATTGTTGAGATACGGCGGGGACGTAAAAATGTGATCGACAGACTCCTTCCTGAGCCCTGATGAAGCACTAGACCCCAAGATGAGATTGTGCTTTGTCTTAGTTTTAGAAGCCGTTGTGCGCACCGCAGCAAGGTCATCGAGCATTTTCAGCACCCTACGTCGATAGGTGTTGATCGCATCTTTTGACATGCTGGTGATTTTTATCTTGTTTGGCGCAATGTATGGCCACCCAGTAGCGGCGATGGAGACATCACGGAGGGTGCAAATAAGTGCGGTTCGGAGGAACCTTCGCGACTCATAACTCATTGAATTGTCGGCCAAGATAAAGTCTCGAACTTTGCCCATCGAAAATAAGGCGTCTGGCAAGAAACACTTTGTTACAAGTTCTGGAAATTTTTCGGCGTTCAACTTCACAAGTTTGTCTTCAGTTGGAATCTTGCCAATAATCTTCGGAATAGTTACTAGGAACGAATCGATTTCGCCTCGATCAATATCCCAAAACATTTTTGTCTGCGTGATGTCGTAGACGAAAGGGTGCGCCTCAACACCCGCTGAGTGATAGCCCAGCGCTCTTGCGGTCAGATTTGTTGTACCTGAACCCATGAAAGGGTCATAGACGACTGCTTTACCCGGAGTAAGCCCAGCCTGTTCAATCGAGTGCGCTACCGCCTTAAACGAGAATCCGGCTGGGTACGTGAACCACGAGTGTACCGGGGCCTTCAAACTATCGCGGAAAGTTCCCCACTCAGAAGTCTCCTTGTCGGGCACTTCGCTTCCATCAAGCCTTAGTTGAGCCATTTTGTTTCCTCCGCATGCAGCAAATAGTCGCCACCGTTACAAACTACGCCAGATGTATTCATCACTGGTCGACGGTTTGTCCTCGAACAAGGTGTCCCTGCACAATCTGCGACCCTACCAACCCCCTGTTTCATCAATGAATTCAGCGCAGCACTCCCTCCGGGGATGAGCTCATCGCCCTCTGGATTGAGGAAAACTTGCCATCCGTTAAAAAACCTGATTCAGCGGTTGCCGGCAAGCCGCGTTTGACACTATGACCTTCTTTGGCATTGTGCAACTAGCCAATGATGCAAACTGAGGACGCACCTGCATTGAACGAGTGATGATTCAGACTAAGCCGGATCGTGGAATGCCAGAGAACATTAGTCACACCCACACATTCTCCTTAGGCGCTTTAGTGCCATTTATATGTTGAGTGCCTCACGCATCACTACCCACGCCTAGCGTCGCTACTACTACAGACAATCCTGTAGTTGTATGACACGGTACTTTCGTATTGACACAAAGGTGGCGTCGTCCTTGTCCAACTAAATCTGGACTTGTATGGCAAGCCCCTCGCACATCATCCCCGGCGATCAAAGTGGCTGCTAACGCGAAGCGGAAAGTTCTTTCCCACCTGGCTAAGTTGATCAGCCTTGGGACCCTTGTTCTTACCTTTGAAGACAATGTCACTAATCAAGCTTGTGGCGTGATGTGAGACCTTTGCTTCTTTGGCATACCGGTCCATGGTGATGCTCACCGATGAGTGGCCAAGAGCACGTGACACTGCAGCAAGGGAGCTCGGATCACGCTCAATGGCCAGGGTCGCGAAGGTGTGACGCATATCGTGCAATCTGATTCGTCGAATGTTGTGAGCATCGAGCACTTTCAGAAACTGACGTCGAATCGTCTTGGAACTGGTGAATCCACCCCTGTTATTCGTGAAGACAAGCCCTTGCTCCTGCCAAAGCCCCTTCTTAGTAGCTTCGGCCGCCTGGAACTCCTGGCGTAACTGGTGGCGGCGAAGCACATCAAGGATCGGCCAGAAGACATCGAGTACTCGAATTGATGACTGCGTCTTCGGTGGAGACAGAAACTGCCGATAGACCGTCGAACCATCTCGCTGTTTGATTGAGTGATCATCCAGCGTCTTGTCGATATTGATTGTCCCCGCCTCAAAATCAATATCGGACCAGTGCAATGCTCGAAGCTCACCAGTTCGTGCTCCAGTCGACAGACTGAGCAGGACAAAAGCCTCCAGATTCGTGTCTATAAAGGCCTGAGAGACGACGTCGACCTCATCCTCACTCCAAGGCTTCTGGACTGGGTTTTTCTCGTAGGAAGCTCGTTTAAACTTCTCTGTCGCATCGAGTGGGTTGACGTTCACGAGCTCTTGCTTCATGGCTAACTTGAAGATCACACTCATGGCTGAGCGGATGTTGTTCACGGTCTGAGCAGCTTTGTCACGACGAGCATTATCCAAGAGTGCCTGCACTTCGCGAGGGCGTATTGCTGAAAGCTTCTTTCCTCCAAGCACCGGGAAGACGTGGTTGGAAAGGGTTCGGTAATACCCATCGGCCACGTGACCCTTCCAGCGTTCCGAGTTGTCGAAGAGCACCTCTTCAGCAAACTTACGAAACGTGATGTTTGGGCCGGCGGACAGTTGGTTCTTGTTCAGTTGGTCGATGAGCTTCCCCCACTCGACCATTGCTTCTTCGCGGGTATCGCAGGTCTTCGTCTTTCGCGCTGAATTACCAGACTTAGTGCGTCCGACCGGAACGAAGGCCACCCACTTGCCGTTCTTTTCGTAGATCCCACCAGTCCCCTTCGGGTTGCGCTGGTTGACCCGACGAGGAGTTTGCTTGCGCTTGGTGCTCACCGCTGTTCACCATTGCTGGCGGAATCCCAGCGAGCCTTCTTGATCTGCTCGTCGACAAATCTGATGATCTCAGACGCTGGGACCTTCAGCCCACGCTTGCTTCCTAGCGGGTTGACGGCGCGTAGTTGGCCAGAGTTGATCAGGTCGTAGATCACCTGGCGGGAATACGACAAGATGGCTGCTGTCTCGATAACTGAGTACAGCATCTTGGTGAGTGGTACGGGTTTAAAGCCATGGTTGTTCATGGGTATCAATACGCTCCTAAGTAGTTCGTATTGACTTCCACGGGAATGACGACCCACTACATCGTCTACATCACAACTTTTAGAGAAATTCTTCTCAGCTGGTGGTAACTGGTAATGGAACGCAGCCCGGCTAAAGGTCACGACATCGCTGAATGATGTCTCACCAGCCCAAGCAAACGGGCCGTAAGGAGATTGACAAGTGGACTGAACGCACTCATCGAAGTGATACTGCATGGTCAAGGTGCTCCTGTTGGTCAGGATTCCCTTGAAGAATGAACTGGTGCGGCTGGAGGGATTCGAACCCCCGACCCTCGGTTCCGTAGACCGATGCTCTAATCCGCTGAGCTACAGCCGCAATGATGCAGGAGTTCTATCCTAGCCGACCGACCAAGGATTTAGCCAGACGACGGAAATAGCCTCGCCGCCCCCCGCAGGGCCACCCGATTTCCCTGAATAACCACCCGAAGCCCCGAACGCGTTAGGTCACTCGCGCGTAGTCGCTGTGCGTTGCCACCACTGAGGTGAACGACGTCAACCGCCCAGCGATCAGCGAGGTCCGCCACCGCTCGCCGGACCTGTCCCACCCACTGCTGTTCGCTCTGCACACGGGCTCGCTCGCCCAAAGCGTCATCAAACGTCATTGACCCGTCTACTAATTGCTTCCCGAAGTCCTCGATCTCGACAAAGGCACCGTCACGCGCGAGCGCCACACCAAATCCGGTGCCCAGTGATACGACGAGCTCAGTGCCGACACCCTCACAACTTCCGAGGGCAGCGAGATGGGCGTCATTGACGACCCGCACATCAACGCCACTCTCGCGGCACAGCACTTCGGTCAATGGAAAACCTCGCCACGCCTGGTCAATTGCCGGATCCACCTCCGAGCCACCGCCGGTTCGACGCGACAGGTTCCCTGGGGCCCGCACCACGCCATCGCGAAAGTCACCCGGGAAGCCGATACCAACTCGTGGAATCGCTCGCGTCGCAATACGTTCCACTATCCACGACACCAGTCGATCTGGCGTGCAGGGATAGGGCGTTGCGCGGCGGCGAAGCGAGCCAACCATCTCGCCCGCGTAGGTCACGTCAGCCATCTTGATGGAGGTCGCGCCAATGTCAATAGCGAGGATGTCGCCGCGGGAGGTCTCGCGCACGCACCAATGGTAGCGAGCGATACCAATGACGGCGGCGCCAGCCCGGCCCGAGTCGCACCTCAATAAGCGGACTCACGTACCACGTTGATCCGACAACATCTTCGTTACGCCGAGGGGCCATGACTCTCCCGCATCGCGGCATCGGTGTCGATGAACGTGGTGTCACGGTCGTCGGGTTCGAGCTCCACCACCGAGCGCGCAGCGCCGTAGCGGACAAGCACCGTGCCTCGTCGCAGTGACGCGACCACCTGCCGCTCTAACGTCGAGAGATGAAGCGCCGATCCCATCTCGCCGATCTCGTCAACCTCTTGCCGGAAGAGCCAAGTCGTCTCGCACTCTCGCAAGAGTCCTTGCGCCCGCGCACGACTGGCACTCCCCTCGTCGCCCACCGCCCCGACGTCGGACCAACGGTGCAGCACCAGCAGGTGGCTAATACCCCGCGATCGGGCCAGCTTCCACGACCCCTGCAGCCAGCGCAACGCGTAGGGGTCGGCCAGCAGCGCCCAGGCCTCATCGACGATGACGTGGCCTTGCTCACCCTGTCCGTGCACCACCTGCTGTGCTGCGGCCACTGCACACAGTCCGGCCATACCCAGGGTCGACGAGGCCCACTGCTGCGACAAGTCCAAAATCACCAGCCGTCCACCGAAGGTCAGTGGCGGTCCGTCCCCATCGAACAGGTTGGCGAAGTCCCCGTGCACGAAACGGCGAAGCAGCAACGCGACCTCACGCTGGGGGCCGTTGTCGAGCACCAGGGTCGGCGCAAGTATCCAGTACAAGGCCGCGAGCACCCGCGGCGGTGAAGTCTGTAGTGCCGCCCACGCGGTGTCGATGACGTAGTGCTGCTCGGCCGACAGCGGCGCCCCCTGTGCTGAAGCGAGCAGGGTGCGAACGAGCTCTTTGTCTTCGTGATCACTCCGACCAAAGGGATTGCACCACCCATCGCGACCGAGGACGACCGGCGTGGTGTCGTAGGAGGCGGCGAGGGCGCCGTACTCGCCTTTGGGATCGACGACGACAACGCGGCGGCCCCGTTCGAGGGCGCGGTCGAGCATCATTTTGACCAACGTGCTCTTTCCCATGCCGATGGCTCCCGCAATCACCATGTTGGGGTTCGTCGTCAGCCCCGCCTCGTACGCGTCGAAGGGATCAAAGATGAAGTCGCGTCCGCGCCGCGCTCGCCCGAGACGACGTCCCGAGAGTCCCGTGCCGGCGTCGTGCGCCGGGAGCCGCAGGCTCCAGAGGTCGTCACTAGTGGCCCAATGTGTCCACGTCTTCACCACGACGCGCCACCAGGGAGCGACCACCGGAAGTACTGCGCCTGCCGACCGTGCCCGCGGGACACGACAATGCCCGCATCACGGAGCTGACGGACCGTTGCACGGACTGCTTGGTTGACCGCCGAAGGCGCGTGCCCACAGATCGTCAAATACACCGCGAGCTGCACGAGTGGTGCGCCCTGGGCCACCAGTATCTCGCGACGCTGCAACCGTTCAAACTGATGATCACTGCGGGCCGAGCGGCGAAATCCCAACGCACCGGCCGCCGCGGCATCCACCCCCGTGCGGTGCACGGCTCGCCCCGTGATGCGCAGTGCGCGAGCGCTCGGCACAACAGCCAGATGCACGCTCACAATGCTGGCCATAACCACTCGCTGGAGCGGTTCGAGCAGGGCGCCCACGGTGTTCGGAGCAAAAGCGGTGACTCGGAGGGTGGCGAAGGACCCGTCAACCGTTGACACGCTCGACCACTGCTCCCGGACTTCACGGGTTCCCGTCGTCACCGCGAGTGGGGCACTCTTGGCAACGGGGCGCCAGCCCACCGGTAAGGCACCACTGGTGCCCGTCAGGAGCGTTCGGGTCGCGCTGTCGTCGATAACAACTTGCATCGTGAGGTGACCACCGGTCGGTGTTGCCGCCATCGCACTTAATAACTCACTGACCTGATTCATGATGATGGCGTCGCGTCCAGACAAATCAAGTCGGCCGCGGTGCTCGAGTTCTCCGGCCCACCACTGTTCACTGGCGGCGATGGCACCATCGCGAACGACCAGCGTTGTCCATTTCGATCGCACCACAAACTGCACTGACGTCACGACCTTTGTCCCAATGGTGTCTCCTTGGCCCATGGGAATGGCCACACCGGCCGCGACCACGGCCACGAGAAGCAGTACGGCACTTGACGAAGCGAGCAGCCACGTCGCCGTTGCGCCCACCGCAATGACGAGGCCAGCAATTTGGTGTCGCTGCAGTGACGCCCATCGCTCGGTGGCATCACTCTGGGCGAGCGCGGCACTAGTCATCCCAGTGCCACCCAATCACTGGTCCCCACTCGTCTTCCAGGTAGGCAACGTGGCCGTGGCGCACCGTGGGCTTGCCAATTGGTGGCGGCAACGCCTCGGCGTCTAGTGGTGGCAGGGGAAGGTCACCGATGCCTTCACGCATGGGAATACCGAGGTCCTCGGGCACCTCCGGCGGACCCAGGAGCGGTGCCGAGGGGAGCAGGGCGCTGACCGCCATCCCGGCCGGCGAACGCGGGGCGTTCATGACGGTACCCACCGTGCGACGGCGCAGTCCATCGAAAGCGTGCAGCGCTGAGTGCTCCATGATCGGGACCAGGCGGAGCACCAGAAATGGTGTGGCGCAGGCCAGGAGCAGCGTCACGACGCCGACCAATACTGAGGTCGCGTTCGCCTGCGTCACTTCGCTAAACCCCAAGGCGAGGGCAATCATCACCACCACCTTGGATCCGGCGATTGCAATGAAGGTTTCGCCCAGTCGCCACCCCACGCGACGCAACGAGGGAAAGAGTGACAGGGGCACCACGAGTGGCACCAGGACGAGCAGAAACGTCAGCAGCACCGTGCGCAACACGAGCTCAATCCACAACAACAGGGCCCCGAACACAACAAAGATTGACAAGAGGAAGACACCGAAGCTCGGCACCACCCCAAGATGGGTCAGCGCTGTCGCCACATCACCGACGTGCGCCGCCGTCGAGCCCTCGGCCGCGAACGCCAGTTGATTCACAATTTCTAAAAGCATCAGCCCCAGGGGCTGGGCTACATAGATAGCCGCGACGCAGGCCGGCGCCACGCCGAGGTAGGTCCGCCAGAGCGCCAGCTGATCGCCGTGACGCAACGCCTGGAGTGTGGCAACGAGCAACCCCAGCACCATCAGGAGGGGTGAGAGGCGCACCAAGGTAGCGAACTCGGGCTTGGCCGCCGTCACGATGGTGCCGGGGTCACTCGTTGCGTTGAGTACTGCTACCACGGTGCTCAGGAGCCACTGCACCGCCCCAAGGATCCATGCGGTCAGTGCATTGAAAAAGTCACTGAGGCTGGCGTTAGCGATGGTGGAGGCGGCACAACTCAGACTGAGGTAGCAAAGTACCGATGACACAACTAATTCACCTTCGCACCCGAGGCGAAGAAGAAGTTGATCAGCGCCGGTGCGGCGCCGAGCAAAATTGACGCGCCGAGTGAGGTGAACACGGCCCGACGCCCCAGACTGGACTGCTGGGTGTTCTGCGAGTGATTACCGAATGCCCACAACGCCGCGCCGATGATCAACGAGGCCAGGGCCGCAATCAGCGCCCATGAGGCAATCCCGTTCACCAGCGACTGAAGAACGCTGCTGCCCGGAAGGTCGGCGGTGGATGGGGTTAGGGTGACGCCTGCAACGAGCATGCGAACTCACTTTCTCTCTAGGGGCCTCCCAACGGTCGCTGCCAGCGCACTTGCGAGCAACATGCCATCGGCCACTGTTGCGCCGTTGACAGGACAGGACTCGGTATTGGACGAGTTACATGAAATGCCACCAAGGTCGTGAACGAAGACGGCGCGGACATGACTCGCCTGCATTTCTCATGCACGCGTCTGCCACTGGCGCAACCAACGAAAAACGCGAGCCTCCTCATTACTCACATCTACGAGGGACTTATTCACTTTTCCTGGTGCGAGCCAACTTTGAGGTGTATACCTGAACTAGGACGGTAAAAGGAGAGGTATGGGCGCTACGCACGTACGGTTCGCCGCGATTGTAAATCTCAATACCCCCGGCCACTATCTGCACTGGGGCGTTATTCAGATTTCATACGGGAACGCCATCGTTGTTGGATTGATGGTTCTAGCCTTTGTGGCAGCCCTGGTGATCCCCTTCCCGAAACACCGTGACGAGGAGGTCGAATGAGCACCACTGCAATTGATCGGCAATGGACCACGCGAGTTCGCAAGCGCATCGCCGGCACCTTCCCTCCGGAGAAAGTTCTGCCCGACACGCAGCCGGCCTACGTCGCATCGTGGATTTACGTCTTCGGTGTCCTTACCCTGGCGGCCCTCGCGCTCGTGATAGCCACGGGCGTGGCCCTCGCAATCATGGGACCGACGTGGTGGCACGTGAGTGGAGTTGGTCACTTCCTCAACTCCCTGCACCTCTGGAGCGTGGAGGTCTTCTTTTTCGCCATGGTTGTGCACCTGTGGGGCAAGTACTTCATGGCTGCATGGCGCGGTGGGCGGGCCCTCACGTGGATTACTGGCGGCGTGACGTTTCTAACCTCCATAGCTACCGCCTTCACCGGCTATCTCAGTCAAACTAACTTCGACTCCCAATGGATCGCCACGCAAGCGAAAGACGGTATAAATGCCACCGGCGCAGGAGCCTTCTTCAACGTGCTGAACCTCGGGCAGATGTTGATGTGGCACATTACGTTGCTGCCCCTGGCCGCCGCTGCCTTGACCGCCCTCCACGTGATTTTGGTCCGTAAACGCGGCGTCGTACCTCCCTTTGCCGACGAACCACGAGAAGGTGGGAAATGAGCACGAAGCGATTCAACCCCGACGTCGAGGTTGCGGAGTGGACTGGTCGCCAGCGCCCCTACGACATCTTGAAGGAGGGCACCATTGCCCTCATTGTGGTCTCACTACTCGTTGTCACCCTGGCCGTGCTCTTTGGCTCACCCGATGACGCTCCTGTCACCATCCGACAGTGGAGCAATGCCGACCCAATCGACTTTGCAACCACTGCCTTCACTGAGCTTGCGGGGACATCGGCTACGGCCACCTACGGAGCCCCCTATAACCACGTCCCGGCCACCGGACAGTCAATCTTGGGAGTATCACTCGAGAATCTGGTGGGGGTGCACATCCCTATCAACACTGCGAACGACTTTGTCCTGATTCCTCTCGCCGCCCAGACCGATGACCGCAGACTCACCGCAGCGTTGAGCGCGTGGCGCGGTGCAACCCCAACTGTCCAAGCGGCGTGGATTGCGGACTACGCAGCCCACGAGCCCACGACCGTAGCTCGCGGCCACCTCATAATGCGTGCCCACCACGCCGGACCAGTGCCGGTGCTCATCGCGTCACTCACGCAGATGGCCCAGTCGGGCGCGCTCGACCAAGCACTCCTGACCAACAACCAGCGGTACTACTCGGTCAACTACACCGAACCGTTGTTGTTCCTCGCGAACGGTAACTACTTCAGCACATTGGCGGGGAACAAGCACCTCGCCGGCAACCAGTGGGGCATGATGAACGAAACGGGGAACTACCCCGGCCAAGCATGGCTCTGGCTCTACACCTTCTGGTATCAAATCAAGCCCTTCAGCACCAGTGCCAGCGGCGATTTCATGGTCTGGGCACTGATGATGCTCGCCTCGGTGATCATGGTCCTCGTGCCCTTCATCCCGGGCGTTCGGTCGATTCCGCGCCGAATCAAGATTTATCGCCTCATCTGGCGCGATCATTACCGTCACGCGGGCCGCTAGGCATCGCTCACGCAACGTCTTGACCAACGTGCCTCTCACGAGGGAACTCGTGAGGTGTGCTCATCAACCACTTGACAATTGGTTGATCTGCCCTCATAAGGGATGCGCGATTACGCGTCCATCTGCGAGAATGAATCCGTGCACATCGCCTTCGGCCATAACTTCGCCGCCCACTGGTCGGCCCTCGTCGTTTACGCCGCCACCGCGGGCGTTCTCCTCGTCGGCCTCTACCTCGGCACGGTGCTTCACCGCTGGCGTTCGTCGCGCGCCCTCGCCCAGCGCCTGACGGCACTCGCGGCTCGACTCGGCGTCACGCCGCGCGACGATCGCGGCAAGGTCGAAGGCGCCCTCGCCTTACTCGAAGAGGTCGCTGGTGAGGCCACCACCGTGGTGAACGAAGCCGGCGCTGACGTGATTCGCCTGCGTCGCGCGCTCGACGTCCTGCCACTGGGTCTCGTCCTCTGCGACGAGAGTGGCACCGTCCTCTACCGCAACCCCCAGGCCGAGCAACTCATGGTGAGTCGATACGGCGACGCCATCGCCGCCCAGGAAGTCACCAGCGCGTTGGAAGAGGGCTGGAAGAACGGCGTGGCCACCCGCACCGTCGACATCTACGGTCCACCCCGTCGCACGCTCAATATCCAGGCGCTGGTCATCGACGACGGCCGCAAGCCCCTGGGCGTTATCGCCTTTATCGAAGACATCTCAGAGCGTCGTCGCCTCGAGGAGGTCCGTCGCGACTTCATCGCCAACGTGAGCCACGAACTCAAGACGCCCATGGGCGCCATGGGTCTCTTGGCCGAGACCCTGCAATACGAGAAAGATCCCACCGTCGCCAACCGCCTCGCTCAGCGCATCAATGACGAAGCCTTCCGCGTGAACCGGATCATCGAGGACCTCCTCGACCTGTCACGTATTGAGGGCGAGGGCTCCCCGATCCGTGAACCGCTGCCCATCGCTCTCGTCGTCGCCAACGCGATGGAGCGGATCCACACCGCCGCCGAGCAGCAGCACGTGACCGTCAAC
>Ga0208877_1000212_pt1 | contig 19487 bp, 17 predicted proteins | sample CryBogCBH29Jun09_FD_184624 | JGI IMG/M metagenome (GOLD analysis project Ga0208877, IMG submission 184624) | Freshwater microbial communities from Crystal Bog, Wisconsin, USA - CBH29Jun09 (SPAdes) | ecosystem: Environmental > Aquatic > Freshwater > Lake | place: Crystal Bog, Wisconsin, USA...
CCTACAGCATTATGAACGCCCCTGGCATGTCCCCACACGGCAAGTTAGGGCTGCTGCACATGGCCTTAGACCAAATCTGACCTTCGCTTAGCAAGACTGAACCCCCCGCACAAGGCGAGGGGCTGAGCCGGGGTAGCGGAGTCAGGGTAGCGGAGTTATGAGTCAGGGTAGCGGAGCCACGCCGAGATGGTCTGGTGCGTCACCTCAATTCCGTAGCGACGTTCCAGCTCTGCCACGATAGCCCGTAGCGATAGCCCGGCGGCGTTCCATTCTGCCAGCAACGCGGGAAGGTGGCGGCCATATTCCGCCGCCACCACCCGCACCGCCAACCGATAGAACGGCGACCCGTTCAACGTGTCCACCATAGAACCGCAACCGCTAGCGCCATAATCGACGCCAGCGGCCACGGGTTCGCAACTACTAGCGGCCATGTCATCACTGCCCGCCCGCGGCTAGATACGTGGCGACCCCGGCGAACCCCGCCGGGATCGCTACGACAATAAAGATCCCGCCACCGATATCGGAGCTAGTTTCAGCCCAGACAGCCACCAACGCGCCCACGATAACCGCGGCGCACCATCCCGCCCGCCTAGCGGCTAGACGTTCGCGGCGGGTATTGCGGCGGCGCGTCATGCTACGCCTACCGCGTCGCCGCAGTAAGTGTTAGAACGGAAGATTACGCCAGGCGGCGGCGTAAGTTTCACCACGTAGCCGCGAGGATCACCGCCTAGTTCGACGTTCCACGTGTCGCCAGTGATGGCGCTAAGCTCCGCCACTAGTTCGCTAATGCGGGCGTAGGTCGCCGCCTCGCGCGCGTCACGATCCTCCTCCCATAGGCGCATACGCAACCGATTACGGGCGGCTAAATGGGCGTGATCTTCCGTCGCACCGCTGGCGTAGGCGCGCTGTATGCGCGCGTCTTCGCGATCCATCCACCATGGGCCGTTGCATTCTTCCACGGCCAATCGATCCAACCGCTTAGCGTGGCGAACGATAAGGCTAAACACGCCTACCGTGTCCGTGTATTGTTGCCCTAGGTCAAACCTAGCGGCCAATTCCCTACCCGCCTTAGTCCAGGCGGCATCCGTTCCCCGTATTTTTGTCATTCTGACAGCTCCCACGACCCGCAACGGTTCCCGTTCGCGTCGCGAACCTTCCCGTTCCACGCGCCAGCGTCAATATCCCGCGCCACTTGGCGAAGAATAGCGACTAGCGCCGTGGGGTAAAATTCCCCGTCCATGTCGACAAACGCGTCGTTTGTCGTTTCTACCGTCATCCTAAACATAGGATCACCCCTTAGGGTTTGCTACTGCCTGGAGTGTCCAGGCATGGGCCGCCCGGCTAGGTCGCGAACCTTCGCCGCCATTACGCGGGGCCGGGGGCGGTTCTAGCGGACTACACGCCACCCGTTCGCCGCCAGCTGGCGACGGTAGGCGGGGATAATCTCGCGCCGCGTGTAGCCGTAGAACGTGGCCGTGTAGTACCACGGGCCGGTTCCGTCATCCACTAGCGCCGTGACACGGTGCGCGCCTTCGCCGTTGCGGTCGATCGTGTAAGCGGCGCTAGTCATGCTGGCACCCGGACTGGCATAAGTAGCACCGTCACGTTTGACCCGTAGCCCGTGAACAACGCCGGGCGGTTCGCGTCCGTCACGTAGACAGTGGTCGCACCGTCGAACGTGTCCAACGCGCTAGCGACAAACGCGGGGTTGAACGCCACCACCGCACCGCTAACGGCATTCCCGTACCACGCGCCAGGCGTAAACGTGCCCGCCGCCACCGTGTACGTGTCGCCGTTCGTAAGAATGGTGACACTATCGGCGGCGAACCGCAACGGCGAATCGCTACCCGTCTTAGCCGTTACCTTCGCCGCCTTCGCCGTGGCGGTGACGATCTTTGCCGCCTTAGCTCCACTGGCGACAGTGACTAGGGGTTGCATCCCGTCCAACGCTGGCACCAATTGCCGCCAGTTCGGGTAGCTATTGCCTAAAGCGTGGTGACGGTAGAGAACGGCCACGCCGCCGCCGCCAATGTAAGCGCGCTCCCCGTCGCTAGCGAACCGTGTTAAGTACGCGCCCGCCTTCGCCGTGAGTGCAAACGCGATAACGGCGGCGCTAAGGTAGCCGCTACCTTCGCCAGCAATGGGCGCGAACGCCAGGCGGTAGCTATCGGTCGCCACGATCGTATCCCCGTCGCGGTAGACGTTCGTGAGGGTAGGCCGCGCGTAATCGGTGCTAGCGGTCGCCACCACCGCCGCCAGTGTTGCGGCGGGGATCGTGTGCAATTCCGCTTCACCTTCGCAACGGCCCGCCGCCACGGTGCTAGCGATCGCGTCGACAAATTCCGTGGCGCGTTCGTGGGGTTCGGGCAACGTGTAGGCCACGCTAACGCCATCACGCGACACGGTGACGGTAGAACCGTCTACGTGGATCGCCCTAGCGCCCGCACCTTCCACGGTCGCGGCGGGAATAGCGAACGGTTCCACGTAGCTGGCGGTAGAACATTCCACGTCGATTAGCGCCACCATCCCGGTATAGCCAACTACGGCCACGGCACACGTGTCGAAGGTAGGTTGCACCACGTAGAACGCGGCTAGCGCGTCATGGTTAGCGACCAATTTCGTCGCCCGGCTAATGGCGGTGGCCGCCTTCGCCGTGAGGGTAATTCCAATTGGCATAGCATCCCCTTAGGGTTATGGGCGGGAATTGTTCGCCGCCACTTAGAACGCTACACGGGTTCGCGTGGCGTGTCAAGTAGTTAGACGGAAATAGTTTGCCGGGGATCATGGGCCACTGTCGCCACCTTCGCCCGTAGGGGTGCAACCTAACCGCGTCGCCGCCAGCGGTCGCCCATACGCCGCCCGCCCGCACCTAATCGCGTCGCCAGCTCTACCCGCCAGCGATCACCTAGACGCGTCGACCATGCCGCCGGATAGATCACGGGCCACCGTTGCCAGTGTTAGCCGTTCGTGTAGGGGGGAGTAGAACCGTAGCCCGTTCGCCCGTGGCGTAGCGTCGCCGCCTTCGCCGCCTGGCGTGTCGATCGTGTCGCATTGTCGCCGCCATTGTTGCCAGCGTTGCCCTAAGTGTTGCCATAGCCAACCGTTCGCAATTGTCCACCATCCCCTCCCATACCCGCCTAGACGCTTGCCGACTGCCCTAGAACGTCACGGTTTGCCGTACGATCGTGCCCGGTCGAACGTGTCACGAGCGAACCGGTAGTGTGCCGAGACGGGGGGCCGTACAAATGCCCAGTTAGACACCTCCGTAAATCCGGTCATTTCGTAGTCTTTGCAGGGAAAACAGTAGAACGGCGTACTACGGTGTGATGGCTTCTACCGGCGATTTGGGGGTGGTACTGACAAGGTGACTCAACCTACAACAGGATCGCTTACAGACGATTACAGGGGGGTCTCGTGGCCTTCTGGCGTATTCAGGGAACGCGTGTCTATGAAGGTGGTGAGTCGTAGCGGATTGGGAGGCAGTCGAGGACTGCGGTGGTTGCGATTTCGGCTCGCTTGCGGTAGATGGCGCGGGTCATTTCCGGCGCGTCCCCCCAGTGTCCTTCACCGTGGTCGGCTTTCCACAGGCTGAGGGCAACCCACTTGATGATCTGTTCTTTAGTCACCGGACAGCACTTTGATGGAGGCCCGGACTTTTTCGTGCAGCTCCTCGATGGTGCCATCGTTCACGATGAAGTCATCGCAGTCATCTGCCGTGATGGAGTTCTCGGTCGGCCCGCCGAGGTTCTCAACGCCTGGTCGCTCGATCCAGATGATCTTGCCATCCCACCATTTCACCATTTCCCGTTCGTTGGGGAAACGGACATCGGTGATGGAGATGTTGCGCTCGTAGTCCCCGGTGGCCTTGGAAAGGTCAATGGTTGCGCTCAGGTGGTCTACGAAGATGTAGGGGCTGATGTCCCGCGCTGCCATCCCCAACTCTTGCAGGAGCCTTCTGACTTCCGGCGCTTCCCTCTTTGCCTTGTCCCAGCCGACCCGCTCAATGACCTCTTTGAGCCGGACAGCATCCCCCTCGTGGGTCTCGTAGAGCACTGGGTCAAGCCGGAGCAGCATCCCTTTCAGCGCATCAGCGAAGGCGAATGTTGGATACGACAATGCCTCAGCAGCAGCGTTCTTTCCTGCGCCAGCGAGTCCTGCGAAGCCTACGATCATGGTGGCCCTTTCTGTGCAAATTTTTTCTTGCCCCTCACTTGCAAGCCTAGTCGCTCCCCTGTATGGTGTCAAGCGAACCACCCGAAGATCCAACCCGGTTATCCGGCTGACGGTGGGGACATTCTTAGGGTTTGGGGTCTGAACTGCCCGGCCCCAGCCCCTAAGACCAGACACGCCAAGCGAGAGGAATGACTGAATGGCGATTATCAGAGGGCCGAAGCCCAGCAATAACTACGTTGTCGTGAGCAACGACATGGCGAGGAATGACCAACTTTCGTGGGAAGCCAGGGGGCTGCTGCTCTACCTGCTGTCCCACGCCGAGCATTGGGAGGTCAACGTCAAGCAACTTGTCCAGCAGTCGCCCAACGCTGGTCGAGACCGGGTGTACCGGATCATCAACGAGCTGGTGGAGGCTGGCTACATCGTGACCCAGCAGAACCGCAACAACTACGGGCAGATGATGAGCATGGACTACATCGTTTACGACGCTCCAGCCGCACCAGCATCCACCGCTAACGGCTCCACCGCTAACGGCTTTTCCGTTCACGGCAAACACGGATGCATAAGAAGTACTATTCCTAAAGAAGTACTATCTGTAAGAAGTACTATAAATACAACGATCATTTCGTTTTCTGAGATGTGGAAGCACTACCCACGCAAGATCGCCAAGGGAGCTGCTGAGAAGGCGTTCGCTGCCCGGCTGAAGGAGGGTGTTGACCCTTCGCTGCTGCTGGAGGCCACCGAGAACTACGCCCGCACCTGCAAGGGCAAGGAGAGCCGGTACATCCTCCACGGCTCGACCTTCTACGGCCCTGACGAGCGATGGAAGGACTACCTCCCTGGTGGCGCTGGTCTGCTAACATCAAAGCCAATGAGCGTTCTCGCAGAGTTCGCAGAGGAGGAAGAATGACCAAGAAAGAGCTTGCCCAAGTGCTCGCAGTCCTTTCCGCCGCTTACCCTCGGTGGGAGATCACCGAGGAGTTGCCGGTGGTCTACTACGACCTGCTTGGGGATTTGGACATCGCAGTCCTGCGCCAAGCAGCGAGGGAGTGGGCGATGGTCGAGAAGTGGCCTCCCACGATTGCTGACCTGCGCCAGAAAGCAGCGTCCATCTGCGGCTACCTCGCCCCCACCAGCGGGCAGGCATGGGCGGAGATCATGGCCGCCATCCAGAACGGCTCCTACAACTCCTGGAGCCACCCCAGCATCTCCAAGGCAGTCCGGCAGTTCGGCCTGCAAGAGATCCGGTTCTCAGACAACCTCAGCGTGACACGAGCACAGTTCCTGAAGGTGTATGCTGAGATTGAGAAGCAAACCAACCAGCAGGTAATCCTGTCCCCCAAGTTAGAAATCGGAGCAGCCAATGACGTTTCTCGACCTCAACTACCGCCTTACCAAAACGATGTTCGACTGGGGGCAGGAGCAGGGCCTGACCATCAACCTCAGCGCCTCAACCGTTCGGTTCAGGGAGTTCCACCACAGCCAGCAAACGCAGGCGCAGGACTGGTTTGACCTCTGGAAGCGGTGGGTGCTTTCCGAGGAGCACCGCTTCGCCGGTCTGCCGGAATACCACGGCACCTACTACGCCTTCCCCGATCCCGAGCCAGACACATGGGATGGCAACCCAACCCCAATGCCCGAGTACCTTGTCCAACAAATCAACGAGCTGAAAGTGAAAATGAATGCCAACCGATAGCCCCCGCAAAGTCCGGTTCCACTACCCCGAGGTCGTAGTTGTCCTCGCCAACGGCGATGAGATCAGCCACCCAGATGTCGGGTTCACCGTCAACGATGGTCACTGTGTTATCGTTGGCCCAGACTCGTTGTGGCGGCACATCTACGCGCCGCAAACATGGAACGAGGTTTACGGCGATGGAAACCCCAAGGAGCACTAGTGACCCAGTACCGCAACAGCCTCATCCGCCTCATTGCCCCTGCGCTTGTTGGTGCGGCGACTGGTTTGTCCTCGACGGTAGTGAAGCACCTGAACCCACAACTGTTGGCCGTTATCTCGCCCGCAGCTGCTTATCTTTACTACGCGCTGGCCGCTGGGTTAGAGAAGCGGTATCCGTGGGCATCACGCTTGCTCGTGTTGCCGCGAGTCCAAGCCTCTGCCACTGTCGCCGCTGCCCCAGTTGCACCAGTCGCAGGCGGTAGCACCCCAGCAGCATGACCACTCCCGCACAGAAGCGGATGGTCATTCGGCTTCTCTCTGAAGGCTTCTCCTACCGAGAGACCGCCAAGAAAGCCGGAGTCAGTCTCTCCACCGTCCAGCGGTGGATGAACCAAACCAAGGGTGTCCCGACAAGCACCGTTGGTAAGGAGCGCACCGAGGCAAAGCGGATTGAGGAACTTCCCGGCCCCATTCCCTTTGCTGAGTTGCGCCCGGAAGCGGCCCGCGCATTAGAGGACTTTACTTACTTTCAGAGAAGGTACTTCGGGCGGGTCGCTACTCCGTGGCAGGCAGAAGCCGCCGAACGGATCGCCGCAGCACTTGACACTCCCGACGAGGAATACTTCGTCATCAACGCCCCTCCTGGCTCGGGTAAGACGACGGTGTTCACCCACGACATTCCCATCTGGCTGACTTGCCGAGACCGCAGCCTCCGAGGACTCATCGGCTCCGCCAACCAGCGAGCAGCCCAAACCCATGTCAACCGCATCAAGAGAACTCTGATGCGAACCATGCCGGAGCAGGCTCCCCTGCAAGATGTCCGCAGAGGTCGAGCCGTAGATGCCGAGAGCACCGTGGCGCTGGACTTCGGGCGCTTCCAGCCACTTGACCGAGAAGTCTGGAACCGAGATGCCCTGATCGTGATGCAACACGATGATATCGGTGCTATCACGGAAAAGGAACCAACGTGGTCTGCCTACGGTGAGGACTCCGGCTTCCTTGGACAACGTTTCACCTTCGTCGTATGGGACGACCTCGTGACCCCCAAGTCCGTCGCAACGGTGGAAGCCCGAGAGAAGCAACAAGCTCACTGGTCACAGATTGCCGAGACCCGTCTGGAACCCTCCGGCGTTCTCCTGCTCCAAGGCCAGAGGCTCGCCCCCGATGACCTCTACCGCTACGCCCTTGATCTGAAGTCGGGTGAGTTTGACGAGGAGGAGGTCAAGTACAACGACCGAGGCGAGGAGGTCGTGACTGACCGAGGCGACCGGAAGTACAAGCACATCATCTTCCGAGCGCACTACGAGGACAGGTGTGAAGGCGAGAAAAGCCCCGACCACCACCTGAACAACGCTCGACCCTACCCAGAAGGGTGCCTCCTTGACCCCCGGCGCTTGCCGTGGAAGAAGATCAAGGCGCTGGAAGCAAACCCTATCAACAACTTCCGAACGGTGTATCAGCAGGAAGATGTAGACCCTGCCAACGTCCTCGTGCAGGGAGAGTGGATCTACGGCTCCGAACGCTTTCCCGGTTGCCTTGACCGCCAGCGTGACCTCTGGGAACTGCCACCAGGAGTCTCCAGCGATGGCCTCATCATCATGGCCTCATGCGACCCCAGCCCCACGATGTACTGGTCAGTACAATGCTGGGCTTATGACCCGGTATCAGAGTTCCGGTATCTGATCGGGTTCCACCGAGGCAAGATGGACGCTCCCGACTTCCTTGACTTCAAGCAGGACACCGGAGAGTGGACAGGTCTTATGGCCGACTGGCAGGAACAGTCCCGCAGGGCAGGGCTAGAAATCCAAACATGGATTGTCGAGGTAAACGCCGCAGCAAAATTCCTCCTCCAATACGACCATGTGCGCCGCTGGCAAGCCAAGAACGGCGTGGACATCATCCCCCACACCACAGGCCGCAACAAGACCGACGAGGAGTTCGGAGTGCAAACACTCGCTCCGCACTACAGATACGGTAGAATTAGACTACCTGCCTCCATGCAATCCAAGCAGCGTATCATGCCGCTGATTGACGAGGTGACGAAGTACCCCCATGGACGAACGGATGACTGCGTGATGGCCCAATGGTTCTTTGAGTGGAACCTTCCAGATGTCACACCCAAGGGAGCGTATAACGCTGCCCCTGTGTGGCGACCATCATGGGTGACGAAGTGAAGTCGCCCGAGGAAATCATGCAGATGTTCCAGGAGAGGAAGGTCTCTCGTGGACAGTGGTGGAACAAGGCCGACGAGGTGCGTCGCCACTACAACGGCGAAGTTGTAGTCCCGCTGCCCGAGCTTGACGATGTTGAGAAGCCTGCGGTAGCAAACCTGCTCTCCATGGGTGTCGAGCAGATGGCGATGCGAGTTGCCTCCGTGACCCCTGATGTGTCTTTCCCTTCCCTGCGCCCGGGCTTCAAGGCATGGGATCAGAAGGCTCACGACTCCCGGCTCGCCATCAAGGGCATCTGGGAAATGAACCAGTGGAAGATCAAGATGCGCCGGAGGGCAAGGTTCCTCATCGCCTACGGCTGCTCACCCGTCACCATCACCCCCGTTTCCCCCAATGGCGATGACCCGAGGAAGATCCCGTTTCTCCGAGTCCGCAACCCCCTGTCTGCCTACCCCTCGGCGCTCCTTGACGCTGACTCTATGGAGCCGCAGAACTGCATCTTCCACGACCAGAAGCCTCTCCTGTGGCTGAAGCAGAACTACCCCGCCCAAGCCGGACTGATCTACAAGGGCGAGAAGTTCAACGACACCAGCCTCTTTGACATCTTGGAATACGTTGACGATGAGGAAACCGTCATCATCTGCGTCGGCAGCCAGAGGAACCCCGGCACTCGCTACGAGCCAAGCCACGGCACCTCCGTCACCGCCCTCCTCGAGCGCATCCCGAACCGGGCTGGCATCTCGCCCGTGGTCTTTCCCGGCCGCGTAACGCTGGATCGTCTAGCGGGGCAGTTTGACGGTACCCTTGGGATGCACCTCCGAGCAGCAAAGTTGGACGCACTCAACACCATCGCCATCTTCCGTGGCGTGTTCCCCGAGGTCTGGGTTGAGGGCAACAACGCCGCCCGCAGCCCTCAAATCCTTCAGTACGCCGATGGCAAGCAAGGGCAGGTCGGCATCATCAAGGATGGCCGGGCACAACAGATGCTCCCCCAAGTCGGTCAAATGGGGATGCAGCTCCTTGACCAACTGGAGCGAGCGCAGCGCCTGAGCGCAGGTATCCCTGCCGAGTTCGGTGGCGAGTCACCGTCAAATGTCCGTACAGCCCGTCGAGGCGAGATGGTGCTCGGCAACACGGTGGACATGCCCATTCAGGAGTATCAAGAAATCTTTGAGATCTCCAGCGAGGCAGAAATCCGCCGCATGGTGGCCGTACAGAAGGCGTACTACGGCAAGAAGGCTTCCATGTTCGTGTTGCCGGGAGATGGCAAGGTTCTCCGAGAGGACTACATCCCCGACGAAACCTTTGTCACCGACTTTGCCAAAGTCACCTACCCTCTGCCCGGCACCGATGCCAACGGCCTCGCAGTTGCTATTGGTCAGAAAATCGGAATTGGCATCATGTCTACCGAGACCGGCATGGAACTTGACCCCACCATTGACGATCCGGCTCGTGAAAAGCACCGCATCATCATGGACGGTCTCGAAAAGGCTCTGCTTGCCGGAGTGGAACAGCAACTTACCCAAGGCCAGATGGACCCAGTTCTCGTCGCTAAGATTGCAACCAAGTTGACCGACCCAGAAATGAGTCTTGCCGATGCGATTACCGCAGCCCATGAGGAAGCGCAGAAAGAACAAGCGGCTCAACAGCAGTCGCAACAACAGGCTGCTCAACAGCCCGGAGGTGGCGCTCCGCAAGGCATGGCAGACCCCTCGCAGATGGCGGGTATCAACCAGACTCCCCCTGCTACACCGTCTGACCAAAAGCCAGAAGGCCAACCTTCTATCGCCCCACCACCCCAAGGAGCCATGGATTTGAAGTCCCTGCTCGGCGCACTAGGCGGAGGCGCAAGTGCCGCGTAAGGCCAAGCCGAACCGTACTGACCTGAACGTCCCCAAGGTCACTGTCCCTGGACAGGACTACGGAAAGCAGGCTGGGCAGGCACAGGCAATGCAGGTTGTTCCCATGGCTTCCGGCGACCGCACCACGGCGCAGATGGCAGCTCAGGCTCCAATGCAGATGACTGCCCCTCGTGCCACCCCTGCTACCCAGCCGGGAGACTTGAAGTTCCTCCACGAAACTGACCGCCCGCAAGAGCCGATTACTCACGGCCTTCCAGTCGGCCCCGGTGCAGGCCCAGAAGTGATGACCCCCGGCCCCGGCCAGAATGTATCTGCGATCTTGCAGCACCTTGCAGCCAGCCCCTTCGCTGGTGCTGAGTTGCAACAGTTGGCTAACTACGCACAACACCTCGGGTTTTAATGGCAAACGGACAAGGCGCTATCGGCGCACAGGGAGTTGTTGGACAGGCAGGTGCAGTCCAAGAGACTCAGATGCCGCAGGGGAGCCAAGGCGCTCAGGGAGTCATGGGCTTCTCGGGCGCACCGCAGGGAGTCGAGAGCGCCAAGGGCTTTGAGCAGAGTGCCTACACCAACTCACGGGCAGACATCGCTCGGAAGTTGGGTGCCATCTTCCAGCAGGCTCCGAGCCTCCAGCACAACCCGCAACTCGCCCTAGCCCTCGCTTACAACGCTCAGGCTCCCATGCCGCCGCAATACGCCGAGGCCATCGCCAAGGCACACAACGCCGTGAAGTCCATGCAGCCTCTCGGTGTGCAGGACTACAAGCACATGATGGACGTGCTCTACCCGCACACCTCATTCTGGGGTCATGTCGGTAATGCCTTTGGAGATGTCGGGTCGTGGATCAACGGCAACATCCTTGAACCTATCGGGCGCATTGGCGGGCAGGCAGCAGCGCCCTACACCAGTGGGCAAAACATTCCACTTGCCCCGGTGCCAGGCGGCAACGTCAGCGCACCGCCCATCATGCCGGTTGTCGCCGGAGGAAGCGAAGCCGCCAAGCTCTCCGCCGAGGGTCTCGCCAAGATCGGCCAGTCGCTTCGACAGGGCAACGGCATCACCGATGCCACGCAGGTTCCCTCGGGTGCGCTCGGTGGTGGCCCCACGGTTGCCGGTGTCTCAACCCTGCCGCCGCTTGTCCAAGGCTCCAAGGGAGTCATCAACACCGTCGCTGACCAGTTTGACAGCCCCGAGCACCTCTACCGCTACGTCGCCACCGTCGAGCACAAGTACGGCCCTCTCATGGCGGCGCTTGCCCTGCTCCCCACCGTCGCTGGTGGAGTAGTCGGCGGCTTGGCAACTGGTGGTGCCGGATCAGAGGAAGGCGCACTAGCAGCAGAGGAAGCGGCTACCGGATTGTTCGGCAGCGGATTGGCAGGCGCAGAGTCAGACATGACCGCAGCGCAGGCAGCGGCTCGCACCGCAGCACTCCGCACCCAACGCATTCTTGACCCACTCGCCAAGGTTGCAGGCGCACCATTCCGAGCAGTCACCGCTGTAGCCAACTCGCCGGTCACGCTCGGCGCAACCGCAGGCTTTGAGGGTGCTGGTCAAGTCCTGTTCCGGCAGGCATACATGGACTCCCGCAACGGAACCACATGGGCCAAGCAGTACCCCATGCTTTCCCCGACGCTGGGCCAAGACCTCGCAGGCAGGGGGACTGTTCTCTCGGGAGCCATTGACGCTCTGGCTTCGTTTGTCGTTCCCGATGCCATCGGTGCTGCCGGTCGAGTAGTCGGCAAGGCTCGCAGTCTGGAAGGTGTCGGCGGACTGGTTGGCGGCGCATACCGCCCTAGCACCGAAGAACTGAGCAAGGCGCAACAGTGGTTTGGTGTTGCCTACGAGAAGGCAGCAAAGGGCCGGTACTTCTCCGGCACCTCAATGGAGAAGGTAGACGATGCCTACAACTCCCTGCCGAGCGCCCGCAACGCCATCAACGTCATCGCCCAGATGGGTTCGGCCTCCGACATCATTAGTCTTGACAAGCGCCTTGCTCCCATCGCTGATGACCTTGCCAAAGCCAAAGTGGTCAACGCCGATGGCAGCGTCAACATGGAGCGTTCGGTTGAGAACGTCAAGGACATCTTCCGAGCCGCAGCTCACGCCAACGAACTGCTGACCTCCAGCCAATTGCCCCTCATCTCTAACAAGTTGCTGTACGTCATGGAGGAAGCGGCAAAAACCAAGATCAACTTTGACCACATCGCCTCTCAGATGCCGATGTACACCGACCTCGCCAACATGACGGTCGAGAACCATTACGTCACGCTTGGCGACAAGAACTCCCTCGGTTTTATCCGTGACGCTTTGCGCCTGACGGTTGGCGACAAGGAAGCCAAGATGGTTGTGGACACCCTTGCCGCAACCTCTGACCCCTACGTCTGGCGGCAGGCGATCAAGAAGTCCATCGCCTCCATGATGCAGTCCAGCATCGTCAAGGCCGTGTACGCCGTTGAGAGTGACCCCGCACTTCGCAAGTTCCTGCTCGGTAAGTATGACGGAGTAATCAAGGAGAACCTTGACCTCCTGCTGAACTACGGTGGCCCCGGCGACTACGGAAAGTACGGGACTGCGGTTCTGGAAACCGGCGGCACCATTGACCTGTCTCGTGTTGTAGCGAAGGCGAAGGAAGTCGTTGCATCGGCGGCTGGTGGCAACGTGCCATCAGAACCCGCCATGATGGAGTCTTGGGTCAAGGCCATCACGGAGCACGAGCAGGCCATCGCAGACGCGGAAGCAAAGACCGCCGCCAAGACTCAACGGCAGTTGCAAAATAAGGCTGCGGAACTTGACCGTCGTGTTGCTCGCAACAAAGAAGCTCGTGCTAATCAAACGCTTAGTGGCTACGAACAAATCACCGGCAGACTCAACCGGGCGCTTGCCAATGGCAGCATCACCGCCGAAGAAAAGTTGGCAATTGAAGGGTTCATTCAAGCCATTGGCCCAGATTTGTTTGACAACGTTCGCCTCAGCATTTTGGCGGCAAGCGAAAGCGGAGCATCGGGCCAATACAGTTGGGCCGATCAACTTATCACTTTGTTCGCTGGGGCTTTGAGAGATCCAGAAGGACTAGACCGGACGCTGATCCACGAGATGTTCCACCATCTCTCCCAGTTTGTCCCCGAGGAACACCTTACTGGTCTGAACCGAGAACTTGAAAGTGCTCGTATTGCTTTTGTGCGTCAAAACGGTGTGCAGCGCATGGTGGAGTGGGGCAAGAACAACGGCTACCTCAAAGCAACTTACGAGGAAACTGTTCGTGCTGGACGCAAGCTTGACGAAACCGAAACCAAGTTCGCCAGGTTGCAGAAGTTGGTTGAAGAACACACAGGCAGCGCCCACATCCCTATTGAGCAAGTGCCGTGGAGCCGCCTCCCATCGGTTCAAGAGTTTGATAACTACCGTCTGAAGAACATTGACGAGTGGTTTGCTGAGGGCATGTACGACCGCTGGGCCGGGAAGATCAAGAGCCGCAACCCTCTGATGGAGTTGGGCTACAAGATCCTTCGTTCAATCTTTGCTGGGATCAACCGGATCAGTGGTCGAGCCACAAGCGAAGCAATTTTCCAAGGGTTTATGCAGAAGGGCTTTGATGACAAACAAGCCATCGGCAGTTTGGGACAACGCTTGTTCCATGGAGCTTCGGTTGAACAGTCGGCTCGCATCCCCTTTGACCTGCCAGCCGGCGACCCACTTGCCGGAGCGAACCACGATGTCAGTGACGTAGAGCACACCAACCCTGTCAACGGTGATGGGCAGACCCTCGCCTCTGCCATCTTCCCCGAGGAAAACGCCCGCCTCTACATTCCCTCCTACAACGAACTTGACAACCTCCAGCGTCGGATGATCCAAACGCTTGTCAAGAACGTTGGCGACATCAGAACCAACATCGCAGCCAACATCGCTTCCCAAGAGGAGAAGGTTGCCGATCTAGAGAAGGCAATTGCCGCAGCCACCGACGATGCACAGCGCACCAAGTTGCAGAAGCAACTGGTCAAGGAGCAAGGTCGCTTGGAGTTGGTCAACGAGGCCGGGTTCATTGCAGACGCTCGGGGCATCACCAACGTCCCTCGGGCATTGTGGAATTCCCTGTCCATCAACGGCATGGGTGTCTACAACTGGATGGACAAGTGGCTCAACACTTTCCTGTTCAAGCCATTCGCACTCGCCACTGGTGGTTGGGCAACTCGTGTGTCCATGTCCGAAGATGTCCTCAACATCATTCGACAAGGGCCGCTCAACTTTGCCGCCGCCGAACTCGCCTCCCGGGCTGCCAAGCACGAAGCCATTGTCGCCGGACTGGACAAGACCCTTACCCGAGCCACCGCCGAAGGCATCGCCTCCATCGCAGGCAAAGTGCTTCAGAAGGTCAACCTTATTGAGCCAGGGCAAAAGTTGTTCAAGACCGAACGGGAGATGGGCAACTTCGTCGCCGCCATCCACGGCATCTTCGCCGGGACAGAGGCCAGCCTCCTCAAAGCCATCGGCAAGGAAAAGTTCCTAGAGTCCGCAATTCACTTGGTCTATCTCAATGACGGTCACATCGTCAGCCCGCTGCTCAACGCCTCTCACGGTGCAAGCGGCAACTACTTCGTCATTGACAACCCCACGGCTGCGGACATCAACGCTGCGACCTACAAGTATCCCGGCGTGACCAACGAACCCTCCACGCAGAAGGTTCGCTTGCAGCGCATCTTCCGAGACTACGAGCCGGGACAAGCGGGCTACAAGGCGTTCTATCTGCGTCGAGCGCAGTACTACGCCAATAGTTCTACCGCCAAGCCAATTGTGGAAGCCTACGCCAACGCTTACAAGGAAGCCCGAGATGCAGGCATGGCGCATCAAGATGCCATGCTCACGGCGCAGATCGTCGGCCACCAGAAGGCGCTTGAAGTCTTTGACGCAATCCCAGCATCCACAAAGAAGATGATGCTGCGAACCACGGCTCCCCTTGCCCCCGACCACCCGTTGTCGGCGGCAGGCATGGAGACCGACGCTCTCGGCAACCCAGTCAACTACAGCGACCTGAAGAAGAAAGAGCTCGCTCGGATGGACTGGGCTACCGCAGCCACCAAGTCCATTGAGGGTGTGTTCCGTGGCCCCTCGGGTGCCTTCCACGACAAGTTGATGTTTGACATGGCAGGCATCAAGGACTCAGTGAGCAAGGCCACTGGAGCACTGCCCGGCAACGTCACCGACTTCGGCAAGGCGTACATGGATGGGCAAGACCTCCGCCACTTCAATTCCATCCCGGGCCCCGACATGGATCAGCCGATGGGTGGGCTGGGCAAACTTGACCCCTCCAAGATCACCGGCAAAATCCACGACAAGTTCTTGGCTCCCATCGTCAACAACCTGTCTCGCAACCCCATGTACATCATCGAGTTCACTAAGGAGCGCGAACTCCTGAACGCTAAGGTGCTCGCTGGTGACTTGTCCTCTGAGCAGGCAGACGTGCTGGCGCAGTCCCGAGCCTCCTACAAGGCCATCCGCTACGTTCACAACCCCAAGGACAAGCTGAAGTTAGAAAACATGATGCGCCTGCAAGCGCCGTTCTACTTCGCCCAGAACCAAGCATGGCGGCGACTTGGCCGTGTCGCCTTTGAGAACCCCGGTGCCTTTGAGCAGTACGTCAAAGCCATGTGGCTCGCACAAGAGGCGGAGTACAAGTACGACCAAAAGACCGGAACCATCGGTGTTCCGATCCCCGGCTCGGCATGGTTCATGGAGAAGTTTATTGGCGTGAAGATGCCAATTGAGTTGTCGCCCAACTCCCTGCGGACTGTGCTGCCATGGGCCGGAGAGAGTGGCGTGGCTCCTGGTGTGGACACTTTGCTCGGCAGCCTCGTTCCCAAGGGAACACCGATGATCGGTGTCGCTGCCAACTTCTACCTTGAACACGCAGCAGGCGACATGCCAGCCTTGGACAACTTCCTCGGTCGCTACGTTGTCGGCCCACAGGGTCTCGGTCAACCACTGATTACCCAGATCATCCCGAACTCCATCATCGGCAACGTCATCAAGGGCGCTATTGGATGGGCAGTTGCCGAGGAGTCGGCGCAACGTGGAGCGACCCTGCTCAACCAAGGCTTCTTCGGTCGCATGGGTGCCTCGTACATCACCACTTTCAACGAAGTGTTGCAGGCCGAGATGGACAATGTTCAGAAGAAATACTGGAACGAGTCTGCCAAGGTTCCGCCGCCCGCTGGCTGGCTGGAGACACACGGCACCGAACAGGACTGGCGCATCACCTACATGCTCACCCAGTCCGCAGCAGCACTTGACCCCAGAGGCAACCCCGAGGCATACGCCAACCTCATCAGTTCCACGAACTCCAAAACCATGTTCCTGTGGATGATGAAAACCGCCATCAGTGGCACCTCGCCCATGAGCGCCCTCGTCGGTCGAGCGAACCTGAAGATGAACAGCGAGTTCTACACACTGGTCAACCAGAGCGGCGACATCACCAAGGCAGCAACGCAGTTCCTAAAGAAGTACCCGTGGGCTACGGCGGAAACGGTGTTCACCTCCAAGTCCGTCACGGGAACTTCATACCCCGAGACTGCACCAATGGGTCAGTGGATGCTGCACAACGCCGAGATGGTCAAGAGCAAGTACGCCAACATCGCTCCCTACCTGTTCCCAATGGGGCAGTACACCAAGGGCGCACAGCCCTACGACGCTATGGCGCACTTCCTCCAGAACTCCTTTGGCGTTCGACAGCAGGACACGCCTGCGGGCTTCGTAAAGTCCTACGAAGATGCCATGTTCAACTACTACCTCTACAACGTGCTTCAGCCTTGGGGAGCCAAGCTGGAGAAGGATGGCTACACCAAGACCTCGGTGCAGAACTGGCTGAACCCCTACAGGTCTAACCCCTCAGACGCGACTACTTGGGGCTTGCTCCAGTCGTTCGGCTACAAGTACGCCCCTGCTGCCTACGCCGACTACACCGCTGGAGCAGCCAAGGCCAACCGAGCAGATGCGATGGTCAACCTGCAAAGCGCTTGGAGTGACCCAAGCCTCACGAAGCGGTATCCGATCCTCGCTCAGATGCGGGAACAGTTGCAGCCAGCACTTGATTGGTACAATGCTTCTAGGAAGAACGGCGCAACCGAAGCGCAGATTGCTCCTGAGTGGAACAAGGGCATGGACGCTCTTGCAAAACAGTACCCCGACCTCTCCACCGTTATTGAAGGGTTGTTCCGTCCGATGGCTCCTAACTTCACCTACTAACCATGGCTGAAACCGAAACCAAAGAAACAGACACCAATGCGCACGAAGGGGCGGAGACTGCCTCCTTTGAGGCGGAGGAAGGCAAGTCCCCTAAGCAGATCGCAGAGGACTTTGTAATCCCTATGTCCTCCGGCGCCTTGAAGGAGTGGGAAGGCAAGGAAGGCTTCGCTGAGTATGCCGCCGAAGTAGCCTCGGGCCTTTACCCCACCCTCGCTCCTCGCATCGCTATGGGCATGACCACCAAGACCCTGCTTGACCCCTACGTCCAAGTTGCCAAGAAGTTGCTTGGCTCCGACCACGAGGTTGACTGGCAGAACCCTGTCTACGCCCGAGCCTTGTCCGCAGGCTTTGACCCCAAGACCAAGAGCCCCACGGTCATGCCACTGTCCGACTGGGAGCAATACCTTCGAGTGACTCCTGGCACCGGCTACGAGTTCACCCCAGCAGCTCACGCCGCCACCAAGGACTTCCTTGACCACTTCGCTAGCGGCACCGGCAAGTGGGACGGGTCGGTGGAAAACGATCATGCAGCCGGAGGAACCCCGCCTTCAGCCGCAGCGATCACGCCCCAAGGCGGCCCAATGATGGGTGGCCCGATGCCCGGAGGTGAGCAGTAATGGATGAGTTCAACAAGAGCGGTGGTGGGTTTCCGTTCCAAACACCAATCCAAACTGGGCAAACGGGCACCCTCTACACCAAAGGCGAGAGCGACCAAGTAGAGCAAATGCTGAAAGGCATCTACGGCACCACCGACCCGGTGACGCTGAAGAAGTTAGAGGCTGACTCCTACAACCTCTCACCTCAGCAGCAGAGCGAACTGGAAGGCTTGCTTGTTGCCACCGGCTACGTCAAGCAAGGCGGTTTCGCCAAGTTGGTCGGCGGCTCAAAAGTTGACAAGATCAACTCCGAGATGGCGAAGATGTTCCGGGACTACACGAACTACGCCGCCCAGAACCCCAACGCTCCCGATGCCAAGTCCCTCGCAGCATGGGCAGAGAGCACCTACCTCGGGAACGGTGGAACGGGTAGCGGTATGTCGTTGGCAGATGCCACGCTTGCCGCCGCACAAATCTCGGCCTCCACGTCCAAGTCTCTCGCCGCTCAGTCCACCGCAGATGCCATTGAGGGCAGGCTCATGGACTACGGCTTCTCTCAGCAGCAACTGAAGGCACTCACGCCCATCATTCAGCAGCAGGCGCTCTCCGGCCTTCACGCCTCAGCCATCATGTCCAAGTTGATGAGCGTTGATGCCAAGGGCAACCCCAACACGCCTGAGTCCGCTATTTACTTCCAGCGGTTCCCCGGCAACTTGGAGCGGGTAAAGCAAGGCCTCCCACCCCTTGCCGAGAATGTCTACATCTCCTACGAAAACTCCATGTACGAGACTGCTCGGCAGTACGGCTTGCCTCGGGGAACCATCACCCCACAAGTCATCGGCAACCTCATCGCTAATCGAGTAAGCCCCTCCGAGTTCAACCAGCGGGTGCAGCAGGGCTACGTCGCCGTAGAGAAGGCCGACCCCGCAGTCAAGCAGCAACTCCAAACCATGTTCGGTGTGACCCCCGGCCAACTCGCTCATTACTTCCTTGACCCCAAGAACGCCGCAGACAAGATCACCCAGCAAGTCCAAGCGGCGAAGTACGGAGCCGAAGCGAAGATGGCAGGCTTTGACAGCCAGATGTCGGCGCAACAAGCCATGGGCCTCGCTCAGTACCAAGCAACCACCGGAGCAAGCGAAGGCACCATCCGCCAGCAAATTGACACGGCAGCTCGCTACCAAGCCCTAGAAGGCCAAGCACCAGGACAACAACGAGCAGGACTCACCCAAGCCCAACTCATCGGCGCACAGGTCGGCAACGACCCCGCTGCCAAGCAAGCCTTTGACATTGCTCGGGCGCAGCAGATGACCCCGATGCAGGGTGGCGGCGGAGACATTATGAACGCCAAGGGTGTCACCGGCGCAGGCTTCGCTACCGGAGAAGGCACCGCACCAGTCCGATAGAACCCTCGCCTAGTGCAGAGGAGTATCATTGACTACAAGTGAGTGCTGTCCCTCGGCAGAGGCGAGATGGCCGCTTATCCCTTGGGGGATTGCACAAACCCCAAAGGCGTATGTGTGCGTGATCTTCCGCTGCGACACCTCCTGTCGTA
>Ga0208877_1000217_pt1 | contig 19121 bp, 24 predicted proteins | sample CryBogCBH29Jun09_FD_184624 | JGI IMG/M metagenome (GOLD analysis project Ga0208877, IMG submission 184624) | Freshwater microbial communities from Crystal Bog, Wisconsin, USA - CBH29Jun09 (SPAdes) | ecosystem: Environmental > Aquatic > Freshwater > Lake | place: Crystal Bog, Wisconsin, USA...
TTGTAAAATATCGCAGGGCAAAAGAAATGAGTGATAAAAAGCTATCTGAAAATGGAGTAAGGTTTGTATCCGATGAAGTGGTAAAAAGAAAAATGCTTCGATATAAAAAGTACCTAAAAACTAAAACAGCGTAATAATGGAATATTTAGAACTACTGAAACAAAAAGAAAAGACCCATTTAGATAGTGGTTTTGAGTGTAATAATATTTGGCAATGGTTATATCCTTTCCAAAGTTATGCAGTCAAATTAGCCTTAAAGAAGGGGCGCTTTGCATTGTTTGAGGATTGCGGTTTAGGTAAGACAAGGCAGCAAATAACATGGGCTTATGAAGTGGTTAATTTCACAAAAAGACCTGTTATCATTTTAGCACCATTGGCGGTAGTTGGTCAGACAATACAAGAAGGAAAAATTATTGGCATAGAGGTAATGGAAATGGACTATTCCGAAAATCAACTTGATTTACCAGCAGGGATATACATATCGAACTATGAGCAATTAGAAAACCTGAAAGCGAATGAATTTGCAGGGATGGTATTAGATGAAAGTAGCATCATTAAAAACTTTGAAGGGGCATATCGGAACCTGCTAATTGAGAACTTCACACATACACCTTATAAACTGTGCTGCACCGCTACGCCAAGCCCGAATGATCCTATGGAGTTGGGCAATCATGCTGAATTTTTAAACGTTATGCCATACAATGAAATGCTTGCAATGTATTTCGTGCATGATGGTGGAGAAACGGCTAAATGGAGATTAAAAGGCCATTGTGAAAAGTTATTCTGGGACTTCGTTAGCAGTTGGGCTATTATGCTATCCAAACCGTCTGATATTGGTTTTTCGGATGAAGGATACAATCTGCCGCCATTGGAATATAAAGAAAAGATGATCGTTACCGAAAAGAAGGATAACGGCACTTTGTTCAATGATACTGCAATTTCCGCAACTACCCATAATGCAGAATTACGTCTTACTAAAATTGTAAGATTGGAAGAAGTTGCAGAAATAGTAAAAAGCAGGTCAGATGAAAGTTTCATTATATGGGTGAAACAAAATGAAGAAGGGGAAACATTACGCAAACTGATCCCCGAAGCAATAGAAGTTTCCGGTTCAGATAGTCCGGCATATAAGCGTGATAAATTACTTTCATTTGCAAATAACGGATTTCGCATATTGATTACAAAAGTAAAAGTCGGTGGTTTCGGTATGAATTTTCAATCGTGCCATAATATGATATTTGCAAGCCCTGATTTTAGTTTTGAGGGATTGTATCAAGCCATACGCAGAGAATGGAGATTTGGGCAAAAGAACACGGTTAATGTATGGCTTATTGTTACCGATACCATGCAAAATATTATCCAGTCAATAAAGCGTAAACAAGCCCAATTTGAGGAAATGCAAAAGGCTATGCAAATAAGCATGAATTCATCTTTCAAACACAAAAACAAAATGAAAAGAGAAAACAAAATTTATCAATCTGAATTGGCAGATTTGCGATTAGGTGATAGTCTGCAACTAATAGATACTTTGAAAGAAGAAAGTATAGGGTTTAGTATCTGGTCGCCGCCATTCCCTGAATTGTATGTTTATTCAGATGAATTAGAGGATCTCGGTAACTGCAAAAACTATAATGAATTTGAGCAGTTTTTTTCATTCATCCCACCTAAGTTATTCCGGGTAATGCAATCAGGCCGGAATGTAGCTATTCATTGTATGGATACACCAATACAGAAGGGAAAAGAAGGTTATATAGGTTTGCGGGATTTTTCAGGAATGATAATAAAACTTATGACCGATGCCGGATTTATCTATCATAGCCGGGTAACAATATGGAAAGACCCTGTTACTGAAATGCAACGTACTAAGGCATTAGGATTGCTCCATAAGCAAGTAAAAAAAGATGCTGCAATGTCCCGTGTAGGTATTCCTGATTATCTATTGGTATTTCGTAAACCAGGGGAACATTTAAATCCGGTAAAATGCGATATTCCTGTTGATCTTTGGCAGCAATACGCCAGTCCTGTTTGGATGGATATTGATTATGGGAATACACTTAATGGACGTAAAGCCCATGATGGTAAACAGGAAAAACACATATGTCCCCTTCAATTAGATACAATAAACAGAAGTATTCATCTATGGTCTAATAAGGGAGATACAATATTGGATATTTTTAATGGTATTGGATCAACGGGTTTTTGTGCAATAACGCACGATAGAAAATATATAGGTTTTGAATTAAAAGAAACATTTTATAATGAAAGTGTGAAAAACATAAAGATAGCTGAAGAAAAGAAAAAGGCGATAAAGATGTTTGATTAACGATGATGATTAGTATATTTGTGCATGGTTCACATATACGCATTAACAGACCCGATAACTAATCAAATCAGATATATCGGAAAAAGTGAAAGAGTAAAGGGTAGGTACAGAGATCACTTAAATGACCAATCAAAGACCCATAAAGTTAATTGGATAAAAGGATTGAAAAATAAAGGCTTATTGCCTGGTTTGATAATTCTTGAAGAAGTACCTGAAAATGTCAGTTGGGAAGAAAGGGAAATATTTTGGATTTCACAAGCAAAAGAAAATGGTTGGAATTTGGTTAATTCTACAAGCGGGGGCGATGGAGTTAGAAATATTACAGGAGATGGTAAAAGGAGAATGTTAGAAACATGGACTGGAAGAAAACACAAACCGGAAACATTAATAAAATTATCTGCGGCTTCTAAAGGACGAAAACATAGAGAAGAAACTAAAGTTGCTATGAGTAAACTTATGACAGGCAGAAAAATCCTTTGGGTAGATAAAGTAAAAAAGGCCGTTAGCAAATTTGATGAAGAAAAGATAGGATTAGTTTTAGAGGATTTGAAAACAATGAAAGTAAAAGATGTAGCGGCGAAATATAAAGTACATCGCACTACTATTACTAAAATAAAATTAGGTACATATTTTCAACAGAAAAGCAATTATAAAAGAATTCATCCGCTATGATACAAGGCTTTGAAACAGAAACAGCGCCATTAAGCGAACAGGAATTGTTATTAGTTCCTAAGTTTTGCAATGGGTTTGCCAATAAGATAGGAAAGCAAAATGCTATTACGAATAAGAATATTATCGCAGGTTTCAAGAATATAGGAATAAATCTAAGTGAAAGCCGGGTAAGAAAGATCGTAAACTATATCAGGGTAAATAACCTTGTTTCGTGTTTAATGGCAACTTCTGACGGTTATTTTATCTCCAATGAAGCAGAAGAAATAAAGCAATTTATAGACAGTTTAATGAGCAGGGAGAGGGCAATACGTCAAGTAAGGGAGGCAATGGAGATACAACATAAATTATTGATGGTTAAAAATTGTTAACACTTTAAAGATAAGGTAATGAAATACCACAACAACAACCAAATGAAAAAGATAATCATAGTAATAGCGATGGTGATGAGTGGATGCACATCTACACCGCTAACAGAAAAGCAAGTATGCGAAGGGTCTTGGCAATATATGTCGGAGGGCTATCGTCAAAAATGCGCAAGCGATAGGCTTATTGAGGCCTTGCATTCAACTAACGTAATTCACGATACAATTTATCTCGAACAGGTGGGTGGCGAATGGCATAGAGTTCCTGCGCCACAAAACATTAACCACTAACAGGAACATCCGGAAGTAAGAGGGCGAACCTTCAAACAAGGAAAGCAATAGATCGAAGCGAGGATTAAAACCAAACGCGATGCCATTAGAACAAATGCAACTACTTTCCGAAGAAGTAAAAAGAAAGTTTTTGGATAGATTACCTCAAAATGCAACCACAATAAAGCTCATCGGCGTTAAACTTTACGCAACTAAAGACCCAGTAAACACAGATAAGGCAGGCTATGAGTTATTAGGGATAGAGGTGGATTGGTTCATTTACACTAAAAATAAAAAAGCAGGGTAACTAATGCTGTTTCAGGTACTCGGTTGTCCCAAGATTTTCCAGCATTTCTAATGGGATATAACAAAAGCCAATTACATAAGGGGCGAACCGAAAAGACTGCTCTGTTTTTACAATACAAAAAATAAATAAAAAAAAGTTTCAAAATAATTTCATTTTCTCAAAAAGTTGTTTTATCTTTGTGTAACAAAAGGGCAATGACGCACTTTTAAAAACTTCTCAAAATGAACCAGACTACAAACAACACATTCGCAGACAGCATCCTGAATGCAACATTCGCAGGCGTTTCAAACATAGAGAACGCAGATGCAGTAAATACAATGCTTGACAAATACGGTCTTAACTGGACTGTAAGCAAACAACCTTTAATGCTACCTTCCGGTGGTAATACTCCTTACTTTGGGATAGTACGAGACGATAAGCAAATTACTTTCAGTACATGCAAAGAAGGTTATGTGCCTTTCCAAAATTCAGAACTGGCCGAAATGCTAATCCGCCTTTCTGAAAAAACAGGGTATGATATTTCGGGGGGTGGAATGTTCAATGAAGGGGGTAAGTTGTATTTGCAACTGAAAAGCCCAAACAAGATCACCGGCATAGGCGCAAACAGCGACACAGTTAACGGTTTTCTGACAGGCATAAATAGCCATGACGGTACAACGGCCCTGAAATTTGGCGAAACTAACATTACCATATCCTGCGCCAATACATTCATGGCGGCTTGCCGAGAGATGAAAAGCAGCCTGCGCCATACGCAGAGCATACATGACAGGGTAGAGGCCGCAATAAGGGAGATAAACGGTATTGTAGTGAGCGAAAAGAGCCTTTTCGATACATTCATCAAACTGGCAGAAATACCAGCTACAAAGCAGGCAATCGCCCGCATCGTTAAGGACATTACAGAAGTAGATACATTGCTTACAAAGGCTGAAATTCAGGAGAAATACACCACATATGCAGTTAACCGCAGCGGCGAGTTATTGCAGGCAATTGCAAAGGAAATGGCCCAGAAAGGTAATACCATGTGGGGGTTAATGTCGGGGGTAACGAATTACACCACACACACAATGCCTGTTCCAAAGAGGGATAACGCTCGCTTAGAGAGCCTTTACACGGGAAGCGGGTACAGCATAAATAACGATAGCTTCAAGACAATCAAAGAGTTAGCATTGGCTTAAAAAGCCTGTTTCCTGAGAAGTTCAGGTAAAGCCCGGACCCGTAAAAAGGTCGGGCTTTTTTTATTGAAAAGAATTTACATAACTTTGATTTGATTTTTATTCGATTAATATGGCTGCAAACGAAAAGTCGAAAGCAAACCTTAAACCACCCCAAAAGGGAGAGGTAAGAAACCCGAAGGGAAAGCCAAAGGGGATAAAGAACAGATCAACGATTCTAAATGAGTTCATGAGCTGTAAGATGAGGAAAACCAACCCGATAACGGGAAAGATAGAAACGCTAACAGTAGAGCAGCATTTGGAACTGGCATTAATAAAACAGGGGTTAAGAGGTAATACCAGGGCGCAAACCTTGATGATGGAGAAACGTTATGGTAAAGTGCCATTAGACCTTAATTTGGCAGGACAGCAGGGAAATAATGAGCCGATCAAGATGGAAATGATTACGCAGGCTGAAATTAAGCTGATTGCAGACACTATTAAGAAGGATATATAGTCAAACTATTAATAATAGCCATAGTGGCTTATCTATACGGTGAGCAAACCGCATTTAGGCATGGAAAAATCAGAGTTAAACCGTATCAGAGTAACACGGGAAATGTGCCTTAGTTCCTTTGAGATATTCATAAGGTATTTTTTTAAGGCGAGGTATAAGCGTAAATTCATAGTTGGAGATCACCATAAATTGATTTGTCAGGCATTGGAAAAGGTGATAAATGGCGAAATCACACGTCTGATGATTAACATTGCGCCTCGATATGGAAAAACTGAAATAGCAGTTAAAAACTTCATTGCTTATGGATTGGCGATAAATCCGGGGGCTAAATTCATACATCTTTCCTATTCCGATGACCTTGCCCTTGACAATTCAGCTGATGCCAGGGACATTGTTATTCAGGATGCCTACCAAGAATTATTCCCGGAAGTGCAAATAAAGCACGAGACAGACAGTAAAAAGAAATGGTACACTTCGGAAAGGGGTGGAGTGTATGCCACATCATCTGGTGGACAGGTTACAGGTTTCGGGGCCGGACAGGTGGATGACGAAGATATAGACTTTGAAACAGGCGGCGGAGCTAAGGTATTCGGGGGGGCAATAATCATAGATGACCCGATAAAGCCGGAGGATGCAGACAGCGAGATTAAGCGGACCAGGGTGAACCTGCGCTATGATTCAACGATCAGCAACCGTGTGAACTCACGAAATACCCCGATTATTGTAATGATGCACCGGCTGCATGAAAATGATTTATGCGGGTATCTGTTGGCAAATGAGCCTGATAAATGGACCGTGCTAAGTTTGCCGGCAATCAATGAAAATAACGAGGCTTTATGGCCGTTCAAACATACAATCGAGGAACTAAGGGAGATTGAAAGCGTAAACCCGATAGTATTCGAGCGCCAGTACATGCAAAACCCGATGCCGATTAAGGGCAGGCTTTACAAGACGTTCAAAACCTATACTGAATTACCACATGATGCTAAGAAAACAAAAGCAGTAATTGATACCGCAGATACGGGGAATGACTACCTATGCTCAATCGTTTACAAGCCAACTGTAACAGGATATTATCTTACTGATGTGTACTACACGCAAAAAGGCATGGAAGTAACAGAGGGAGCATGTGCGAGACAGTTAACAAGTCATAATGTAAGTGAATGTAGGATTGAGAGCAATAACGGAGGCCGGGGATTCGCAAGGAATGTGGAAAGAATATGCAGGGAAATGCACAATACGAAAACTAAAATAACTTGGTTTCACCAGAAGGACAATAAGCAGGTAAGGATATTCACGAAGGCTGCTGATGTTCAGAATATGATTTACTACCCCGAAGATTGGGAAACAAGATGGCCTGAATTTGCAAAGCATGTGCAATCGTATCAAGCTATTGGAAAAAATAACCATGATGATGCGGAAGATGCATTAACAATAGTAGTGGAAAGCGAAACAATGATAAAAGCGGAAATACAGATCATCCGTTAAAAAATAAATTTCGTATATCTGAATATTATACTAATTTTGGGATATGGATACAAGCAAAAGGCGCAAATTACCAATTCCACAGGTGCAACGTGAAATACCCCGTGAACAGTTTGTTAACCATCCTGAATTTAAGGAGCGAATAGCAGCTGCAATGGATGGCGTGGAGTTTCCGAAAGAGAAAATACCTGCTAAATATAAAGAATGGCTTGAAAACTGTTTAATGCATGTGCCATTTGCTATACTTGGGATGCCGATACCTTTTTACTATGACCTTTGTTTTATTCATCCTGAAAATATGACATTCGGCCTACTTCAAAAAGGATGCGATATTATCTACAACAGCAATCCCGACTGGCACAAAGTAAGCATCGGTGAATATTACGAAATGATACTCACAATAGCCAGCATGAAGGATGCACTTTCAGACATTACAGACCCTATCAGGGATAAAGTAATTGATGACCTGATGGCATTGGATAAGATTAAAAAAAGCGGGTTAGTAACTTCTTAAATAAAAACGTTAAATCCGAATGATGCCATAGCATGACCTTATCAACCGAAGATATACAGAAGATACTCCGTAAAAATCCACAACAGGATTTCATGGACGAAGCAATGGCAAAGTATTCTATTCTAAGAATGCATTGCACAGGTGAAAACATTGATAAGTATGTCGCGGATATAAAAGAGTTCATGCGACCGGGCATGAGAGAAACGTTAATAAGCCTGATGCGGGGAAACCGTGATCTCATTTATCGGGTAATGTCTCCCAGAGATAAGATATACACCGCAAAGGGAGGAATAGAGCAATATAACCTACCGGAGAATATAGAGCCTGATTTCAGAGAATATTTAAGTACTATTGCGGATGGATTGCCTGTTAAACAATGGATACGCCAGAAGCTGCAAAAACGCTACGATTACGATGCCAATGGAGTGTTATACACCGAAATAAATGAAGATGATTTTCCATATCCGACAATAAAAAGCATCTGCGATATTTATACCTACCTGCGAAATGGACGTGCATTAGAATACCTTTTTTTAAAGGTTGATGAAGGACAGAAAGAAGCCTACTTTCAAAAGGGAATGTTGCCACAATTGAATAAAGGCGATAAGGTTTTCAGAATAATAGATGATGCTTTCGATCGATTGGTAGTTACCAAAGGAAAGAACAACGCACTTGACTTTACAGTAGAATCTGAAATACCGAATGAATTTGGCTATGTACCAGGAATGGTGATTAGTGATATTTACGGGTATGGTGAAACAATGGATAGCCCATTAAGCCCATCTGTAGAGTTGCTGAATAGTTATATGTTCAGCATAGGGACTTACAACCTTGCCTATGCACGCCAAGCCTTCCCGAAAGAATGGATGCAGTTAAGCCCATGCCCAACCTGCAAAGGTGAGAAGGAAATAAAAGGTAATCCATGCCCTGAATGTAAAGGAAGTGGGCATTTACCGTTCTTACGGCAAGCCGATGTAGTAGCAGTTGATTATCGGGCAGAGGATGGTAAGAACGTGCCTAATCCGCCGATGGGGATTGTAGCACCGGAAGTAGCAGCCTTACAATTCATGCACGATAACGGCATGACATTGGAAGATTACTTTGAATATACTACATGGGGAGTAAGCAGAGTACAACGTAACGGCTTAACAACTAAACCGGCTGGTAAAGGCGGTAATGTGAGCAATACGGCATACGAGGCCCAACTGAATGAGCAACCCAAGCACGATGCCTTAAAGAAATACAGTGAATGGATGTGCAGTTGCATGAGGTTCATAGCTGATACCTGTGGATGGTATATTTACCGGGAAAACTATAAGGGCTGTGCAATACTTGGCGGGGATCGCTTCATGATTGAAAGCCCCGATGCTACGTGGGACAGATACACCAAAGCGGTTGCAGCAAATGCCCCGATGTCAATACTTGATAGTTTGCTACAAGAATACATTGAAAACAAATACAATAATAATCCGTTGCTTTGCCGTAAATTTAATCTGTTAATACAAGTTGAGCCATTTGTACATGAGCAGGTAGCAATTATTTGGGCGGATCAGACATTGCCGATGGTAAGCCGCTTGGAAAAGAAATACTTTGATGAATGGACAAGCACATTGGATGATTATGATATTGCAAGCGTACCGGATGAAGGCGGGGCGGATATACTACGGGCAAAACTGCGTGATTATGTAACAGGAAAGTATGTAGCCGATGCGATGCAAAGTAGTCAGCTTATCACAAATACAGGGGATATTCTGAATGTTGGTGATAAAGTAAAGATTGTAAAAGGGCGTGAAAAGAAGCCCGAGCATTCCGGAGTAACATTTGTGGTTACAGACATTAACAATGAGGACATTACATTGAAGGGTGGCGGCGCCGATGGTGTTTTTGGATATACGAGAGCCGATGTAATAAAGGCAGAAAGTACCAAAATGATACAGGCAGCATAAACAGCCCTTATAAAATCTACCAACTCTAAATCTCAATTTGTATGAAAGCAAAGAAGCATATCGGCTTTAAGAAAGCCGCAGCGAAAATAGCCAAGAAAGAAGGCGTAAGTAAAAAGGCGGCCGGAGCGATACTTGCGAGTGCAACCCGCAAAGCAAGCGCAAAAGCTAAAAAAGCAAATCCACGTTTGAAGCGTGTAAAAATGGCAAAAAAGAAAAGGTAATGAGCAAGAACAAAATAAATCCACGTCAGAGGCGCAAGGCTAAACGCAGGGTTTATCAGAAGTTGGGTAAACCCTAAAGCTGATTATTAACTACTAACACATTATAAAATGGCAATAACAAGCGGAGTACCAAAGTGTCTTTATTGTGGCCAAAGAATACCAACAATAAGCGATAAGCCTTTCGATGGGGCTATATATCCTGATTGGAAGGGGCATAATGCAGTATGCAAAAATCATCCGTTGAATAAAATAGATATTGTTAATCAAACATTTCCAGCCGAAGGGCAAGAGCCATACCACCAACATCTATCTTTTGATGAACAATTTAAAAACGCTTTTAAAAACCAGCCACAGGAGGGCTGTATTAATATGAGTAAAATTATAGAAGCTCGTTTTACGTGCAATAATGCTTCACCCAACGCATCGGGTGGCAAATCGGTGGCTTTTAATGCCGTATATGACAGTAAGGGGGCAAACGCTTTATTTTCTAAAGCTACGCCAAATGGTCAAATAATTATGAGCGTAGATAGTGAAACATATGCCGCTACAGAATTTGAAAGAGGTGTTACTTATAAAGTAACATTTGAGCGTGTTGAACACGGGGAATAATCGCTTTTCACCCTACTCTTTGCATTTAAGAGTAGGGTGAATAAGTATATAGTTACCAAGCATTTCTTAACCAAAACCAATTATATGGCACGTCCAAAAAATACAGACAGACCACAACAGGTAATGAAACCACCAATGGATGAAACCGAAATAGCTGAAAATCGGAAGATGAAAGACTTTGACCTTTTTCTTATCAGCGTAAACCGGGATTATAACGATAGCGGTGATCCTGATAGCACGTCGGTAGATGTGCGCAAACTTATCCGCATGGTGAATACCAGCCAATTAAGCGCCGACAGCCTTAACAAGACACAGGACTGGCGCAATAAGGGACAAGAAGGCGTACCTGTAATCCAATGGTATTTTCCTGCTGAACACAAAGTAAAGGCCGGTATGACGTTAAGGGCGTGGGATACGTTCAAAATGAAACTTGGCAAAAAGGTTGCAATCGGACTGAATATTGATTCCACAAAGCCTTACGAGGGCTAAATTCCTAACTCATTAAATTTATTTTATGCTATCTAAAGCAGCACAAGAAAAAGTATTAAAGGCGCTAAACCTTTCGGCTGATGTAATCACCGACTTAATGAAGGATGGAGAATTTGATGTGGATATACCAAAGGTGCATATTTTCGATGATGCCGGACTTGCGGAACTAAAAGACAATGTCCGTAAAACCAATACCGCAGCCGAGTGGGAGATATGGGGAAAGAAAATGAACGCCGATCACAAACTCGGTTTAAGTGCGGCAGATGCCAAAGACCAGGCGAAAGTAATTGCGGCCCTCAATGCAAAAGCGGTGAAGGATGCAGGGGTCGTTCCTGATGATGCGGCAATAAAAGCAAAGGATGATAAGATACAGGCATTGCAGGCCACTATTGACACTAAAGATAGTGAATTAGCCACATGGCAATCACGCTTGAAAGAACGGGAAATAAACGATGAATATCGCAGTTATTTGCATCCTGACCGTAATCCAGCCCTCGATGATACCGAATGGATAGAGCGTATCAAACGTAATTATGAAATAGTCGAAGAAGGCGGTATAAAGGCATTGAAGGACAAAGCAACGGGCAAAGTATTCAATGATACAAAAGAAAACCCATTGCCGGCAAAAGATGTTCTCACAAAAGTGTTTACTGAAAAGGATGGATGGCTAAAACCGCAACCTGCCGAACCAGTAACACCAACAGGGCCAAAACCTACGCACAATCCGGCGAGGCCAACAGGAAACAATAAATACAAAACTGCTGCTGATGTGATGAAGGAAGTGGAAAAGAAATTGCCGAATGGCACAGCGAAAGAGAAGAAAGACCTTTTCAAAACATTATCGGCGGAGATAGCCGCATAATAGTTATGGTACTTAAATTAATGATATTCATAGTGTTGTTGTTGTATTTCATAATATGGATATGTGCCTATCGTCAAAGAAAGTAAAGTTTTTTTCATAGTTCGGGTTTAAAGGGCTGGATGTTTTCACATCTGGCTTTTTTGTTTTAAGTTTGTTTCATGGAAAACACTAAAAAAGGATGGGGACAGATACCCAATTATCTCGGTAAAATGTATAACTCTACTTACCTGATTTTCTCCTATTGTCGTCTTGACTGGAATGAATTACTTGAAAAAATTTGTTCGTGAATTGCAAATATCAAGAACAACACTTTGCATCCTTTTTTCTTCTATTTCAGGAATTACAGTATAAGTAAGTGGCTCAAATGTCCCGATAATCCCATCATCGGCAAGATAAAAACCGTGGCGTAATTCAATAGCATCGGGCATTTTCATCATTACGGGATACGGATACATAAAGCTATCACCGCACTTTAATTTCTCCCCATCATAATTCGCTTGGATGTAATCTATTGCTTCCTTTTTAGTCATATCTGCAAGGTACTAAAAATAAATTTGTTCATTTCAAAAAAAGTATTTTAACTTTACATCGTTAAAGGCAACATAAGCATCCTTCCTTTAATAAACAGAACATCCTCGAAGCCGCGCTTCAATTTCTGTTTCGGGTTGCACCCAATGCGCCGCAGTTGCACTGCAAAATTCCATATCATTTTTCAAGGCGTATCAATTTTAATTATTACCTATCATGTCAGCAACTAATTATTATGACTCAACCCTCTTCGGTTATCAGGGACGTGTAAATCCTGATTACAACAAAGCAGAATTGCGTGAACTTGAAACGGAGGTACTTACCGTTGGTTTGGAAAACCAGAAGTATCTCATGAGCGTTACCGAAATAGCACGCATCAAAGAAAGCACATTACGCCCTGTTTATGGGTATCAGTTTGTCCGTAAACCTTCAACGAATGGTACGGCAATGGTGGCCTTCAATACAGGTATTCAAGGCGCATCCGCACAGGTGCCGCTTACGTGGATAGCCTTTACCGAAGAATTTTTTACCTATACCACCACCGGCTTCGATAACGTGATGGATCACCAGATGATCTGGGACAATGAAATGAGCCAGGCACAGCGTAACTTACGTGAGCGCCTGCGTATTTCGTTGACCAACAACCTTTACACAAACCGTACAGGTTACAATCCGGGCGGTATCACAAACGGCACATGGAACGCTTCAACCAAAGCATGGGAAGTGAGCGATAGTTCGCAGATATGGAGCGACATTACCAGCATCATGCGCCAGAACAAATACGGCTACTCAAAGTATGATGTATTTGCTTCACCCGCTTTATACACCAACTTCCAATACTCGGTAGCACAAGGGGCAATGAACGCCACAAACCTTGCTTACCAGTTTGCGAAGGATGCCGTGAAACCCGGCGCAGGTGGCCGCATGGATAACATCTGGGAAGATATTATTCTCGGCAATGAAGTGCCTGTTCAGCCAGCCTATACAAATGGCGTGGCAATTGTCCTCCCACAAAATTCATTCGCTTACATTCCGTGGATGCCGAAAATATACTCTGATGGCAGCGGAAACTTCGAGGACTATGCGGGTGGATATGGTATTGTGGATGATGATATGATACCGGGCCTCGAATACATGGTACACGGATGGCGCACACAAATAGATGCTTCGGCAAATCACGGTTTCACGCAGGATAGCGTTATCCAATGGCAGATAGGTGTTTATGTGTGCTTCCAGACGGCGGTAATCAGCAACGCAAACGAAACACCGATATACGAGTTCGCATTAGTCGGATAATTCCTAACCAGCTAAAAAAACAAAAAAATATAACATGAAAAAGATAATTTCATTAATAGCTTTTATAGCAATAGGATTTTGCACAAGTGCACAAACGGGCCGGGGGATATACGGTACAAAACAGGCATGGACCCAGCAGGCGGCAGCGTTTTATTCCCGTGATACGGCAGTAAATACACCGTCGAATATTGTTGATACGTTCAACACTACAACCGTTGATACAGCGATTGGCCAATGGACGTTTATGAATAACTATGATTTCCTTGTTGATGTCGCAGTTACCAAAGTAAGCGGTACAGTAGCCGGATCAATAGTATTGCAGGGTAGCCTTGATAACCTAACATGGAACACCATTACAGGTGCAACGTCGGTAGTTGCCGGGGGAATAGGTGCAAGTGCCACAATAACCAATACCACCGGCACAAAGCATTATCAATGGCATGTAACGCATAGCACAACCGAATATCCTTATTATCAGGTTCAGGGAGTACTAACGGGAACATGCGCAGCGACATTCAATCCAACTGTTTACTATCAATACTAATTCTTTGAAATGCCAATTCTTGTAACCGGCCCCTCAACCCTCACCGTAGGTAGCGTTAGTACATACACTACAACCGCTACCCCCGGTGGGGCTTGGGCAAGTTCAAATACGGCAGCAGTAACAATAGATGCGGTAACCGGAGTAGCAACCGGTGTAGGGGTAGGGATAACCCAAATATCATACACGGTTGCTGGTGATAGTGGTAATCTTCAAGTAGCAGGTCAGGCAGTAGGTTCTTTGACAAATGGAATGAACTTTAATACGGTTTATTCGGCTCTGCAAAACAGGGTTCTATGGCAATCCCAGGGGATTGTATCCGACAGCAACCGTTTCTTTGAGGACTTTCACCCATTGAATGATACGGCGTTACTTGATGCAATGCGCCCGAAGGATGGAAGCACATTAACTCAGTACCTCGGAAATCTGCAAAGGTCAGTCATAATGGATATGCTTAATGCCGTCTATAATGCACCGCAGATGTTGGACAAAGCGAAATTGGTATTTTTCAGGGAAAATCAACCATTACCCTACCAGTTAGTTACCGCCTATAATCCTGAACAATTTGTAGGATTGCAGATATACCCCGGAAAAGGAGATAAGACGATAAAGCTAAATAGCTTGCAGCTTTTCTTCACAGAGGCAGTTGATTTCAACTTGTATCTGTATAATGACTTCTTTCTTGATCCGGTAATGACAATCCCTGTTCATGCTGAAAAATGGAACTTAACAATTATAGACCTCGGACAAAAGATAATCCTTACAAACCTTGTACCAGAAGCATATAAAGGAGGCCGGTGGTATCTTGGGTATTGGCAGGGTGATTTGGGAAGTTCGCAAGCCATATATTACCCCGTTAATTACAGTTTGTTCCATAATGTAGATGTGATTGCGTTCAGCGCTCCACAATGGACAGACCCGAACGGAAACAAGAACTTTCAGCGTAACAATATCGGGGCAAATAACCTGATGTACGGCATGAACCTGGAACTTTCAACGTTCGTAGATGGAACAAATAATATAGTTCAGGCCAACCATTTGTATGATGAATTGATAGGCTTAATGATGACTGTAAGGAACATCAAAAATTACATCTTCAATTACCGTAGCAATGATGTACGAAATAAAATTACAAGCATACCGGAACTTGGCAAATTATATGCGGAATTGAATGGTTTTAAAGCTGATGATGAGATACCCTATGTACTTGGCTTGAAAGATATGGTAAACCGGGAAATCAAAAGAGTAAAACAATCCTTCCAAAAGAAGGACACAATAAAAATAGGCTGGTAAAAATTTTTAATCACTTTTTAAAAAAATAAAGCAATGTCAAAAACTATCAGTTATCCGATGTGGGAAAAATGGGAAGTAAAACCATCCATAGACCCAAAAATAAATGCAAACCTTGATCATAACAAGGCTGGTAGCCATTCAGAAAAAGATTACACTTTCGAAAAGGTGAAGAAACTTGCAGAGGCAGAAGAATTGCATGAGAAAAACGCCGCCGAGTATAATTCCCATTCGCATCAATCGAATGTGCGCTACTACAAGGTGAAGGAAGAAGTGATCGAAGAATAAAAATAAAAAATGCCACAGTTCACATTACCATATCCAACCGGCTTAGACTGGTATATACAAAAGCTACAAGGTCGTTTGTATAACTACTTTAAAATCTATTGGAACGTGGCAGATGATACAAGGTGGAATTGTTTTGGAAGGGGATACAGGAATTATAGTGAAGATGAAAAAGGATATATTCTGGAGTTCTTTAACCCAAGCGATACAAATACCACTAACAATTATGTGGGCAGCAGTGGGGTAAATTCTGGGGCAGTATTCTATGATGACAATTTCGACATAGTAAGCGTATTTGCCCTCGGTGATCCTGAAAAGAAAAATGACATAAGGGATGATGTGGCAAATGTCCGGTTATTGTTCTTTATGAACCTTGCAAACCTTACACCAGGGGGAATACCATTAGATCAGCAAGGGGGACAAAGATTGGATGAAGTGGTAGTAAATGACGTTAAAAACTTTATGCTGTGTAACGGTTGCGGCTTCACAATAACGAATACCTACCGGGACATAGATAAAGTATTGCAGGATTATAGTGGGAGCGTAAAGAAACTGGCATTGCTCGATAATATGCACCCTAAATTTTGCTTTCGATTGGATTTGACAATACCATATAACCCTTTTCAGAACGTTTCAAAATACAGTAAAAATTAACCTCTAAAATACCTATCAAAATGGCAGACAGTAACGTAAACCTTAACACCACCGTACTTAGCGGTAATACGGGGTTAATCAATTCATTTCCCGACCTTGGGATAATAACCGCATGTGTGCTGGTGCCGAAAGGTACGGTAATACCCGCTTCGGCCATGGTAAGCACTACCGCTTTCTCAACCTATGTAAACGGTAAGTTTATTGCTGACCAGCGTAAAATCAGGTATTTTGCGTTCAACGGACTGGATAAGTTTACGGACGAAACCAAAAAAGTAGTAAACGAGGATACCGGTATCTATCAACTCGATATTTACTCGTTCCCAAATAAGTTCTCTTTCCGTATGATGAAGAACGGCGGGAACATGGGCAACTTTATCGAGGCTACACGCTTCCAGAACACGCAGGCCTACTTTGATATTTTCTTCATCGACAGCAACGGGAACTGGCATGGTACGGTTGACCAAACAGGGGCCGGTGGCTTACAGGCATATGACCTGCAACAGTTCTTCGTACCACCAAGCATGAGGCGTACCGTATCGACCAACAACCAGTACATGATAAATGTGCAGTTGTCAAGCGCATATGAGACAAATGGCGGCTTTGCGATGTACCAAGCTAACTACGATTCTTCTACGATTTCCATGTTGCAAAACGCTGTAATGAGTGATGTAAGCTCGGTGCTTGGCATTCCACTTTTGATCACTACGACCACGGATATTGTATGTATCCTGAAAGCCGGAGAAGGAAGCGAGGATCTGGCAAGCCCGCAATATTACCAAAGCGCACTTACCAAGGCCTGCTTTGTGGCGACAAACCTGACGCTCGGGACGACCCTGACAATATCAACCCTGAACAAAGGAACGATAGTAGTGGCCGGGCAGGTATATAACTACCTGTGGTTTATTCTGAGTGCGGCGCCAACAGCAACCAACCAAGTGCAGATAGCACTTGCGGCGCCAAGCGTGGTAAATGCAATTGTTCCGAATTTCGATGCGGTTACAGAGATAGTGCAGGTGGGCGTAGATGGCCAAAACGCAGCAGTACATACATTCTAATCTTAGCGGGAGGGGCGCATACTTACGAGTGCGACCCCTCCTTTAATTTTCTTTCTATATGCAAGAAACATACGAAACAAACCTATCGAGTTGGGATGTTGAATTTGTAAAGTCATTTCCTGATTTCAATGCTTTCTCAAAGTGGGACAGTAAGCGTAAAAAGCCAATGCTGGAAGATGAATTGAAGGCCGTTTATGATGCTATTGTGCCGGCAAAGGAAACGCAAGGAAACGCAATGACTTCATTCCCCATTGCTGAAAAGAAAACGGTAGAAACTATCAACCCTGAAAACGAACACGGAGGCGAGTAATGTGCAGCCCACGACAAATGAGGGAACGTGCAGAGACATTGCGAAGTGGGATAATCGCTATTGCCGGGGAAACGATGCTCGAGCATAAAGAGGAAATAGTAGGCCTCGTAATCAATCAGCAGCAGGAACAGCACGTAGATAGCAACGATCAGCCATTGAAGCCATATTCAAGACGTTACAGGTTACTCAAAGAGCAATTAGGCAAAAGTGGGGAAACGGACTTTGATTTGACAGGTGAGATGCACGCTGAAATGAACTTAACCATTTACGGTGATTTGTATTCTATTGACAGTCCTGCTACTACTGAAAACGGCGAACTCAAAACGGCGTGGTTAAAGAAGTGGAATAACGATGAACCGATAATGGAACTAACGCCCGAGAATAAATTAGAGGCGTGGAATATCATCAAAGAAAGTTTCATGGAGAAAGTAAATGAGGTACTTGTCTTAGATTAAAAACCCCTCGTTGGAGCTAAGGGGCTTTTTAATTATTACGCATAATAGGGCAGATAGGATAAACCCATTGTAAAAATACAACTATTCTATTATGCGCAAAAATATTTCTAATAAGGTTTTGGGGTGGACATTCGTTGTGCTGGTACTCATTTGGGTAACGGCACTTAGTATTTTGTTCAACTTCGGACATTGGAAGTGGGGGATAGGTGTTTTTCTGTTTTCTTTTGCATTAGAGTATGTTTCCCGGTGCATAAAAGCAAAAAAGGTAATCATACCCCATAAGGAGAAAATTCCCACAAATAGCCACAAAAACACACCTGAATTGCCTGCTAAACTTATTACCTCAATTTCTGAACTTACCGTTTACCAATTTACCCGATGCTATGCGTTTGATGATCTCAATATATTGGATTTATGGCATAAGGATAAAGAAGGGTGCAGGCAGGGGCAGCACAAGGAAATAAAGGATTGTTGGCAAAACTTGCTTAGTCAATATCATGCGGCAGTGAAAAATGATAACCTTTTGGCCTACATAAAACTGATGCGCCGGAAAGCGATAATTGATATACGGAAAGAAACGGCTGATAAATTCGGGACAATGCTAAAGGAGGCATATAGCCCGACACTTGCGGCTTCATTAAGGCAGATATTCAAAGAATACAAACTCACCTTAGATACGGTACAAAAAGACCTTAAACACCTGCAAACGGCACTTATAAAAGAAAAGATAGAACGGGACAGGATTGTGAAGGAATTGGCGGAAATGGATAAAGGACAAAAAAAAGACCTGAAACCAGAGGAAAAAGAGGCAGATATTACCGATATGCTTATTGAAATACGCAAGCATGAGCATACCAATTATAATGCAAAGGATATGACGGTATTGGAATTTGCAAGATGTCAGAACCGATTAACAGCACATTATGAAAGACTAAAACAACAAACTAACAATGGCTGATAATATTAGTAATATAGTTGA
>Ga0208877_1000228_pt1 | contig 18453 bp, 41 predicted proteins | sample CryBogCBH29Jun09_FD_184624 | JGI IMG/M metagenome (GOLD analysis project Ga0208877, IMG submission 184624) | Freshwater microbial communities from Crystal Bog, Wisconsin, USA - CBH29Jun09 (SPAdes) | ecosystem: Environmental > Aquatic > Freshwater > Lake | place: Crystal Bog, Wisconsin, USA...
AGCTATTGCTACTGGTGCTGGTGCTGGTGCCTATGCTACTCACAAAGATCTAGTACGTCAGGGAGCTAATAAATTTTTGACTCCTGCGGAAACTACTTATAAGCCAGTGAATAAGCCTTCAGTATCCGTTTCTTTTCAACCGCCTGAACCTTTACTGCCAAATGAAGTAGCCAATTTGGACACTTATGATTCTGACGTTGAAAAAATGATGCAGAGTATTAAGGATAAAAGTAAACCTACAGGTGCTCAAAATGAGCGTTCGCATAATTGGGAATCTAATAGAGAGTCATTAGCTACTAAAAACAATCTAAAAACTGTTCCAAATGCTGAGAAAGCAATTGTAGAAGCTGGACGAATGACACCTATGCGTTCTACCAATATAGGTATTCCTGAGCATCTTGCTTATACATTGGAAGAAGAAGAACTTCGTAAAGAAGCCCAGCGTCGTGTAGCTGAAGAAACAATGAAGAGACAACAAGAAGCGAAAGAAGCGGCTCAGAAACAAGCACAAGCCGAAGCAAAGGCCGCAGAAGAAGCCGAAGCCGCTAGGGTAGCTCGTAACGCAGGATTGCGTCGTGGAGTTGCTAGAGTGGGCATAGGAGCCCTTGGCGGTGCCTTGGGTGCCAAAGATATCTATGACGTTTACCAAAAGCCTATGAAGGATTGGAACGAAGAAGATTATTTGAAAATTGCTGGTGGAGTAGGTGGAGTTCTATCGACTATTCCTACTCCGATTACTGAAGGTGCTGGATTGGCCTTAGCAGGTGGTGCCTTGGCTTATCCATACGTCAAAAGAGCGTTTACTAAATAATTTCCATGAAGTGCCTCTTGACCCCCTCTATCACGGAAGAGGGGGTTTTTTTTATTTCTTTGCAGAAATATCAATAATTGCACTCATCCTTACTTGTAAAAGCTTGTTTCCTACAGCAGGATTGAGAGAATTTACAACTTCTACACAACTTGCCAGTTCATCTTTTGCAATTGATGGTTTTGCTTTTTCTACAAAAGCATTAGCAAGCTTGATTAAATCTTCTTCAAGAAAATTGTAATTCTCAACAAGGTTGGCATTGACAAATGCCTCGGTGATTTGTTGTTTAGTTAACATCTGATACTCCAAAGTTATTTTTAATTTTCCAAAATCTCAATAAACACTGGAACATCTCCCAGCCTTTAGCAAGGTCTTCTTCTGACCACTCCACAATTTTAATCAATCCGGGATGGGTACGGGAGGCAAAGACGTTAGCACAACGGGCATGGGGTATTTCTAAACCATATCGGTATGCCGCTAATTGCATCAGCATCTCGTCATATGCATCCACCTTATCATCAGGGCCAAAGTCTTTAGTTTTAGCGTCCACGACAATTCCTAGGCCCTCAACAGAGTGAAGGTCTACCTTACCCCCAAAGCCCATGGGTGAAGCGAATGCAATTTCCGTAAGCCATTTTTGATCAGGGTGCGTTTTGAAGTGCTCGAAGACTGCTTTCTCAAAAGCTTTGGCAGTATCAACGTGCTCTACATTACGCTCTCCGGCATACCACTTCTCAATTGACTCATGTATCCGAGTCCCTTTTTCTGCGGCCTGTTTTCCGGTCTCCTTTGAATCAGCGACTATGCGAGCAATAAACTCTTTTTCAGTCTCTGTTTCTTTGCGTGGAAGCGTCATAGCCGCTAAGAGCAACTGTTCGTTTTTCCACACGTCTAGGCCCGGCTTTGCCATGATTTTCATCACTGTGGTCACCGAGGGCACTAGGTTCATCTTGCGTGCGTCTCTGAGCGTTGTAGGGCGGTCTGAACCGTCCTTCGCTTTCACAGTGTACTGCGGTGAGCCATCAGTGGCGTTATACCAGTGAACACTCTCTGCTGATCTAGCGATTATTGTTGTCATTGATCTCTCCTATCCAATTCAGAATGCATAAATTCATCATAATTTTCCATAGACATTCCTAAAATATCTTTCAAAATATCGGCTTTTAATATCCAATCACTTTCTAAAAATTCTTTTGTGTATTTAATTTTTGTTGTGTCTGAATTTGGATTCCATGTAATCGTAGCGACTCTCATTTTTTTTCCTTATTTTTTGAACCGAATGGACGACCACGCTTTTTAGGTGGGGAGACAATTTTTACTGGTCTTCCCAAATTAAGCGTCATGATGTTTGCTTGCATAGCATTGACTTCGACTTGTAACTCTTTAAGTATTTTTCTCAAATAAGCTACATCTGCTTGCAATGTGGCTTTTTCTTTAGCAGTGATAAACATGATTCCTCCTATTGAAACCAAAGATAGAACCCATGGAGAATTCCAATGGGAAAGAAGATTGCTCCAGCGACCAAGAATCCCCACAAGCCTTGTGCAAAGCAAGTAAAGATATGAGTCAGCCAAGCGGCTACACATGCAAAACCAAATAACCATCCCATATCATTTCTCCGTGGTGATGTTGACGTGTTTGACAGCCTGAAGGCCCTTATCAAGGACATTCGCTACTCCTGCCACGCCATGGGTTGCAACAAAAAATCCTAGGGCTACACCGATTAAAAATTGAACCATGATCCCTCCTAGTAAGCGAGACGCATCTTAGGCATGCACTGAACATCGATGATGATGTCCGACATCATTCCGGAGATTTGTCGTTTAGTCATGATGGCTACAGCTCTTAGGCCGCTTGCCTCACATTCATTAGTGGCCTGTATCACCTCATTACGGCTCATCTGTTGTACCTTTGAGTCCAGCACCAGTTGGACTGGTGGTGGGTTGGCATTTACATAAGATGGAGATGAAGAGCTACAACCTGCTAACAATACTGCCAGCAAAAGATATATCTTCATGATGGCTCCTAGAAAGGAATATCTTCGTCAGGATCCAACTGAGAAGCTGGAGGGATTGAGGCAGTAGGAGTGCTCTGTTTGCCCTGCAACTTTTCCCATTCAGGAGATGATGTGATCTTGGCCTTCAAGTTGTCGCTAAAGGTCTCAAAGATAGCCATGTCAGGATCTTGCAGATTAAACAGCTCATTCTTGTTGATTGCTTGTGGCAAACCACTTTGCTTGATCACAGAAGGCACTGGAGTCACGCTACTGACGTTGGAATAGGTATTCCCATTCTGACCAGCACGCTCGATGACGTTTAGCATGCACCATGCACCCAAGATGTTCTTAAGGTCAAACTTACGCATCTCTTCCTGCGTAAAAGCTTTACCACGCCAAGCCTGCAAATCAATGCGTAAATTGGCTTTTTCAGACCAAGCTAAGGTATAGTTCTTGAATATAGCGAAAGGCCGTCCGTCGACCATTTTGAGGGGCTTCCCATTGTCGTCTGAACCATGAATTTCCCATCCAAGCATGATCTTGTGAAGATACTTAACTTCACCCATGTACTCGGTCTTTTGTGTTCCTAGGTCTACGATGCGGTAGCAACGCCCAAGATGCATACCCGGTGGGCAACGCTCAAAATTCCCACCCTTGTCTTCTACGATAAAGCTCATGTGATTCTCCTTATAAACAGTCTCACTGACTACTAACCCGGCGAATTGCCGTAAAAAGACTATAACATAAAATTAGATGTGTGCTAGAATCTTTTTTACGGGGGAAAGCGGATGCTTGCGTTATTCAGCTCTATAGCTATATGAAGCGAACGACTAAGAGGCAGGACGTAGCGAGTACCCCACCACAGAAAGGAGCAACATGAACCTAAAACAATACTTTAAAGATGAGCCTTACGGGGCAAAGAAAGAGATGGCTGATTACCTAGGAATCACGCCTACATGGCTGGGTTTACTACTTAGAAAAGCCCGTCGTCCTTCTCCTGAACTGGCTAAGAAAATTGAGAAGGCAACGCAGGGATTAGTCACTGCAAAAGAGTTACGCCCTGATCTTTTCGACTGAACACAATGTTGTGTATTTAACTGGAGATTTATATGAAGAAATTGAAACTAGATGCCATCCGAATTGACGGAGGAACCCAATGCCGCTTAGTCATTGACCAGCCTACCGTATACAGCTATTTGGAGTCTATGAAGGAGGGCGATGAGTTCCCCTTGATGGAGACGGTATTCGATGGTTCAACATATTGGCTGACTGATGGCTTTCATCGCTATCACGCATTCAAGCTTTTGGGCATCAAAGAAATAGAGGTCAAGTACAAACCCGGAACCTTGCAAGATGCACAGATAGAGGCTTTGAAGGCCAACAGCAAGCATGGAAAACCGTTGACTAACGAGGACAAACGCAACAAGGTTGAAATGGCATTAAAGATTGAAGGATTTGATAAAAAGTCAAATTACGAGATTGCCAAAATTTGCCAAGTATCACAACCATTTGTAGCGGCAATTCGTGATCCTGCTGTAAAGCAAAAACAAAAAGAAAACGATGAGCGTCGCAATGTCAAAAAAGCAAAAGCAATCGAAGAAAATACTAATGGCATTAGTACGGGTAAACCCTTAGATGAACCTGATCCATATGCAGGGCAGGCACCTGACGATGATGAGATCAAAGCATCTGAACTAGGTATCCAAGCCTACATGGAAGAGATTGAGGCAGTTATTCAGGCTGACGATAAATTAGCCGAGGCCAGTGAGGTGATTAAAAAACAAGCTCATCGCATATCTCAATTGGAACTGCGTATGCATGGATTGATGAATGAAAAGAACGAAGCCATCAAGATGGTTAAGAAGTTACAAAAAGAAAACGACAAACTGAAAGCTAAAAAATGACCAAAGCCCTAGTGCCAAGTGAGCATGATGATGGAACAAAATTTCCCGAACCTAGATCCTTTCAAGTAAAAGCCCACGAAGCTTTACGCCAAGGATTTAGGGAAGGGCACAAGAACCAAATTATCATGGCCCCGACCGGGGCAGGAAAGACCTACCTAGGATTGCGTATCTGCAACGAGGCAATCCAGCGTGGTAAGCGTGCAGTCTTCCTATGCGACCGTACAACCCTGATTAATCAGACTTCTACAGTAGCCGACCGCTATGGTATGACCAGCCATGGAATTATTCAGGCTAAACACTGGAGACGTAGACCTGATGAGCTGTTTCAGATTGCCAGCGTGCAGACTATTGCCAAGCGTGAGTTTTGGCCTCAAATGGATGTGCTGGTGGTCGATGAGGCCCACACGACATACAAGGCATGGACTACCTTTGCCAAAGAGACCAACGCTACCGTTATTGGCTTGTCTGCGACTCCGTTTACCCAAGGTCTAGGAAAGATCTTCACAAACATCGTAAACGCCACCACGATGCACGAATTGACTCAAGAGGGTGTATTGGTACCCATGAGGATCTTCTCTTGCTCTAAGCCCGATATGACAGGTGCAGAGACTGCTGGGGGCGAGTGGACAGACAAGGCCGCTGAAGAGCGTGAGCTCAAGATTGTTGGAGACGTGGTTTCTGACTGGCATAAATTTGGCGATAACCGTAAGACCATTGTGTTTGGTGCCACGATTAAGCATTGTGAAGAGCTGTGCAGGCAGTTCGTCCAGTCAGGCGTAATGGCGGCAATCTTCACAAGTGAAACAACTGAAAAGGAACGTGAGAACCTTCTCAAGGAATACCGCAAACCGAATAGCCATCTCAAAGTATTAATTTCTGTTGAGGCTTTGGCTAAAGGCTTTGACGTGCCGGACGTAGGTTGTATCTGTGATGCACGCCCACTGCGTAAGTCTTTGTCTACAGCGATACAGATGTGGGGTCGTGGCCTGCGTAGCTCACCTGAGACTGGCAAGAAGGATTGCCACCTATTGGATTTCTCCGGCAATATCATTCGATTTTTTGAAGACTTTAACGACATCTATTTCAATGGTCTTGAGAAGCTAGACGATGGTGACAAGTTGGATAAGAAGATCCGCACCAAGGAAGAGTTCGAGGCCAAGGGTTGCCCACGTTGTAGCTTTGCTCCATTCCATAAGCGTTGTATGGCCTGCGGATATGAGAAGGTCAGCAAGGAACTAAATGAGGCGGTGCCGGGCCACATGAAGGAGATTTTCATCGGTGAAGGTAAGAACAAAAAGAAACTAGCAAATAACGCAGAGCATTTATGGCAACAAGTCTGTACCTATGCAAGGATCCACAGCAAACCTGAGAACCAATCAGGACGGGCGTGGCACCTGTTTAAGCAGATGACTGGGCAAGACTCTATGTGGTCTTTTGCCAAGGCACCAACTGTCGAGATATCCAGTAATGTGATAAATAAGATTCGACAGATGAACATTGCTTACAACAAGGGAACCAAAAGATGAGTTACAAGATTTGCCAATATTGCATGAGACATAAGCCGATTGAAGAAGTACGTTTTAGCGAAGACACAAGGCGTTGGATTTGCAGGGAATGCAAAGAAAGAAAATCACCACAGCAATATCGAACCAAGAAAAATGAGGAGGGCGATAAATGATTAAGGAAGAAGTTGTGTTTGCTTGCCGCACAAGAGCAGAAGCAATCACTTTAGCCAATGACATGGTTTGTACAGAAGGCAAAGAACCAATTGTTCAGTGCATCATGATCGGTTTGTCAGCTCTGCAACCTGTTTGTTTCTTAGTTGTTGAAAGGGATAAACGTGAGCTTCATTGATTTCGCACGAGGCCATGGCGTAGAGATTGATTATTCAAAACTCTATCCTTCCGATCGGATAAAGCGATGCGGTACCACTGAGAAGCCAAAGTCAGGCAATGGAGCCTACTTTTGGGATGGTGAGCGTGGCTGGGTTATGAACTGGGCCGGAGAGGCTAGAGTTGTATGGTATGAAGATCCACATGCAAGGCCATGGACTGATGAAGAAAAGCGTGCGTGGGTAGAAAAGCGTCGCTCCCAGCAATCAGACCAGCAACGTAAATACGATCAGGTAGCTTTGCAGGCTGACATCGTCTTACGCTCTGCCAAGATAGAGAACCACGCCTATCTTCAGTACAAGGGATTTAGCGATGAGAAGGGCCTAGTTCTTAATGACAAGCTCATGATCCCCATGCGTAATGTAGTGACTAACAAGCTTCAGGGCTACCAGTCAATCTATTGGGATCTACAGGCCCGTAAATACGATAAGAAGATGCTGACAGGGATGAGGGCAAAGAACGCCGTATTCTGCATAGGATCACGCACAGCAGAAGAGTTTTGGTTAGTTGAGGGGTATGCCACTGGCCTATCCGTTTATCACGCCCTAAAGAGCTGTGGTATGACTGCATCAGTAATCGTGTGTTTTAGTGCCAGCAATCTAGTAGCAGTGGCAGATCAGATCTCCGGCAAACGATTTATTTTTGCTGATAACGATGAGAGCAAGACAGGCCAAACCTCAGCAGAGTCAACTGGATTGCCTTGGACTATGGCCGATACCGTGGGATACGATGCCAATGACCTGCATATGAAGGATGGCCTATTCGCTGTTGTTTCAAAATTAATGGGGGTGTTGACACCAGCCTAGGAAGTTGCGGTACAATTTGTTTGTCGGAGTTGGATCTGATAAAAGTTACGACCCCTTAAGTGGGTGTTCTGATGGGTTCAAATAAATATTCGTGAGGATATATCTATTTGGATCCTATCCAATACAGAACATCCTCTTAAGGGGTTTTTTATTGCCTATCTCTGACCGTCGTGACGGACGCTCACCTACAGTAGCGTCACGAGGAAATCCTTACTACGGGAAAGATGCTGAGATAGGGAAAGGGGTGGCGAAGCTAGTGCCCCTGCATCGAACGACTGGCGAGACAAGCGGCTCCAATCAGCATCTTGTAAAGGCTCATCCCCTCTTCTTGGGGAGGGCTAAGACTGCCCACCAAACAGCATCAAAAAAGTTAACAGTAAGTGAAGGATAAGTTAACAGTAAGTAGAAAATAACTTAACAGTAATTGATTAAGATCAAAAAATGACCCTATTTTTTTAATTTGGATTTCTAATTCCATGTTAGACTTTTAACAAATTTTCACAGGAGAAATCATGGATCAGTTGGAAGAGTTTCACTACTTTAGCTCACCAGTCTACGCAGTTAAAACACCGCAGTTCCTAGACCCTATTCGTAAGGTCAGCAAAAAATATTTAGAAAAGTCCAAATGTCGTCACAAGGGTAAGAACCCAATGACATTGATGACTCAAGACTTCTCCGCAGATCCTGATGCCGCAGACTTTGCCGCATACGTCTCACAGACAGCATGGAACATCTTGAACTCACAGGGTTACAACATGGACAACATCGTGACGTACTTCACAGAGATGTGGACTCAAGAGCACAACTTCCATTCCAGCATGGAGCAACATATCCATGGCGGTGGAGTACAGATCAGTGCGTTTTTCTTTTTGCAAGTGCCTGAGAATGCCTGCAAGATGGTGATCTACGATCCACGCCCAGCCAAGGTAATTATTGGTTTACCACCGAAGGACAACAACGCAGTGACTCCAGCGTCCCAGCAGATCGTATTCACTCCGGAAGAAGGCTCAATCATCTTCACCAACTCATGGTTGCCGCATTCATTCACACGCAACTTCAACAAGAACAAGGCAGTGCATTTTGTTCACATGAACTTGTCAGTAGCACCAGCACCAGTAGAGGCCGATTCAAATGTGGAGGTCATATGAGATACAGAATTAGGTACAACAAAACCGCAGGCCAACCCGGTCGTGGAACTGAACTACACAAGTGGCGTGTGTTCGATGAGAACAACAAAGAACGTCTATGCAAACAAGTCATTCTCAAAGCTTTGGCTTGGACTGAAATCGATCCCAATGGTCACGATTACAACCTAGTTACAGATGCAGAAATTGAAATCAATAGGGAGCATTCAATAATTACCTTTCTCTAACTTTGTGTTAGACTACTCACATGAGAATACTAAACGATGATGAGTTAACAAAAGCCATAGTAATTCACGAGCGACGCAGGAAAGCTTTCGAGCAATCAGGTCTCTCTGAAACTATGGCTTTTGATTTAGCGGAACAAATGTTTGAACGGGATCACGATCCCATGGATGACAGGCGTATTTGTTTTGAGTGTACGAACTTCAATGTTCAAAACAAGAAATGCATGGATCCAAAACAGAAGTTTGCTCTGCCATATATTTTGCAACGATGTGATGGTTTTAACTTAAAGGGAGTGAAGAAATGATTTCTGCTGATTTTGCGTATTGGCTATCGATTCATGGTGAGCCCAGCATTCTGCCTAACCAAGCCAAATCTGTTGAACACGTCATGGAAAGACTGAGCGAAGCTGATCTCATCAGTGTTCTGTATAACGGATCAGATGAGCTGGCACTCAAAGCTTTAAAGATTCTCAAGTTCAAGTTCAATGACGAGCTCGAAGGATTGGAAGAGATGGTTCAGCACCAGTCCATGGGGCGAGAGGGCGAATATGCTAACGATTGGAATTGATCCCGGAGCATCCGGGGCCATCGTGATGCTGGAAGATGATATGCCAATCGAATGGATGGGCATGCCAGTCTACAAAGTAGGCTCTGCAACTCGTGTTAATGCTTCCGAGCTGGCTTACTTCTTAGACCAAGGCAAATATGTCCAGCACGTTTACATCGAACAGGTTGGTGCAATGCCGGGCCAAGGCGTGAGCTCCATGTTTAACTTTGGACATAGCTGTGGAACCGTTATGGGAGTTGTAGGTGCCCTAGGCTATGCACACACCATGGTGACTCCACAGAAGTGGAAGAAAGCCGCAGGATTGATTGGCACAGATAAAGAAGCCGCTAGAGCTCGTGCCATCCAGTTATGGCCTGAATGGCGTGCATTAGATACAAAAGGCAAAGGTCAAGCACTGGCTGATGCCGCATTAATTGCGAGGTATGGAAAATGAGTGATTGCGTAGAAGAAGTAGGAATTGTAGGTATCAACTACAAGGGTATATCGATCAGCATCAAAACAAAAAAAGATAACACTGCGATTACTTTTGAAGTAGGCCCTGAAATTAAAGATTATTTGACAAATCCAATGAAGATTGATGATGGAAGAACAATAGGCCAAGCCAATCGTGATGGCCTTCACGCCCGTCTAGATGCATTGCTGGACGCAAATTTGGAGTAACCATGGATAAGCTAAAAGCCATTTTGTTTTTAATTAAATGCGTTGCATGGATCTCATGGCAAATAATTTTGGGCCGCAAATGGAACATGATCCAAGTAAACCTAGAACAACCCAATGGAAAAAGATTGCATGTAACTTATCAAAAAACCTTTAAAGGTTATGAGCTACATCAATGGATGCAAGAAAGGTATCCTGAAAAATGAATCAGAAAGACATTAACGACGCAGTAGATTACCTATACACCCATGGTAAGAAGTACGCAGAAGCCAAGGCCCAGCGTACCTACCTTGAGGAGTACCGCAAAAGCCAAAAGGCTATGCTGATGAAGACAGCTATGCAAAACGGCGTAAAGACCGTTGCGGCGGCTGAAATAGAAGCTTATGCAGATGCATCCTACCTAGAGGTGCTAAAGGGCCTAGCGGCGGCTGTAGAGGCCGAAGAGACACTCAGATGGGGATTGGTATCAGCTCAGGCCCGTATTGAGGTTTGGAGGTCTACAGAGGCCAGCAATAGAGTCATGGACAGAGCGGCAATGTAAGGGGATAAAAATGAAAAGAATTGACGAGAAAGCAGTATTTTCAAAAGAACAATTGGCAAGGGATCACCGATTAGCAGTCATAGCAATGATCCAGCAACAGATCGATGTAGTCCAAGGCATCATGGAAAGGCATCAGGAGCTCGTTAAGGGCCCGATCCACTACAACATGTGTGCTGGCCTTATCGATCAGTTAAAAGCTCATGCAGTAGCCGCATTTAACGATTCCGGTTCCACTGCCCCATCTACTCCTGATGGGGCCCCTACAACCTATTTTCAATTCCCTGACGAAAAATTTGGACTATGAATAATAGCCTGACGAAGAAAGAACGGGAATGGATAGGACGAGTAAAGGAGCTACCTTGCTCAGTCTGTGGACAGGAAGGCCCCAGCGATGCCCACCATATCAAGCAAAGCTGTAGTTATGCGGTCGTAGCCCTGTGCAAGTCATGCCATCAGGGGTCAAGAATGGGTTGGCATGGGGAGAAAACTGCTTGGCGTATAGCCAAAATGGAAGAAATTGACGCTTTGAACGTCACATTGAAGAATTTATTTGCTCAAAAGCAACAATATTAGGGTTTTCCTTAGAAAAATAAATCAAAAAAGACTTGCAAGACTCTAACTTTCTGTTACAGTCTTACTTACTGCAACGTCGCAGGTTTATTTAAGGAAATGAAAATGATCACAGAAATCCAAGCAAACATCCAAGCTCTCGCAACTGTCGAGTCATTGGTAAACGAAATCGACGCATTGTATGTGCTCGATCAAGAAGCCAAAGCATTGGCTGACAAAGTTAAAGCAATGAAGTCCGACATCGCCAACAAGTACGGCGAAGGCAAACACGCTGGCGAATTGCACAGCGTAGAAGTTAAGTTGGTTCAAGTTTCCGGCACAGTTGACTACGCCGCTTTGTGCGTTGAGTACGGCATTACAGAAGAGACACTCAACAAGTTCCGCAAAGAAGGTCGTGCTGACATTCGTGTTTCACCTAAAAAATAATTCATGGGGCTTCGGCCCCATCTTTACTTGGAGAATCAAATGACAACAGCATGGACTAAAGAAAACGTAGTAGTGATGCACAACGACTACGACAATACTTGGACAGTTAAAACCATTCCATTAACCTACCTACAAGCTGTACGGTTTGTAATGGCTAAACGCTGGAACTACGCACTTAACAAAGGCACAGTCAAGATCGTGACCTTAGATCAACTTGAAAATATGGGAGTCGCATAATGTACGGATCACTAATTAATCGCCTGCAAGAACGCATGGTAGTCGGGGCTCCGGCCCCAACAGTTGGCATGGGAGTCACGATGACTTCCTACTCTGATCGCCACGCTGGCACCATCATCAAAGTAGAGAAGGCAGGCAAGGGCTTGCTAATCCACGTTCAGCAAGATAATGTAAAACGTATCGACAACAACGGGATATCCGAAAGTCAGGACTATGAGTTCTCACCAAACCCTAACGGCCCTGTGTATTACTACAAGCAAAAAGAACCTAATTGCCGCTGGGTTCAGATGTATATCAATCCTGAAACTGGTAGATTTAACAAAACAGATGCCGGGGGTTTATTTGTAGGTGAGCGTGACGAGTACTACGACTTTTCTTTTTAAGGAGGCAGTATGCATAAAGACAATGATCACATTTGGACATCGGCAGGTACCGATATCACCATTCGCTGGCGTGCCCTTGGCTGGGTGCCTGCCAGCGAGCTGGAAGAGTACAAGACAAAGTGGAAGTACTACCAAGAGCTTCCACTGCGTAAGCTGGACGACCTTGGACGTAAACAGTACGAAGAGGTTTTACGCCGGGCCAAAGTGTCGAGGATTAGATGAAGCCACATAGACATGCACAACTAATCAAAGCATGGGCTGATGGTGCTCAAATTGAATATTGGGATTTCAAGGGAGATTGGGTAGAAGTATCAAATCCTTGTTGGGAACTAGAAATGTATCGAATTAAACCTGAATCTAAACCATTTCAACGATCAATGATTTTGGAATTGGAATTGCTTTTAGAAAAAGATGGCCCATTGATGCGTATTGTTGATGCCAAAATTAGAAAATGAAATCAAATAAAAAAAACATTAGCCAAGAATCATTGGAAAATCTAGTAATTGCTCTTATGCAATGCCGGGACGAGGATGGATTGCTTTTGAATATCAATCCTGCCTTGGCATTCCAAGAGTGGCTAGTAAATATGTACCCTGAAACACTGAGAAACCATTGGTATGGCATCCATACCTACGAAACACCTGAGAGGAAACCGAATGACTGAAAAGAAGGAAATGAGCCAATTGCAACGTCAACTACTTGGGGGCGGTGGAGCTATCACATTGTTCACCCAGCAAGAGTTCGATGAGGCAATGGACGTTGAGCAGGGCAAGATCATGATGATCGCTATGCAAGCCGCTAAGAAGGCTGTGGAGCTGGAGCGTGAAGAGTGTGCAAAGGTAGCAGAAGCCATGGCGAATGATGAAGATGAAGGTGAAATTTGTACCGCTATCCGTGATGTTGCCAAAGCCATCCGTACTCGTTTAGACAATAAAAAGGAGGCTCAAAATGGGGTTCTCAAGACGGATTGATCCAGTAGCACGAATCAGAGAGCAGATTGATGTACAAGAAAAGGTAGAACGCCTTGGGATGAGTATTCCCTTGGAGTTCAAGAACGAGGACATGGAGAACTTGGCAATCTTTGCCCGGTGCTATGTATTCAGCGGACAACGTCTCAATGAATTCGTGGATGAGATCGTTAAAACAGCATACGAAGAGACTTTTAATTTACTAAAACGCAGAATGGCGGTGGAAGATGAAGCCTGAAGAGATGGCAAAGGTCAAAGAGATCCTAGAGAAGCTTGACCCTGTCATCCATAAGCACCTGACTAAGCTTATCGCCAATGAAGGCATCAGTGTGGCCTTAAGTGTCATTACGAACGTCTCTACGACCCTTTTAGCCACTGCTGTGCTCATTGTGGAGAAGCACGAAGGTAATCTTGACGACTTTATGGCTGTAACACTGGCAGAAACCAAGGCAAAGTACAACTTCGCCCATGCCACAGATAAGACCAGCAAACTTCTAAATAAGGTTATGGGGGTCAAATCAGAGACTTTTACATGCAATCCCATAAATCCAACAAAGCACTAGGGAAAACACCTAGATAAATAATTGTTGACACAAGAATCTAACTTTGAGTTATACTGTCACCACTGCAACGATGCAGGTTTATTTAGGAGAACCAAATGACTTTTAGAGATTATTCACACGTCGAGCACCCTGAAGCTTACGCTCAGGCTGTACGGGCCAACATCATTGGCAACGCCCAAAAGACTTGGCGTAAAAACACTCCCGATCATGCAGTGATCGAAGCCTTCATTAGCACTGGTCGTGACGTTGAAATCCATGGAGTTGTGTATTCAGACAACTTCGTAGGTAGCTTGGCTAAAGCTTTTGACACCTACGGCAAACTGACTGAAAAGCAATCTGCCGCTGTACTCAACATGATTGCTAAGGCTGACGAGCGTCGTGCCGCAATGACTAAAGCCATTGAAGAGCAAAAGGCCCGTAGTGCTCACTTAGGTGTAGAGAACGAGCGTGTACAGCTCAAGTTGCATGTGGACAAAGTAGTTGAAGTAGAAGTACAGAAGTTCTCCTACTATGACAGCTCTACCATGTACATCTACCTGATGCGTGATGAGGCTGGCAACCGTATCGTTTACAAGACCAAGGCAGTTCTTGGCCTGAGCGTTAAGGGCGATGACTTCAATCAGTTCTTCCCAGTATTGGAAAAGGCTGATATCGAGCTCAAAGCTACCATCAAGGCCCACGCAGAGTACAAGGGTGAGAAGCAAACCATTATTCAGCGTGCCAAAGTAACCCTAATCGAAACAAAAGAAACAGAAGAGGCGTGATGCCTCTAACTCAATGTTAGAATCTATTCACTGGAGAACAAAATGATGGACGAATTTAAAACAATGGCAGAGATCACAAACAAAGCTTTTGAGCAGGCCACAAGCCTCATGGCTTATTGTGATTACATCGCTGAATTGATTAGCAAAGAGATGAAGGCAGAAGACGACAAGTACATGCGTCTGCTTGGTAGCGTAAGCCGCCCCCAATACGACCTTGGCCCACAAGGCCAGTTCCAGTCAACCAAGAAGACCATCAACGTAGAAGACCGTTATGGCAAGAAATACAAAATCACAGTGGAGGAGGCATGAATGTCTACAAGGTACAGGAGGAGTCGATCCTCGATCGGATCATCATTGGTGCATTGTTTATTATCTCTGTGTTTGCCTTGGCTTTTGCTCCTGATGTGTTTATGGTCGAGCAAGTAACCTATGACTGCCGGATGGCATCTTACCCAACAGCAGTAGACGTGCCCCAGTCAGTTATTAGAGAATGTAGAAACCAACTTAAGGATCATCATGGCAACTAAAGCACCAGTAAAGAAAGCGGCAATCCTGACGGCAAAGCCTGCTGTTAAGAAACCAGCTAAGGCAGTGGAAAAAAAGTTTGACATGCCGCAGGAAGTATCTGACTGGATCGAGAGGGCCTCAAGCATCATGAAGAACCAAAAAGGGCAGATTGACGAGCTTAAGGCAGAAAATAAAGATCTCAAGTCATACCGGGCATGGGCAGAGAAGCGTATCTTGCAGATGGACATTGCAGATAGAGAGAACAACTAAAGACTATGGGGAAGGGCTGACACTATTCGGCACAGGCTATATGAAGCGACATGTATACAAAAAGACTGTCCTTCCCCACCCAATAAGGCATAAGAGAATGGCTAAGATAATTCCAGCAAAAGAAGTAGCCAAGGCAATAAACGACGATTGGAATGCATGGGTAGATGCTCGTAAAGCATTTTTAGGTGAACACCATATTTGGTGTAATTTCTTTTTGGATGAACCTGCTGAAACCTGTTCAATGTGCTCAGATCTTAAAAAGAATTACCCTATCAATAATCAGTCGGAAGATGAGCTTCTTGCCAAGCATTTTCCGCAAGTCAGAAAGGTTCAGAATGAACGCAAATGAACTAGCTGATGAGTTGGATAGCATTTCTTATGATTGCTCTCTTGAAGAATGGAGGGCATCGCCTATAGGTAATGCCGCCGCCATGCTTCGCCAGCTACAAACTGAGAATGAGTCTTTAAAAAAGTCATGCCTTGATGAGATATTCAAACGAACCTATGCTGACAGAGCCGCAGAAGTTATGTGCGAATATTGGATGGAATCACAATCTGAAATCAAAGCGTTGCTTAAGTTTATTGATGAGCGTGCCGAAACAGGTCAATTAATTATTTGGCAGTCAAAACAAAAATGAACAATATCCCACACATAGTAGACACAGGTGCCAGCGTCCAGCTCCCGGAACCAGCAGGATGGATGGGATATCAGGATGGCGAATTTATATGCTTTCTGATCAATCGTAAGAAAGTAAAGCGATTCATTGAGGCCACAGACAACAAAGGCGTAGTAGTGCCTGTTTACTTTCACCCAACAAGGGAAAACAAATGATTAATGAACCAGTAGCGTGGGCAGTATGGGAAGGAAACCCGCATGATGTATTTCTTTATAAAGAAGAAGCAGATGAACTGTGCCGTCTTAAAGGTGGTGATGCTAAATCTGTACCACTCTACACCCATCCAGCAAAAGAACTACACCTATCACTTCAAAAAAGTAAAGAAACAGGTGAACTACTAGCTGTTACTTATACAGATGATGAGCATAGGATTGTGGAAGTGTTATGGCAAAAACCACCAGCAAAGACACTAACAGATGCTGTAGTAAACGAATTGTGGGCAGAATCACAGGAAGATGGTATTGCTATGCAACAAGGTTTTACTACACAACAACATTATTTTGCTTATCTAATACTAAGAAAGGCACAGGAGATATGAACAGACATGAACTAGCAGATCGTTTGGAAGAGCTTTACATTGGCACGCACATCACTGAAGCCGCTAACCTTATACGTTATCAAGATGCCAAAATCAAAATGCTTGAAGCAGTCAATGCACGTTTAACAGAGCTAACTCAAAACCACATTGGAAATCTAACCAAAATCGCCGAGAATCTACATAAATGACTACCTTCACAACCGAAGACCGGAAAGAAGCAGAGAAGAGATACACATGCTCAACATGTGCCTGTGAGTTCACAGAGGGAGAGGGAGGCACTAGTGGATACTTCGGATCCATCCCAGTATCATTTTGTCCATACTGCCTATCCTCTATACATGAGATGCTGGATCATCAATATGATTAGACAGAAAGAATTCCGGCTTGCTAAAAGACAATTCGCCGGAGTAACTGAATATCTCACTCAATGGAGATACGTCTACGCCGATACTAAGAAGGTATCTAAATGGTGGCAGATATGGTTACAGAACTATGAGATGGTCTATGAATACGGAGAGTGGGTAGACATGCCTGCTGTGGATATCACTTCACAAAGCCTGTAATAATCGATTACACTTCCTATCATCAATGCACTGAAAATATGTGTGAAAGGATAGAAGATGTATATGCAATTACAAACGATAGTAGTCACTAACATCCTGAATAAACAATTCAAAAATATTGGGGTGAGATATGACTACAGCTAAGAAAGGTGCTGGCAGACCAGCAGGAAGCCCCAACAAGAGCACAGGAGAGGCACGACAGGCCATAGCCCTATTCGTAGACTCGAACGCTCCTAGGCTCACTGAGTGGCTCGAAAGGGTTGCTGATGGTGTGAAGGATGAAGAGGGCAAATACGTTGTCCCACCTAACCCAGCCAAAGCATTCGACATGTTCCAAAGCGTGGTGGAATACCATGTGCCTAAACTAGCAAGGACTGAAATAGCCGGGGATCCCAATGCCCCAGTGAGAGTTGAGGGCCAGTTCGATATATTCGACGAGCTCTTGAAGCATTACTCTATGTCTAGGCAAGAAGGTCAATGAGCTCGATAGTCGAGCTATTAAAGAGCCCCGACATCAGGGATAGGTTTAGAAGCCTAGACCCTAGAGAGCAGATCACCTTCGAGTGGCGTGCTAAATGGAACAGTAAGGCCCACAAGTTCCAACTGGAACCTGCTGGCGACTGGAACATATGGCTTATGCTCGGTGGGCGAGGCTCAGGTAAGACACGCACCAGTGCTGAGACACTTGGCTACTGGGCCGCTAGTGAGCCCAATACTCGCTGGCTCGTATCCGCTCCGACTAGCTCGGACTTACGCAATACCTGCTTTGAAGGTGAGTCCGGCCTATTGGCTGTAATCCCTAAAGAGCTCGTGGTCGACTACAACAAATCCCTGCACCAGCTCAAGCTGTGGAATGGCTCCATCATTACTGGCGTGCCAGCGTCAGAGCCTGAGCGTCATCGTGGTGGTCAGTACCATGGAGCGTGGCTAGATGAGCTCGCCGCATGGGACTATTTGCAAGAGACGTGGGACATGATCCAGTTCTCTGTACGTCTGATCGGTAAGCGTGGCACCAAGATACTGTGCTCTACCACGCCCAAACCAAAACCATTGATCATGGATCTGCTCCACCGAGAAGGTGACGACGTAACAGTGACCAAGGCATCAACCTACGTCAACATCAAGAACCTCGCCCCATCCTTTCAGAAACAGATCCTCCAGTACGAGGGCACGAACCTAGGCCGCCAAGAGATCCACGCAGAGATCATCGACCCTGAAGAGGGAGGCATCGTCAAGCGTGAATGGTTCCGACTATGGCCTGATGGTAAGAAATTTCCCAAGTTCGAGTACGTCATCCAGTCATACGACTGTGCGACATCCGATAAGACCTACAACGATCCGACAGGCTCGATCACCATGGCGGTATTCAAACCATTGGATGGCGGCATGTCAGTGCTCATCCTTGATTGCTGGCAGGAACACCTTCAATACCCTGACCTTCGACCC
>Ga0208877_1000236_pt1 | contig 18020 bp, 19 predicted proteins | sample CryBogCBH29Jun09_FD_184624 | JGI IMG/M metagenome (GOLD analysis project Ga0208877, IMG submission 184624) | Freshwater microbial communities from Crystal Bog, Wisconsin, USA - CBH29Jun09 (SPAdes) | ecosystem: Environmental > Aquatic > Freshwater > Lake | place: Crystal Bog, Wisconsin, USA...
GTGTCGCTCTGAGGCCGATGTAGCACTGTGCCCGCAGCGCATTCGCTTCGGCTGCTTGTGGTGATTCGCCGGTGCTCTGGAGGATGTGGACGGTCATTCCTCGCTGCTCGAGCGACGACGAGAAGGCCGCCACCGCGGCCTCCATGCCTCCGAGATCTCCGAGGGCAACGACCACGTCGTCGCCACGGAGGAACTCCGCTTCCCGAACGGCGGTGACCAAGGTGATGGTCTCCCGACGGGGAGTGACCCGACTCAGCGCAGCGACGGTGGCACTGTCGGCGACCGAGGAGGGGGTGAGTCCGGAATTCCGTTGGAATTCAGCTACGGCGTGGGCGGTCAGGGGACCGTAGATCCCGTCTACTCGACCTGCATCGAAGCCGAGGGCGGCGAGCTGCTGTTGGAGGTCAGCGACGTCGTCGCCTCGGAGCATGGGGGAGTGCACGGCGAGATCGCGTGAGCCGAGTCGGTGTCCGGCTTCTACGAGGACGTGCCAGGTCGTCGCATCGACGATCCCGGTGATCGGCAGCCCCCTGCGTCGTTGGAACGACTGCACCGCTGCGGTTGTGGACGCGCCGAAGACCGCGATCGGATCACCGTTGGCGATTCCGAGCGCGGCCAGTCGGTCCTGAACCTCGGCGACGAGTGTGGACGTGGCCCCTTCGGCGAGCGGGAGCTCGCCCGGGTCACTCACAGGTACTTCGACAGGCTTTCGACCAGTGCGCCCTTGGGCTTGGCTCCAACGATCCGGTCCACCTCGACGCCGTCCTTGAAGACGATGAGGGAGGGGATGGACATGACGCCGTAGCGGCGGGTGACCTCGAAGTTGTCGTCGATGTTCAACTTGGCGACGGTGAGGCCAGGGTTCTCGAGGGCAATCTCATCGAGAATTGGGGCGATCTGCTTGCAGGGACCGCACCATTCAGCCCAGAAGTCCACGACGACGGGGCCGCTGGCCGAACCGATCTGCTCGTCGAAGGTGCTGTCGGAGAGTTGCATCACGTGCTCGCTCATGGTGTGCCTTTCACTACTCGGGTGCATGGAGAACGCCGAAGAGGGCTCCATTGTTCCACGGCTCAGTGACCGGTGGACTCCAAGAAGCGTTCAGCGTCGATTGCGGCCATGCATCCTGACCCCGCTGAGGTGATGGCTTGGCGGTAGACGTGGTCCTGAACGTCGCCGCAGGCGAAGATGCCCTCGACCGAGGTGCGTGAACCTTCGCCCATGGCGATGTAGCCGTTCTCGTGCAGGTCGAGCTGCCCTTCGAAGATCGACGTGTTCGGTACGTGCCCAATGGCCACGAAGAGGCCAGTCGCGGCCAAGGGGCGCTCCTCGCCGGTCACGGTGTCTCGCAGCGTGAGCGACGACAGCTTCTCCTCGCCGTGGATCGCCCCAACCTGGGTGTTCCAGTGCACGGTGATCTTCTCGTTGGCCAGAGCGCGGTCCTGCATGATCTTCGAGGCGCGCAGTTGGTCTCGACGGACGATCAGGTGCACGGTTGAGGCGAACCTGGTCAAGAACATGGCCTCTTCCAAGGCTGAGTCACCACCGCCAACCACGGCAATTTCCTGGCCGCGGAAGAAGAACCCATCACAGGTCGCACAGGTGGAGACGCCGTAGCCGAGCAGGCGGTCTTCGCCCTCGAGGCCGAGCATCAGCGATCGTGCGCCCGTGGCCACGATCACCGCGTCGGCGGTGTAGGCCGGCTCGCCGGCGCCCACGAAGATCTTGAAGGGCCGGGCTGAGAAGTCCACGGATGTGGCCTTGGCGGTGACGAGCTCAGCGCCGAACCGGAGCGCCTGCTCCTTCATCGACGCCATGAGCTCTGGACCGGTGACGCCGGTGGGGAATCCGGGGAAGTTCTCGACTTCAGTGGTCAGCATCAACTGGCCACCGGGCTGGTCGGAGGTGGACGACGGCTCACCTTCGAGCACCAGCGGCTCGAGTTGGGCTCGAGCGGTGTAGACCGCGGCGGTCAAGCCAGCAGGCCCTGAACCGAGGATCAGAACGTTTCGGTGCTCAGTCACGGATTCCCTCTCGCGCGTTGGCGTGGTGTTGGCGGAAGATCAACCATCCACCACCGATGAGGAGCACTGCGAGGAGTGCGTAGCTCAACCAGACGTGGTGGGCGAACAGGTAGACGTCGAGGAATCGAATGGCGCCAACCGAGAGCGCCACGATGACGACCATGGCCACGGTGACCATGAGGAGGCCGAAGACGAAGCCCCGCACCACCAGAATGATGGGACGGACGATCTGGTCACGGACTCGGTCGACGAACTGGTCGACGAGTTCGGCGGCCTTCGTCGGCCACTCGTCAACTGGGGGAATTCCACGATCTGCCACGGACTCAACCTAGCCGCGAGTGATCCTCAGTTGGCCACCGTCTGGTAGCAGAGCCCGATGATGCCGGGGCCACCGTGCGTGCCGACGACGGGTCCAAGGTCGCAGATGATGAGGTCGGTCCCGAGGTCGACGTCGCCCAATTGGGCGAGCAGCTGGTCGACGTCGCCGGCGTCACCGTGGGCGATAGCCACCCGAGCGAACGGCGCGTCCTGCTTGACCTTGTCGGCGAGGTACTTGAGCGCCCGGGAGCGGGTCCGCTGCTTGGACTCCTCTTCGACCACGCCGTCACGCAGCTCCAAGATGGGCTTGATGGAGAGGAGGGATCCAATCATGCCCTTGGCTCCACCCACGCGCCCACCCTTGACGAGGTGGTCCAAGGTGTCGAGCACGCCCATGACGTGGGTGCGGGGGATCGAGGCAATGGCGTGCTCGGCAATGGTGGCCGCATCGGCACCAGCCTTGGCTTCGTCTGCTGCGGCGAGGGCCATGAGCCCCTGCGCCATCGTGACCGCCTTTGAGTCGACCACGGTGACGAATCCATCCATGGTGTCCGCGGCTGCTTTGGCTGATTGGTAGGTGCCAGAGAGTGCGGCCGACAAGGTGATGCAGACCACGCCGTCGTAGCCATCGGCCTTCGCTGCGTCGAACACCGTCTGGAATGCCCCGGGGGACGGAGCGGCGGTTTCGGGGAGCTCCTTCTCACTTCGGCAGAGTTCCCAGAACTTCGTCGGGCTCAGGTCGACTCGATCGGTGTACTCCTGTGCGCCGAAGCGAATGGAGAGCGGCACGATGGCGATGTCGTGGGCGTCAGCGAGTTCTGGTGGCAAGTCACACGCAGAGTCGGTGACGATCTTGATCTTGGCCATGGTTCCCCCCGGAGGCTCGGTTGACTCCAAGTCTGCCACGCCTCGTTGCTCGGGGAGGGTGCTCACAGAGGGCGTTCGTAGCGCCGGATGAGGGCGAGGAACAGCCCGTAGGTGACCGACGCCCCGAGCCCGGCGATGCCCAGGCGGAAGAGGAGGCCCCCGGTCGAGGTGGAGGTTGAGAGGTTGACGGCCACGATCGCGACTAACCCCATCGCCAGCGACGATCCGAGCACTCTCGTCACCGCCCGGGTCGTTCCCGGGCCCATGAGGGGACCCAAGTCCTTGCGCAGCCAGACGTAGCCAACCACCGCGGTCACCGAGTAGGCGATGGAGTTCGCCAGTGCCAGTCCGGTGACGTGCAGGGGTCCGACGAGTGCGATGGCCAGCGCGATGGTGAGGGCGTTCTCCACCACGTAGAGGGCGAACGCGGCGTGGCCGTGGCGCTGCGTCTGGAAGGCCCGAATGACGAACTGGAAGATGCAGAACCCTGGGAGTCCGAGGGCGAACGCCGCGAGCGCCTGGCCGGCCAGGGTGGCCTCCCCGCCGCCCACGCTGTGCAGTCCGAGCAAGAGCTGCATGGCGGGCTTGGCGAGGACGAAGACCAAGACGGCGATCGGGACCATCAACACGATGATGGACCGCAGCCCCTTGGAGAAGTGGCTGGCGAAGCCCCGACGGTCGTTCGCGGCGTGCGCTGATGCCAGCGCCGGGGTGAGTCCCGAGGTCACCGAGATCGACACGATCGCGTACGGCGTCTGGAAGAAGATCCAGGCGTAGCTGTAGGCGCTGACCTGACCGTTGCCGCCGAGTCCGAAGGCCAACCCCAAGATCACGAACAACGCGATCTGGTTGCAGATGACGAGGCCGAGGGTCCAGGCGCCGAGGCGTGCCACCTGGGTGACTGCCCGATCTCGGAGGTCGAAGCGCCACGACGCTCGCAAGATGTCCGTCTTCACGAGGAATGGCAGGAGCACGAGCGCCTGGGCCAGCACCCCTGCCGTGGTGCCGGCTCCGAGGAGCAAGAGGCGGTTGGGCGAGGCGGCGAGATCGGTCAACGACGGCGCCCGACCCGCCTCGGCGAACAGCACGAGGACCACGATGCAGATGACGTTGTTCACGACTGGCACCCACATCGGGGGAGCGAAGATCCGATGCACGTTGAGCAGCGAGGTGGTGAGGGCGAGCAGGCCGTAGAAGAAGATCTGCGGGACGAACCATCGCAAAAGCACCGTCGCCGCGTGGCGCTGCATCCCGAGGGTGACGGGGTCGATGGTCGCGGTGTGGTGGAGTCCCGTGAAGGCGTCGACGATCAGCGGCGCTCCAGCGACGCAGACCACCGTCGCCACGGTGAGTCCGACGATCGACACGGTGAGGACGGCCGAGATGGACTTCCACGCGTCCTTCGGGCGGCGGTGCTCGAGCTCAGCGATGAAGACCGGCACGAAGGTCGCCGAAACGACCCCTCCGAGCACGAGGTCGAAGATCATGTTGGGAATCTGGTTGGCGAGGTTGAAGGCGTCGGCGATCGGCGTCAGGCCGAGGGCCCAGGCGAGGACCAGCACCCGGAGCAGCCCGCTCCCTCTCGACACCATGGTTCCGAGCGCCATCGAGGACACGGCTCGACTGAGCGAAGCGGACTGCGCAGTGTTCTGCGGGGCTTCGGGCTCCGTTGCCGATGCATCGGGCGGTTCGAGGTCCCACTCGACGACACCGGTCGGTTCGACGAGGAAGAGCGCAGGGTCGTCCCCGCTCAGGTGGTCGTGGAGCTCTGGCTCCTCGTCGTCAACCACGGCGAGCCTTCTCCTTCGCTCGCCGACGCCAGGTCGTGAACCACCACCAGCCGAGCACCGCACCAGCCAGTCCGGTCAGGACGATGCCGACGAGCGAGAACGCGGTGATCTGGGCGGTGACGAAGTTGTGCCCGAGCTGCAGGCGACTATCGGGGCTCGTCAGGGTGACGGTGATGGGGAGGTCACCGGTGGTGTCGGCCACGACGCTCACCCGCAGGGTCGTGGTGGGTTGTCGGACGACCACGGTCAAGAGGTCACCACTCGGGAACCGGAGTCGTTGGCTCGAGAGGTGGACGAGCACGGTCAGCGGGAGTGGTGAGGTGGACTGGAGGGTGATGGGAACCGACCCGCTGCGTGAGGTGAGGGTCACCCCCTCGGCCGGCACGGTGACCGCGGTGGTGATCGTCGAGAGACGGTGGTTGAGCGCGCCGAGCTGCGCCACAGCGACTCCAGCACCACTGGAGACGTCCTCTGCCGCCAGCAGCTGCCGGTTGAGGGAGACGGCGATGCTCGGATCGTCGGTCAGCATGGTGGCGACCGACGTCACCGTTGATCGGGCGTGCCGGAGCGTCGCCGCCAACGTCGGCGACAGGGGAATGCCACTGGTCGTAGAGAGCATCCGTGCCGTTGGCGCACCGTTGCCACCCACTGGAACCGTGGCGAAGAAGGTGGTCAGCGTCACGGCGTGGAGGATGGGGGAGGAGCGCAGTCCCTGGAGCACGGTGGCGGCGAAGCTGGCCGGGGTGGTCTGTGGCCGGAGGACGAGGACGAATCCTCGACGATCGGGCAACCCGGGGAATTCGAAGTAGCCGAAGGCCAGCGCACCGAGGAGTTGGTTGGCGCTGAGCTGCGGGTCGGTGGATTGGGCGAGGAAGGTCGATACCTCAGGATCGGCCACCGCAGCGGTGACCGAAGTCCCGTTGTGCGCGGTCAGGGTGAAGGGTTGTCCAGGTGCCGATCCAAAGGAGGAATCGGTGCTGACCGCATTCGACCCGACGATCAGGTGGCGGAGGTGCGAACCGGTGTAGCCAGCGATCGCAGGGACCACGGGGAGGTCGTCGGTCACGGGGATCGACCGCTTGGTGGCGAGGAGGCCTGCGGCCTCGAGCACGCTCCGACCGGCGGCGAATTGTGCGGTGACCTCACCACCGAGCCCCTCACGTCGCAGCGATTCGGCGTCGATCGGCACGTAGGTGGATCGCAGGATCTCATCGCCGGCCACACGGCTGACTCGCTCGAGCGCTGAGGGGAGCGCAGCAGCACCTGCTGATGCCGCGACGTTCACGAGGGCCGGAGAGGGAATGGCCGTGGTTGCGACCGAGCGTGCATCGCCGGCAACGTCGGTGAGCGTCGCCGCGGGCCCGAGCGCCGCAGTCGTCGGGTTGGCGCCAGCATCGAGCACGAAGACGGGAGCCACCGCGATGGTCGTCCTCGGAGCGCCCTGCATCACCGTGATGAAGGTGGTGAAACGAGCGACGACGGTCTCGTTCGTGATGGTGGTCACCACGATGGGGTAGACCCCGTTGCACGATGCCGCTGCGCACCGCATGGACAGGGTGGGGGCCAGGTGGCTGCAAGCTGCGCTCACGGGCCCAGAGATCCTCGTCCCCCCGGCGGTGCCGAGACCGAACCGAGCGCTGATCCTCTGGCCTGCACCGGTGAGGCATGAACTCGGGAGGAGGACGGCCAAGCTGGTGGCTGCACCCGTCGGAGGCGACGCGGCGTCGCTCAGCAAGATCGATCGAGCGAAGACCTTCGGGTAGAGGGCGAGTCGGATCGTGGCCGTCGATCGATCGGCGATCGCCCCGAGGTCGAGCGTGAGGTGGTTCACCACCGGGGTCGTCGGGCGGGGTGCGGCGGCCGATGCGTCCATGGCCACGAACGCAGCACCTGCAGGCGCAACGGTGCCAGCGCCAGCAGGGAGCCCCCACACCGCACACAGCGCGACGACGAGGCACGCTGAGGCCACGGTGCAACGGACGGAGTTCTGCAGCGACGCCACTGTCCAACGCTACCCGGCGTCTCCAACGTGGCGGGGGCGTAAGGTTGGCGCCGTGTCGATGACCCCACTCGAGCAACGATTCGACGCGCTCTTCACCCTCGCGCGCCCGCTCGCTGCGCGGTTCGAGGCCGCAGGGTTCGAGCTCTACCTCGTCGGGGGGTGCGTGCGTGATGCGGTGATCGGCGCGCCGCCGAAGGCGGAGCGAGACATCGATCTGACGACGAACGCTCGGCCCGAGCAGATCGAAGCGATCGTGACGCCGATTGCGTCGACGGTCTGGGATCAGGGGCGGAAGTTCGGGACCATTGGATGCCGGATCGACGGCGTCACCTTCGAGATCACGACGTTCCGGGCCGATGCCTACGAACCCGATTCTCGGAAGCCCATCGTGGCCTTCGGCGACCGCATCGAGAGCGATCTGGCCCGACGGGACTTCACCATCAACGCCATGGCGATTCGCCTGTCCGACCACGAGCTCATCGACCCCTACGACGGCCGTCTCGACCTCCTCACCAAGCGCCTGCGCACGCCACTCGACCCGGCGATCAGCTTCGAAGACGACCCGTTGCGCATGCTGCGCGCCGCCCGGTTCCTCGCCCGGTTCGACCTCACCCCAGATCCCGAGCTGATCGCCGCGGTTGAGCGTGACCACGAGCGCTTAGCCATCGTGTCGGCCGAGCGCATTCGAGATGAACTCTGCGAACTGCTCGTCGTGCCGACCTCGGCGCCTGGGCTCACCTTCCTCGTCGACACCGGTCTCGCCCAGCACTTCCTCCCAGAGCTCCCTGGCCTGCAGCTCGAGCAGGATCCGATCCACCGTCACAAGGACGTCTTCACCCACACCCTGGCGGTCGTCGACAAGACCGACCACACCGACCCCATCCTCCGCCTCGCTGCGCTCTTCCACGACGTGGGCAAGCCGAAGACCCGCGCCTACGTCAACGGAAACGTGAGCTTCCGCAACCACGACCTCGTGGGGGCCAAGATGACCAAGGTTCGGATGCGGGCGCTCAAGTTCTCCAACGACGAGATCGCCGACGTCGTTCGGCTCGTGGAGCTCCACCTCCGGGTCCACACCTACGACCTCGGCTGGACTGACAGTGCGGTTCGCCGCTACGCCCGCGACGCCGGCCCCCTCCTCGACCGGCTGAACGCGCTCATCCGATGCGACTGCACCACGAGAAATCCAAGGAAGGCCGCAGAATTGGCCGCTCGGATGGACGACCTCGAAAAACGGATCGATGACCTGCGGAAACGAGAAGACCTGCTGTCGAAGCGTCCCGACTTAGACGGAGAAGCGGTGATGGCGCACCTGGGTCTCGAACCCGGCCCCATCGTCGGCAAGGCCATGAAGTTCTTGACCGAACTCCTCCACGGCGAGGGTCCCCTCGGCCAAGAGGAGGCCACGAGGCGCTTAGATGCTTGGTGGGCGGAGCAGAACCGGTCTTAGACCTTCGGGACTGCGGCGTTCAGCAGCGTGGCGAGGCGTCCAACGAAGGTTGCGGAGAGGTGCCAGGGGTCGTGGTACACGAGGGTGCCCAAGATCACCGGCGGGCAGATCTGGTAGGCGCCGGTCGTGTCGCAGAGCCACGGGTTGGGATCCACTCGAACGATGCCAGCAGCGGTGTCCACCGCGGCCACTGCAGCCCGAATCTTGGTCGCTGCTGCGTGGTAGGGCGCAGAGAAAATTCGGTAGCAGACGTTCGGATTCTTGAGCCCAGCTGGGGTGTTGGTCGGATCGTAGGTGACCTTCAGCCCAGCTCGGGCGAGGCAGGTGGCCTCATCGGAGACGCCATCGGGGAAGTCGTCTTCGGTCTGGTCGACCATGGTGACGATGCGGGACGGCTTGTTGTGCACGATGGGCAACAAGGTCGCGAGCGTCGCCCGCTCGTCAGCAGCGGCGTCCTTCGGCCCTGCCGGCATCGCGTCGTCGCTCTGGCCGATCACGATCATGGCCGGCTTGGCCTTGGCGATGGCGGCGAAGGCCTTCACCCGCCACTGCTGACACAGCGGCTCTGAGGACTCGTGGCTGGGGCTGGCGGTGGCCTGGGCGGCACCGCAGTTGCCGCGGAAGTAGGTGATGAGGTGCCAGTGGCGTGCGGTCGCCATCGGAGCGAAGACGTCCAAGTACTGCTCGAGGTGGGAGTCACCGAAGAGCACCACGGTGGTGGTGGCGTGGCGGTCGCCGTAGGTGCAGGCGTTGACTGTCGGCGCCGTGGTCTGCTTGGGCATGCAGTTGGACCCGGTGATCGGCGTCGCCGTGGGCCAGTCGGTCGAGCTGGCCTGAATTTGGCCGATGAGGCCGGGGACGTGGCTGAGATCGACGTGACCCGTCGTCACCAACTGGTGTTCGAACGCCGAGATGGCGCTGTGGAGCTGGGCCGCGGTCACCTGTGACGGTGCGGCGCTCGTCGGAGTGACCGAGAGAGCACTCGTGACCACGCCGCACAGCGCGGCGGTGAGGAGGAGTCGGAGAGAACGCATGGCCTTCAGGTTAGGCAACCGGCGCAGAGAATCGGTACCGGGCAGCGACGTTCCCTCCCAACCGTGGTTGGGAGGGAACGAACGCTCTACGGCCAGACGGGGTTCTCGCCGCCGGCAGCGAACTCCTCGACCATGGCCATGGCCACGTCGTCGTGGAACTGCACTGGCGGGGACTTCATGAGGTAGGCAGATGGGCCGAGGACGGGGCCGCCGATGCCGCGGTCCTTGGCGATCTTGGCCAGCCGGACGGCGTCGATGATCACGCCAGCGGAGTTCGGGGAGTCCCACACCTCGAGCTTGAGCTCGACGTTCAGCGGAACGTCACCGAAGTTGCGGCCTTCCATGCGGATGTAGGCCCACTTGCGGTCCTGGAGCCACGGCACGTGGTCCGATGGGCCGATGTGGACGTCGTCGGCGTCGAGCTTGGTGTCCATCTGAGAGGTGACGGCCTGGGTCTTGCTGATCTTCTTCGACTCCAACCGGTCACGGTCGAGCATGTTCTTGAAGTCCATGTTGCCGCCCACGTTCAACTGGTAGGTGTGGTCGAGCGCCGTCCCACGGTCTTCGAAGAGGCGGGTCAAGACGCGGTGGACGATGGTGGCGCCGACCTGGGACTTGATGTCGTCACCGATGATCGGGACGCCAGCGGCACGGAACTTCTCGGCCCACTCGGGGTCCGAGGCGATGAACACCGGGATGGCGTTGACGAAGGCCACGCCAGCGTCGATGCAGGCTTGGGCGTAGAAGCGCTGGGCCTCTTCGGAACCGACGGGCAGGTACGACACGAGGACGTCCGCGCCGCTGTCGCGCAGCACCTGGGCGACGTCACAGGGCTCGGCAGGGGACTCTTCGATGGAGGCTCGGTAGTACTTGTTGAGGCCGTCGAGGGTCGGGCCACGGTGCACGGTCACCCCAACTTCAGGGACGTCGGCGAAGCGGATCGTGTTGTTCTGCCCGCCCCAGATGGCCTTGGACAGGTCGGCGCCAACCTTGGAGGCGTCGACGTCGAACGCGGCAACCGGAACCACGTCGCGGACGTGGTAGCCAGCGAGCTCCACGTTCATGAGACCAGGAACGCTGGCGTCGCCAGCGGCGTCCTTGTAGTAGTTGATGCCCTGGAGGAGGGAGTTCGCACAGTTGCCGACACCGGCGATTGCGAGGCGGATAGTTGCCATGGTTGGTAGCTCCTTGATGGTTCTAGCCCTGGGGGCTGGTCGAGGCCGACGACACCGTGTCGCTGGCGGTGGGGGACTGCGGAGAAGTGTGCTGCGGTGCTGCTTCATGGGCGATGAGCCCATCGAGCCAGGCGATGTCGTTCGCGACACCGGCAGCGGTGTGCTCCACGACGGCCCTGGCGTAGACGTCGAGGTCGTTGCGAGCGGTTGCGCCCCGAACTTCGGAGAGCCGCTCAACGAGGTGGGCCCGACGGCGCTCTAAGAGCGCACGGCGAACATCGGGTGCCAAGTGGCGGGCGAAGGACAGCCGGAGGGTGAAGGTCCGGGGGTCATCGCCTGCACTCGGGTCTTCCAAGAGGCGCGTGAATAGCTCCCGGCCGAGTGGGGTGATCCGGTAGACCTTGCGAGCCTTCTTGGCCACGACCACCTTGCTCCGTCGGGCCCGGAGGGCTGCGAGTTCACCCGAGAGGGAACCCATCGCCACGCCGGTGACCGGAGCGATGCCGGGCTCGATCGCGGAGACCGCACCTTGGACCTCGAGCCGAGCGAGCGCTGGGTAGAGGGACCCGAAGGAGATGTTGGCCATGAGGCCGAGGGAGTCACGGAGACGGCGTCGAATCTCGTAGCCATGGAGGTCGCTCTCTTGGAGCAGTCCGAGAATGGCGAGGTCGAGCACCCCATCACTATATCGCTTCGATACTGCGGAGCAAGCGTTTTCGCGATCATTCCGTGACGAGCGAACGATGATCTCCGAATTCGTCAACCGAAATCCCCTGCGGCACCCCAGTTCTCCAGTCCCACCACTAGCCTTCGGCCATGGCCACCGACGGTCCGAGATTCAGACGGCAGCGAGACAGCGATCTCGGCGCGAGCCTTGAGTACGGCCTACGCCGGAAGATCCTCCTGTCGGAGTACGCGGCTGGCCGGAAACTGAAGAGCGACATCTGCGACGCCCACCCTGATCTCCTCCGGGCTGCCAAGAACAAGGTGGGGCGCGAGACCGACGAGCCCTGTCCGATCTGCGACGCACCGAAGCTGTGGCAGGTCAGCTACGTCTTCGGCAAGGGCCTGCCTGCTTCGGGTTCGTGTCCAGCGACCAAGGCCGAACTCCAACGGCTGCTCCGACGGCCTGAACCGGTCATGTGCTTCGACGTGGAGGTGTGCACACGCTGCGCGTGGCATCATCTGCTTCGCCGCTATCCAGCAGGGGGGATCGCCTCCCGGAAACGGACCGCTCCATGACCAGTCGCACTCCCATCACCGTTCCCGACGTCGCGCGCCGCAAGCGTTCCGGCGGATCCGTGCCGTTCACCATGGTGACGGCCTACGACGAACCCTCAGCCCGTCTCGCCGATGCTGCCGGTGTGGATCTCCTGCTCGTTGGAGATTCCGTCGGTAACACCGTCCTCGGCCGACCCGACACCTTGAGCGTGACCGTTGAGGAGATGGCGCACCACACGAGAGCAGTGGCTGCTGCGGCACCGAGTGCCCTCATCGTGGCCGATATGCCGTGGATGAGCTACCACCTCGACCCCATGGACGCAGTGCGTAACGCCGCAACGCTCATCCGGGCCGGCGCTGGGTGCGTCAAGCTTGAAGGTGGCGCCAATCGAGCACCAGCCATTGCGGCCATCACCGCTGCCGAGATCCCGGTCATGGGACACCTCGGCCTGACGCCGCAGTCGGTACTGGCGATGGGAGGCTTCAAGGTCCAGGGCAAGACGAAGGACGCAGCGGCCAAGCTGCTCGCCGATGCCGAGGCCATTCAAGAAGCGGGTTGCTTCGCCGTGGTGCTCGAGGGCATCCCCGACGTCGTGGCCAACGAGATCACCGAAGCCCTCGCCATCCCGACCATTGGCATTGGCGCTGGTGCCGGCACCGATGGCCAGGTGCTCGTCTTCCACGACCTCTTGGGACTTGGGAACCGGACGCCGGCCAAGTTCGTCCGCACCTACGCCGACATTGGAACGCAGATCACCGGTGCCATCTCCGCCTTCGTTACTGACGTTGCGAACGGTGCGTTCCCGAGCGACGCCGAGACCTACCACGCCCCGAAATCCTTCAACGACTGACGCCGCCTCTCACTGTTTGGAGGGACAGCCCATCACCGGGTAGGATGTTCGTCCCACCAGCAGCACCGGTGGCACACCCTGCCCCACACCGTGTGGGGCCCGGCCGAACGGCCAGTCCAGAGGGAGAAAGTAGACACCATGCGTCCATATGAAGTCGTGGTGATCTTCGAGAGTTCCACCGACGCTCAGTTGATTCAAACTGAGCTCGACCGGTTCTTAGAGGTCATCCGATCCAACGACGGCACCGTCGGTGCCATCGACCGTTGGGGCCGTCGCCCCTTCGCCTACGAGGTGAACCACAAGCGTGAGGGCTACTACGTCCTCGTCGGCTTCGCTGGCACCCCGGCGACGGTCGCAGAGCTCGACCGCCAACTCGGCCTCGCCGATGTGGTGCTCCGGCACAAGATCATCCGTCTGCCCGAGAAGCACGCTGCGGCCACCGCAGCTGCGAAGTAGGCAGCCATGGCTGGAGATCGTGACAACTCGGTGGTCATCACCGGGAACCTCTCGCGTGACCCTGAACTCCGGTTCGGTAACAGTGGGAACCCCATCTTGAACCTCTCGGTTGCGGTCAACAAGTCCAAGAAGAACCCTGACGGCACCTGGGAGAACGAAGGCATGTTCTTCGACGTCAAGGCCTTTGGGGACTTGGCAGAGAACGCCGCATCCTCCCTGCAGAAGGGCAACCGGATCACCGTGACTGGTCGCTTGGACGTGGAGAAGTGGACGGACAAGGAGTCGGGCCAGAACCGCTCCAAGACCGTCATCTTGGCTGATGACATCTCGGCCAGCTTCAAGTGGGCAACCGGCACGATCCAGCGCACCGAACGTCGCGAAGGCGGCAACTTCGGTGGAGGGAACAACCGTGGAGGCGGCGGCTCCAGCGCCCCCGCCCCGAGCAATGACAACTTCGATGAGGAGCCTTTCTAATGGGACGCAATAATTTCAAGGCGGCGCCGCCGAAGCGCGCGCCGAAGGACAATGGCCGCAGGGTCAAGAAGAAGCCCTGCGCCATGTGCCGGGACTCAGTGACCTGGGTTGACTACAAGGACCTGCACTTGCTGCGCAAGTATCTGTCCGACCGCGGAAAGATCCGCAGCCGTCGGGTGTCGGGCAACTGCCAGCAGCACCAGCGCGACATCGCCGAGGCGATCAAGACCGCACGTGAGCTCATCTTGCTGCCCTACACGCAGCGCACGGTGACCGAGCGCTCTGGTGGCCGTGGCCGTGACCGTGGCGATCGTGGTGACCGCGGAGACCGTGGTCCTCGCGGCGAGCGTGGCGAGGCTGCCGAGGCAACCCTCGACGCGTCGGCCGCTCCCGACATCGTGGTCGTTGAGTCGACCGGTGCCGAGGAGGTGGCAGAGTGAGAGTCCTCCTTCGCTCCGACGTTGCTGGTGTTGGTCGTCGTGGAGACCTCTTGGAGGTCGCCGACGGCTACGCCCGGAACTACCTGCTCCCTGGCGGACTCGCCGTGGTGGCTGCTGGTGGTATTGAAGCCCAAGCCGCTCGCATGCGTCGCTCGCGTGACCTGCGTGATGCCCAGAACCGCGAGGCCGCCCAGGCCCAAGCGAGCGTCCTCGCTGGTGCCGTCATTGGCCTGACGGCCCGTGCTGGTGGCAATGGCCGCCTGTTCGGTTCGATCAGTGCACACGACATCGTTGAGGCCATCACGGTGCAGAAGGGTGTCGGCATCGACCGCCACGCTCTGCAGCTCGCTGAGCCCATTAAGGAGACCGGCAGCCACGAGATCCAAGTGGTGCTGTTCCACGATGTGGAGACGACGATCACCGTTGAGGTCATCGGCGTCGCCTGATTCAACCGAATCGAATGCTGTTGTGAACGGGGGCGCCACTGGCGCCCCCGTTCTGCATTCCGCTCCCTCTTTCCTCTTGAGTTATCCACAGGACCGAAGGGAACCTGCTCTTTCCACAGGTTGGGGATGACCTGTGACAACCACAGGGCAGTATTCATGGGAATACTGAGGCAATGTCCCCTGCACGCTCCACAGCCATGCTGAAGTTCTCCACGACAGCAGCAAGGTTCTCCACAGATTCACAGGGTTCTCCACAGGGAGATCCCCATGATGTTCCACCATTTCCACTGAGCACTCCACAGCCACTTCACGCGAGGATCGACGCACCATGACAATGAACGACAACACCGGTCCGAGGGGTCGCAGCGACCAAGGTGGATCGAGGATTCCTCCCCACAACTTGGAGGCGGAAGAGTCGCTCCTCGGCGCAATGCTGCTCTCGGCCGATGCCGTTGCCGCCGTGCTCGACAGCGTCGACGCCATCGACTTCTACAAGCCGGCCCACGGCTTCATCTACGACGCCATCATCAGCCTCTACAACCGTGGAGAACCCGTCGACGCGGTGACCGTTGCCGATGAACTCCGGCGCAAAGACCAGATGGAGTTCATTGGGGACCCTTCGGTGCTCGTCATGCTCCAGGCGAATGTGCCCTCCATTGTCAATGCCGTCTACTACGCGGCGATTGTGAACGAGCACTCGACGCTGCGCAAGCTCATCACGGTTGCTGGTGAGATCTCCGATCTCGCCTTCAGTGTCCCCGATGACGTCGAAGCCATCGTTGATGAAGCTGAGCAGAAGGTCTTGAGGGTCTCAGAAGCACGATCGACCGAGACCATGCGACCCCTCACCGAACTCCTCGGGCCGAGTCTCGACCGCATTCAGGCCATTGCTGAGCGTGATGGCACGCTCTCTGGTCTCGCCACCGGGTACTACGAACTCGACGACATCCTGGTCGGGCTCCAGCCCACCTCACTCACCATCATCGGTGCCCGACCGGCCATGGGAAAGACGTCGCTGGCACTTGGCATCATCGCCAACTGTGGCGTGAAGCTCCGCCGGCCTGCGCTCATGTTCAGCCTCGAGATGAGTCACTTGGAACTCACCCAGCGCATCTTGGCCTCAGAGGCGCGCATCGACGCCAAGCGCATGAGCCAGGGCCAACTGCAGAACTCCGACTGGGAGAAGGTCTCACGGGCAGTCACTCGGCTGTCCGATGCGCCGATCTTCATCGACGACAATCCTCGCCTCACGGTGATGGACATTCGAGCCCGAGCTCGCCGGCTGAAGAAGCAACAAGGAGACCTGGGCGTCGTCCTCATCGACTACCTCCAACTCATGACTGGGCGCTCTCGCGCTGAGAACCGTCAAGTCGAAGTTGCCGAGATGAGCCGTGGTCTCAAGATCTTGGCCCGAGAACTCGAGTGTCCCGTAATCGCGCTCTCGCAGCTGTCTCGTGGACTCGAGCAGCGTCCCGACAAGCGACCAATGCTCTCTGACCTTCGAGAATCGGGATCTTTGGAACAAGACGCCGACGTCGTGCTCTTCCTCCACCGCCCCGAGATGTACTCCGAGAACCCAACTCCCGAAGAGCAGGGATTGGCCGAGATCATCGTGGCCAAGCACCGCTCGGGACCAACGGGAACCGCCCGATTGGCCTGGCTCGGGAACTACGCCCGCTTCGAGAACATGGCGAAGGGAAGCGTCTAGCGAGACGCTGTGCAACGCTCCTCGGCACGCTGGGACCGACGGAGGATCCCCCTCCGTTCACGCGGTGGAGTCCGGTATGGTCATGAGTATGGCAATGAAGAAGATCACCATCACCCTTCCCGAGGAGTACGTTGGTGTCCTTCACGCCCTGGTGCGAAGTGGTGCGACGCAGAGCATCTCGGGCTTCGTTCAGCAGGCGGTGGCGATGGCCATTGAAGCGCAAGACAGTCTTGACACCGTCATCGCCACTGCACTTTCTGACACCGGTGGTCCAATCACCGAGGAGGAATTCGAATGGGCGACCTCCCTGAGCAACGTCTTCCACCTTCGGACTAAGTAGCCCAACCATCGGATCCAGGCGTCAGTGGTTTCAACACCGGGCACTCTGCGCGGATTTGCTGTTCCGTACAGCCTTCAGCGAGGGGACGGATCACGCCCCTTTGCTCAAGCGAGCGAACGCTCGCAACGCTAAACAGGTTCTCTAATCGCAGTACTCAATGAACCATGTACGGCTTCAGTTGGTCATACAGAGCTCGAGTGAGGACATTGAGGTATCGACCGTCAGCATGGTAGGCATCCGTGGTGTAGACGATGTCCCCAGAGATGATTGCTGGACAGGTCTGGCCGCAGAACCACGGGCCAGAATCGATGTAACCAGCACCCGTCTGCTTCGTAGATGATTTGAAGGCCTGATTAGACGCTAGGACGTTTGACTGTTCCGTGAAATTACAAAAAGAGGGATTCCTTGGCGACCTACTCAAACAGGTTGTTGGATTCGCAAGATGGTTGTATCCGGGGGTGGGGAAGCCCCCAAGTACGACAACCTTCGATGCCGAAGGGAGGCGCCTGATGAAGGAGGCTAAAGCAGTAGTTGTTTCGGTGGGGGACGCGAGATGAACAGGGGCTGGTGTCGTCACAACCATTTGCGTTTGACTACTGATCACAATGACTTTGGGCTTCAGCCTGTTCATTTCTGCGAGGAGATTGATATGAAACTTTGAACAATCCGCCCAAGTGACTCCCGAAAGATTCCCGGTCGGGACGAAATCAGCTAGTCCAGTTGGGCATCCTGATTTGTAGAGCGTAATGACTTTCCATTTGGTGAGAAATCCCAAATTGTGAAAGGTTCCTCCCCACATCCCTGTTCGAGAGTCCCCAATCAATACCATCACGTTGCTCGATTGCAGATCGCCACCTGTGCAGTCCGAGAGCCTCTCTACGGCTGCGCCCGTAGAACCAATACACTTTGGAGTGCCGGAACCTGGATATCCGTCGCCATTATTTTGAGAACTAATGAGTTTCTGGATTTGGCTTCGAAAATCAGAGGGAAAACTACGGAGTGTTTCACCCGCCTGAACATTCTGGAGTACGGATTGAGTTGAAGGATACCCACTCATACTCTGTGGGAGGATAGAGCTCAATCCACTAGAGTCTGTGGAGGTCGCTTGCGCTGACGCTCCAGCCGTTAAAGAAGTCACTGCCAATGCGATGAGTATCACTGACATGCCTTTACGCAATTCGCCAGCAAATTTTGAGAATTTCTTCACGATACCTCGAATCAGAGCTGAATAGAATCTCGGCTGGACTATAGCCTGTGGACATTTTTGGTCAAGTGCCAAGATCAATCGCAGATTCGGTCACGTCCCGCCAAGTGGTGTCACTTCGTGAAGCAGCACTGACGCTCCTGCAGTCTTTCACGACTGTCGACCGCGTCGCTTGACCGTCGTCGCCGCAACGGTAGAGAGCGGCTTCATGGACTCTTCG
>Ga0208877_1000249_pt1 | contig 17591 bp, 19 predicted proteins | sample CryBogCBH29Jun09_FD_184624 | JGI IMG/M metagenome (GOLD analysis project Ga0208877, IMG submission 184624) | Freshwater microbial communities from Crystal Bog, Wisconsin, USA - CBH29Jun09 (SPAdes) | ecosystem: Environmental > Aquatic > Freshwater > Lake | place: Crystal Bog, Wisconsin, USA...
GATATTACCGATATGCTTATTGAAATACGCAAGCATGAGCAGACCAATTATAATGCAAAGGATATGACGGTATTGGAATTTGCAAGATGTCAGAACCGATTAACAGCACATTATGAAAGACTAAAACAACAAACTAACAATGGCTGATAATATTAGTAATATAGTTGACCCTTCGGTCTATCCTGAATTAGACAAACTCATAGCCAAATTGGTTGATGTGGAAGGGGAGATTACGACCATAAACAATAAGAATATCTCCATAATGGTTGACTTGAAGGGGGCAGAAAACCTTACAAGATTATTGCAATTGACCCAACAGCAGCAGGAGATGACTGATAAACTGACTGCAAGCACACAGGAATATGTAACAGTAAGCAATCAGGCCACCCAAACAATACAGAGGCAAGGAATAGCAAGCGGGGAAACAGCAGAGCAAATAATTGCCATTCAGAAGCAGATAAAATCAACCGAAAATACATGGAATAGCTTTGGTAAGACTTCGGAGAAAGTAAATGCACAATTTCAGGCGGAAATAGATGCACTCAAAGCTAAATTAGCAGCATTAGGGGGAAGTGCGACCAATAGCATGAACCAAATAAATGTTGCTGTAAAAAATACTTCTAATTCATTCACGGTAATGGGCGTAAACGTTGAGAGCGTTCTTGCCCGTATGACTGTAAGAATGATTGCAATGCAACTTCTTTTCGTACCGATTATAGCAGGTGTAACAGCAGTATATGAATGGTTTACCAAGTTGTCAGCAGAGGAGGAAATTGCGAAGGAATCACTGGATGATTATGTTGATTCTGTTAAGAATTTAAGTAAGGAACTAAATGACTTACCGGCAAATCAACTTTCTAAAATACAGCAGGATGCTTTCAAAATTGAACGCCTTACAGACTATATAAACGGAGTGAAAGATGTAAAAACACATCTTGAAGGAATGTATGCCGCCTATAAGCAGATACAATCTATTGCACCGGGCATACTGGATGAATATAGAAACAAAGAGGATTTCAGTAAAAATATTGGTTCTGCGAGAATGAACAAGCAACTTGCCGATGCTAAAGATTATTCAAAATTGCAGGATGAGATAAATTCTAAAGAAAAAATACTGAATGAAACAATAGAGACACGGAATAAAACAACGCTTCAAATTCAGGAAAACCAAAAAGAGAAAAAAGACCTTTTGAATAATCCACCCGATATCGAAGGTGCTGGAGGGAATGTATTTACTCTTGCTTCACAAAAGACGGCATATGCCCTTAAATTAAAAGCGAATAAGGAAAACTATGATGAATTAGAAAAAAACTTTAAAGCCTATTCCCGTTCAATAATTCAACAGCAGTCAGCGCTTGGAGAGAAAGAAAATGAATTACTTGATAAGTACGGGAAAACGAAAGATAAGGCAGGTAAAAAACCAACTACGAAAGGACTGAATGAAGAAATTGCGGAAGAAGATGCGCTACATAAACTTTCCCTTGCAAATAATCAGGCGTACTATGATAAAAGCAATAAATCATTTGATGATGAAAAGCAACTGAACCAAAGAAATGAGATAGAAAACCTGAACCATGCCAGTAAAATGATTGATATTATTACCCGTTGGCATGGTAAAGTAAATGAGGATGATGATAAATACAATGCACGATTATTGAATGTTCAGGCCGAACAATTGAAAGGAACAAATGATTTTGCAGAAAACCTGAAAGCAATTACTGACAAGATAAAAAAATCACGGGAAGAAGATACTAAAACAGCTAATGAATATATAGAGCAACTACTTGAACAAAAGAATAAGATTGACCAGATATTAAGAGAAAGAATTGCGGCACAACAAGCAGCCGGAGAACATCATGACTATGCAAGAAGCGCCGCACCATTTTTGGAGGCTTTTGGTGGGGATAATGATTTTAAAGAACAACAAGACGAATACGACAGACAAATAGAACTGGCAAAGAAAAAGAAAAAAGATTTTGAGGAACAACAAACACTTGCAACGGCTAATAATAATCCAGAAGGAATAGAAAAAAATGCTTTAAATGCTGCAAAAGTTCAGGAGGATATTGATGCACTTACACAACAGAAACAGGCCGCACTTGACCAAAAAATAATAGATGGTAAAAAAGAAGTTTCCGACAAGACTATTGAACTTGCCCAACAGACATTCAATGCAATAAAAACTATCAATGATAACCAGATAGCCCAAGAACAATTAAATCTTGAAATACGATCACGTTCTATCCAATTAAAATACCAGGAGGAAGTTGATGCGGTTAATGCTTCGGCAGGCTACCAGATTACCAAAGAAAACGAATTAGCTAAACTTGCGGCTCAAAATGCAGCTTCACAGAACGCATTACAACAACAGCAAAACCAATTAGCATTAAAGAAAGCCATTAGTGATAAACAGGCAGCAGAGGCGGGAATAATAGCCAATACAGCCCTTGCAATCACTAAGGCACTCCCATTGCTTGCTGTACCAGCAACAGCAGCAATAGGGGCGGCAGATATAGCCTTAATAGCCGCTATTGGTGCGGTGCAATATGCGGCGGCAGCATCTACACCATTACCACAATTTGAGCATGGTGGTACAACAGCAACCAGATATTTTATAGCAGGTGAAGCAGGGCCGGAAAGAATGACAACTCCAAGTGGTCAAACGATGCTTGCTGAAAAGCCTGGTATTTATTCAGCCCCGATAGGAACAAAGATAGATACGGCAGCGGAAACAGCGGCACTCATGCGTTTTGCATCATCAAGCATTGGATTGAGGGTGGATAGTAACGGCCAACTCAAAGAGGGAAGCAGCGAAATGACGGATAAGCGAATAGTAGAAAAACTGGACGACCTCAATGATACCATGAGGCAGACAGCAGTAATGCAACGAACTATTAAAAACCATATCACCATATCAGGACGTAATGACCTGCAATTATACTAATAATGGCCTTTGACCCTATTTTTAAAATGTCCATACAGGATGCGAATGGCAACTACTATTATGCCAGTCAAAATGCCGTGGACGGAACATGGACGGTATCAACACAACCAACGATAAAATACCTTGATAACCTACCTGATGGATGGGCTGATACTACGATACAATGGGAGCGGGATACCAACTATCTCGGCATTTACCGCAGCCGCAGCGACCAGGGGTTTAAATTTTCTGGGAGCGCAAGGGCTATAATAAGCTATATCAGAAGTACGCAGGGCATAGTGGGTTATGGACTGCTTAATATTTACATTCTAAATTTTGACAGTAGCGGCATATCCTACCCTATTTTTTACGGTTCGGAACTTGATTTTAAAACCTATTCTGATAACAAACTCGCAAAACAGGTAGCTATAAACACGCTTGACGGGCAATTGTATAGATACCTGCAAAGTCGTGGGGATACGCAGTTTAATATTCCTATGTGGCTGAACATCGGCAGCGATTCAGAGCCGGAATGGGTGGTAAACGGGGATGCTGAATTTGTATGCCATTCGGGTATTAAGCTACTATACAACTCAACCTATGCAAGCAGCGCAACACCTTCAAACCTGCTTAATTTTAATAACGTACTTGGCTTTAATCACGGCAATCACGGCAGTATCCCCAATGACGGATACCATACTATTCCGAATATGGTGCCGTATAACATCGTTCAAAATAATGGCGCAACTACTTATATAGGCAATGATATTTTGCAGCCGTTTTTGATACAGGGCGCGCAGCATCAGGGCATAGACCAGCCGGAATTAAACTTTAGAGGGCCTAACAATAGCCAGCCCTATACCCGGCAGAATAATAGCATGAACAATCAGCTTGTCGGGCGGACACTTAGCATGTTTTGTTCGGTATCAGGTCAGATACACGGCGGTATAGATGTGGGGGGTACGGGAACGGGGCAGTTTTTGGGTTTTGTATTGTTTGAAATAGGCCCGGATGATGTATGCACTTTTGACCCTGCACACCCCGGACATTTTACCTATCAGACCATATTAAAAATACCGCTTCCTGATGGCGCAACAAGCGGTTATCTGCCCCCAAATATAGGAACAGCTCCGCCCGGAGTAACAAGCGGTTATTTCAGCAATTATAATGCACCTGACCGTGTAGCAATTACGCTGAATCAAAACAAAGTTTATGTTTTCGGTATTATTTATGACAACGATGCCGGAACTACAAGCGGCGTTAATGTTACATTTTCAGATTTAGGGTTTTCTATTTACAGCAATTACGATAGCGGCGCTTCGGGTGTTCCTATTCCTGCGCCATTATTGAATCCATCTGCGTTCCCGGCTATGCGCCTTTGGAATTTGTTACAGTTGCTTGCATCATATTTGCCCACAACAAATACAGATGGATATGGTTTCCCGCTACCTGTATCGTCATATTTTGAAGGTAAAAGTGATTTCCTTTATGCAGGCATAAGTGATCCTTCGCCAACGCCAGTTAAAGATGTAGTTCCTTCACAGATATGGATAACATCAGCATATGCTATACATGACCTGCAAGGCAACCCGTACATAACCATTTCGGTAAAGCAATTGTTCAATTTCTGCAAAAAGGTATTGGGATGTGGCATGGGTATAGAATACGATACGAGCGGCAACCCAACCATACTAAGGATTGAGCAGCTAAGTTACTTCTTTGACAATACGACCATGATACTCGATCTGGGGTATGATGTTACGGATTTAGTTATTGAGCAATCACAACAAAATTTAGGTTCTAACCTTAAACTTGGATACACCAAGGCGAATACGAATACAGATTTCGGAGTTGACCCTGTAGCGACTGAATTATACTTTAATACACCGGCTACGAATATTCCCGGCATAATGGATTTCGAGGAAAGCGATGTATTGGTTGAACAGTACGCAATAGAAAAACTGCGGGCGCAGACCGTAAGCCAGCCGGTAGGTACTTCGTATGACCCAGCCAACCCATCTACGGATAATCAAATAATAGCGTTATACTGTTCACCTTCGCCAACTATATCATTACCAGCAGCGGGTGATTTATACAATTTTCAGCCTTACAATCCGAATAATGATCCAGTGACGTGTGATGCTTATACGCCGGTGGTTTTCCCTAATGCTCAAAGTACAGACCCATCGGCGGCAAGTGCGCCTTATATCTTTGGCGCTTATTATCCCGACACTTATATAAATATGCCGTTATCCCCTGGTCGGGCATTGCAACGTGGTACAGGCCAATTATTGCATTCTGTATTAGATGAAATGGATAGCGAAAGCCTGACATTCAGGAATACAGGCGTAATGCAATACAATAATCAGGTGGTTAACCTTTCAGGATTGGAAAGTAATCTGGTTGTTGGCAGCGGGGCCGGAAATGTGACGACTGAATTTAAAGATGTGCCAATAAGTTCACTGCCAGCGCAATTGTTCAAACCAATTATCCTGCGTGTAAAATCAAAATATCCGGTCAATATGTACCAGATACTTAACAATAACCCTAACGGCTATGTTCGGTTTTTCTGGAACAATGATGATGGTTATGGTGCAAAGGAATACAAAGGTTTTATATCGAAAGTAACGCAAAGTGCAGCGACCAATGCACCGACTGAATTTGAACTATGGGCAACACCAGATACAATTATTTAAAAAATAAAAAAAATGAAAAGGATACTTTTTTTCTTATTGCTTCTGCCAATATTCGCTAATGCGCAGGTAAATTACGACAGCCTTTATACATCTTTGGATGTAAATTATTTTGATGTTCCTTATGGTTTTGTGAGGATAATATTACCCACCGATACACTAAACCAAACGAGGCAACAAAGAAATATAGCGGGCTCGACAGCTTTCTTTAATAATACCTTATTCGTGCATAACGGGAGTGCATGGACTTCACCCGGTGCTTATTCTGCGGGTTTTGGATTAGGGCTGACAAGTTCAAACGTTTTTTATGTGGACAGCAATAAGATAGTTACTTATTTTTCTTTGAATGATAGCTTAGCGAAGTATGCAACTCTAATAGATTTACACGATACCGCAATATCCCTACGGACATATACCGGACTGAATTTAGGTGATACAGCGGCGGTTTTACGCACTTATGCCACTTCGCAGATAAACGATACAGCAATTGCAATGCGTACCTATTTTAACACAAATATCAATGATACGGCTACGAGTGTGCGCAGTTACTCCCAAACAAACCTTGCTGATACTGCGAGCGCCATACGGTCGGCAATACCATCATTAACAGGTTATGCGACCACAACAGCATTAAACGACACAGCTATAAATGTGCGTAGTTATGTGGCTACAAATTTGGCTGATACAGCAACAATTTTGCGAGGGTTAATACCGACAGAAATTAATGATAGCGCAATAAACATACGGAGCTATACAGGAACTAATCTAACTGATACCGCAACAAGTGTAAGGGGATATTCACAAACAAACCTTTCGGATACATCAAGTACTTTGCGAACGTGGGCAAATGGTAAATTCAGCACGACAACCGGAACTGTAACGAGCGTAGGGGCGGTTGCCGGAACTGGAATAACAATAGGTGGTACTTCACCTATTACAAGTTCGGGGACTTTTACCATTAGCGGCACTGGTTCATTAACGGCCGGAACAGGTATAAGCGTAGGCGGTTCATTTCCGACTTATACCGTCACTAATACGGCGCCTAACCAAACAGTTTCTTTGAACGCAGGAACGGGCATATCTATCGGTGGCAGCTATCCGACATATACGGTTACAAATGCCTCTCCTAATCAAACTGTAAATATAGCTGCGGGTACCGGGGCCACTGTTACAGGTTCTTATCCATCATATACGGTTGCGGCCACTGGCTCTGGCGGCACTGTTACATCTGTTGGACTCGTAGCTGGAACTGGTATGTCGGTTACGGGCTCATCCCCGATTACAGGTTCGGGAACTTTTACTGTAGTTAATACATCTCCAGACCAAACAGTATCATTAAATGCGGGTAAAGGAATAAATGTTGCCGGAAGTTATCCTACGTTTACTGTATCCGGTACTGGTTCTTTAACTGCTGGAAGCGGAATAAATGTTTCCGGCTCTTTTCCGACATACACTGTAACAAATTCATCTCCCTCTTCTGGAGGCACTGTTACATCTGTTGGAATTGCTGCGGGAACGGGAATATCTGTGTCAGGTTCGCCTATTACATCCTCAGGTGTTGTTACTGTTACCGCTACTGGCAGTCTTACTGCGGGTACAGGCATGTCAGTGTCAGGATCATTCCCTACATATACGGTTACTAATACATCCGCCGGTGGAGGCGGTACGGTTACTTCTTTGCAGGTAGTATCCAACCTATCAGCATTTACGGTAACTCCGACATCGGCGGTTACAAGTACGGGTGTTTATAGCTTGGTTGCCGCTTCGACTAATAAACAATTGGTATTGGGTGACGGTTCATCAGGTATAACCAATTTTACCACATCTGGCGGAGAGGTATTAATGGGTGAGCATGTTTATTCGGCATCACCTTCCGCTCCATCTTCGGGTAGTGGCTTACCGTGGATGAGTAACGCAAACGGGCGTGATGAATTGCATATACTACCGCCATCGGGCTATAATGATTTCCCGGTACAGGCAGCGGTAAAACAAGAACGAATAGCACATATGATACCGACCCCATCAACGCTACTTTATGATGACTTTTATACCTCAAACATATCATCTGCGGGCACGCTTGCAGTAAATACAATATCTTATGATGCTACAAATCTTGCCCCAAACAGATTGTATTATAAGCTAACAGGAACGGCGGCTGGTAATGTATCTGTGGAGTGGCGATATTCTGGGGTTGGCGGAGATGCATTGATAGGCAATAATAATTATGGTGCCGGAAGTCAGTTAACTATATTGTGCTATTTGCCCGGCTATGTTTCTACTCAGCGTTTTTTTGCGGGGTTTACTTCTTCTACGGCGGCAATAAGTGCAAGCTCTGACCCATCATCAGTACTTAACATTGTGGGTGTTGGTAAGGATGCAGCAGACGGAACATTGCAAATTATGTTTAACAACGGATCGGGTACGGCCACTAAAGTAAATACCGGAATAACGCCAACCGTAAACGATGAATATATGATAGTGGTAACAATTCCGCCAAACGGTGCAAGTGAAACTGTTTACCTCGAGCGCCGTACTAAATCGGCAGTAACGACTTTCTCGGCAACTAATACGAGTAAGGTGCCGAGTGCGCAAACGCTGATGTATATGCATTTGTATAGCAACTCGGCGGGTGCAAGTACTGCTCCGGTGATTGCAGTTGGCAGGATAACAGACGAAGAATTTTATTAAAATAAAGGTTATGAAAGCTATATTATTGATTGCATCATTGGTATTTATCGGTCAGCGGGTGCCGATACAAACTACGCTCTGGACTAATGCGCAGATACCAGTTAACTACCTAATAGTAGATACCGCAAACCAAACTGACGAATCTATAGACCTGCGGTGGTATTTGTATAATGATACGCTGGTGGACTATGGGATGATACAGATAGGTGGTAACGACCTTATTAATTACAATGCTAACCCTGATAGTTTTATTGCTCCGTATGTATGTGGAAGGAAAGGGCTTGTAATGGAATGATATAAATTATTTCTACTAACTTTGTTTTACTATGTCGAATCCTATCGGTCTGTTTCCTGCTTCAAATTCAGTTTATATTAGTGATCCAACAGGATTGCCAGTATTAGGACAAAGCCCATTCGGGGTATATGGTATCCAAAATTGGATGTATCCGGCCAAGTATCAAAGCAAAGTTACTTTTGATGATAAAATGAATTTTATTGCCCATGTGCAAGGTGATGTAATTGGAGAGCAAAATTCAGATGCTAAAATGTATCTCTGCGATTATTACGACCCGAATACAGGCACATACAAGGTGATAGGATCGAGTATCTATAATACCACGGCGGGAAGTTCAGTAGATTTAAATTCAGCGCCTTATTTCAAAGGAAAACAGCAATTAGTAGGGAATAGTTATCTTAATCCACTATCAGCAGATAACGGGACACCTTTAAAAACATTTATGTGGGCGTTTTCCTTTACTGATTTAAGCCTATCTACAAGCGGGACATACTATTTGCTTGTTATGAATAAATTGCACTTGGATGAGCCTAATACTGATACTTATACCCCATATTTTAGTGAGCCAATGATGGTGCAAGCGGCATGGCCTAAAACATTACTATTCCAAAGCACATTTAATACAAATAAAAGCGATAACTGGAACATAGTAGTAACAGGATGGTGGAACGATTATAACCCTTCGACTCGAACAGGAACACAAACCTATACCCCGATATTTCAGAACAGGTGCGAAGGGTATGTGATTGACTACGACCCAAAGGCGGTTCAGGTAAGTTATCTCCAACAATCCTACCAAGCATTGCAGACATTCGGAAAATGGGTGAGGATGAAAACATTAAAAATAGGGGAACTGGAAACAGGTATCCCTCCGCATATTTTAGAGGCTATTTCTGCTCAAATACTGGCAGATACCTACTACATAAACGGGTATCCTTACATTAACTTCAATACATCAAATTCAACCCAATTAGGGGATATGTGGAAGTCCCGCAGGCCGAATGATGCTTACCCGTTATTATACGCATCAACAATGATTATGGAGAAGTATCAGGGACAGGCAGCGATAGTTACACCGCCGCCGCCAATACCTACCCGTTATTTTGACCCTGCTTCGTTTAGTCCCGGGTTTGCTTAATTGCAAGAATAGATTTGAGTGAGGCGGTAAGAACTAAAGTTATTCCCCCTTCCCCCAAACAAGGAAATAACTAAAGTGCTTACCAATTGCATTGAATGAGTTCTCGTTTCGGCAGGGCTTCCGGTGGTTAAAAGTTTTAGAAAAACCAATCGGAATTTAAAAGCAAAATCGCATGTTTACTGCTTATGCCTGTTTTGATCTTATCGGGAGGCAACGCAAATATAGTAAAAGGGAAAGCCCCAAAAAGTTCGAGGCTAATTGAGGCTTTAAAAGGTTTTAACCCTGTAAAACCCATATTATATGCCTCGAACACATACTATGGATTTGTAGAACAAAAGTAAAATCAAAAATTGAAACTACAAAATAATATTAGAGATATTGGATAAATTCCTACATTTGTATCAGAATTTACTCAATAAACCTATCAGATGAAGCACTTAATTACCTTGCTCTTAGTGAGCATTACAATAAGCGTTAATGCGCAAATATCCATAACTACACGCCTCGATAGCCTCAAAGCCATTAATGACAGGCAGATTACCACATCAGTACCTCCAAACCTTGTTTATCCTGTTCAGGTAGGATCAAAGACCGATAGCCTTTGCAATGTGGTGGCATCTTTAGTAGATACAGTAAACAGCATTGTCGGCACTTCACTTGGACTGCAAGCAGTTACCGCCACCCTCGATACGACCAATATCCCAATGACCGTAGGTAATGGTACTTACCAGAATGTTATTAGCTCAAACAACATATCAACACTTCTTAAATCGGGCGGCGTACTTGAAGATTATCTTGGAATGTATACTGGATCGCCAAGTTTATATTTAAAAGACAACTCCAGTTCAAACGGGTTTTTTATAAAGTCAGGGCCACTTACTTCAACAAGAACAGCGTATTTGCCCGATGAGCCATATTCCGGAAGTGGCGTACTTCGCAATACCTTTTTACTGCACTATTCCCAAAATTCGCTGACAATAGATAATCCCGGAACGGGCGACAGCAGCCGTGTTGATCCCGGCGTAATGAATACCTACGCACTGCCTATTTCAAGCTATTTGCTCAATGGTCAGTTATTCGCTAATGGTCTATTTTTCGGTCAAATCAACGCCGGACATACGCACCGGGATGGTATGACTGTTTATTTCGGGGCAGATGGGACAAATTACTATGATACGATAGCTAATAAAAGTGGAACATTTGCATTGAAAAGTGATATTATAGCATCCACGCCAACAATAACAGCAACATATATAGCTTATGGTGGCACTGTTAATCAACTTACTGGAAGTGCTGATATGTCATACGATGGTTCAACCGTAAATTTATCACCATCTTCCGTTCGTTCATTTTCACTTAGAAATGGTTCATTAGCAGTTGGGGATTTAGGGGCCGCAACAAATGGAGCAAAATTTAATTATACATGGAGTGGCACTCATTTATTCGCTTTATTTTCGGAAAATACAACCAATAATCAATTTTTTATTGTTAATCCAAATACTGGAATTTATGGATTAGGTGATGGTGTTAATAGTTCTACACAAGTTGGGAACGGTACGCAATTAGCATTAAATGATGCTGCGCAAACTGCCGGATTTGGGGATATGACAGCTTCTCATTCAGGAATGGTAGTAATTACCGATAATGGTGCATCAGATGTTTATGCGGGAGATTATTTTAATACCCACAATCATACCTATATGGATATTAATGATGGTGGAAAAAAAACAACTTTTAATTCCGGCACTACTACTGCGACTGGAGCGATAGCCTTTTCAGGTATGCAAGTAGCGACAACAACAGGAACGGTAACGATTGCTGCAAATGTTCGGGGTCTGTATTTAGACCCGCCTTCTTTACTTGCAAGTGCTACTATAAAACTTCCTACGGCGGTTGATGGTCAGGAAATAATAATTTTATTTGGAGGAACAATAACAAGCGGTGCAGTTGTTACTTCGCTTACTATTAATGGAAATGGCGGTACTTTGATTGGCACACCTGCTTCTTCTGCCGTTGCTGGTACTGTTATTCGATACAAATACCGATTAGCTAACACATCATGGTATCCTAACTAAATAAGAAGCCCTATGCAAAATACCCAAACACCTAATTTAATAGATTATATAATTCTCAACGTTTCCACTATGCCTAAACCGTGGTGGGATACTCTTTTGGCAGGGATAGTATATTGGTTGTGTATGATGTGCGATTTTATTTCACATTTCACTAATTTTGTATGCCTTTCGCCAGCATGGGGTTATGGCGCTAAGTTCGCAACATTATGCGGGGTTTGTAGCTATATGTACAAGATAGTAAAATGGATGCGTAAGACTGTAAAGGATTATAAAAATAAAAAATTAACATAACATGGAACAACCCAACAAATTAGAAATGGGAATAGCTAAATGGTTATTGGCCCGTATCAAAAGTAAAAGTCCTGCCCTCTATGCCAATATCAGCAAGATTGCAGCGGTGATAATAGCTATTACAGGCGGTTTTATAGCCGCTTATAACATTGGCTTGCCACATAGCGGCTACGATCATTTGCTTGGCATTATTGACAATATATGTGTGGTGGTAGGCGCTGCGGCTACTTCATTATTTGGAGTGGCTGTAACGACTACAACCGACCCGACACTTATTGAACGTAAGCCAACAGTTGACACTTCAAACCGTGGAAATGATACCAACTGAACTGATTAAAGCACTGATAGTTTTTGCCGCCTTATGCACTATTGGCGTATGGGGAAATTGGTATAAAAATAGGCATTTTAAACAATAAAAAATAAATAGTATGAAATTCGACATAACATTAATTCCGACTGAAATACAGACAGTAGCGGAAAAGTTCGCAAAACTGACACAGGAAGTAAAAACCGCCTTACAAAGCAATGCGGGTATTGTAGTTGAGGAAATCCTTTCAAAGTACTATCCTGGTATTGGGGTTTTAGAGCCTGAAATTATCGCTCTTTGCAATACGGCTTTAGCTACATGCCAGAAGATACAGGCAGAGGATTGGACAGGTGTTACAGCACGTTTGCAGCGCCTTGTAGCTGATTGCAGCAATGTAATGACGGGTAATACTCACGGGGTGAGCAAATGTATTGCATGGGTAGAAGTGGTTATCCGGGATATTCTCGATAGCACAGCAACGAACTAAAACTAACTGGGCAAGTAGAGTGGACATGGGGATGCGAACTGCGAAAGCCCGGTTTTTCTAAAAATATTAGTTATGGCAGATTTTATGAACGCATTGCCCTATATCCTTCAAAATGAAGGGGGCTATACAAATAACCCATCTGATACAGGGGGCGAAACTTATCGGGGAATTTCAAGGGTTTATAATCCCAACTGGATGGGTTGGCCTATTGTTGACAGCCATAAGCCTTTAAACGAAGGTGAAATAATCGCAGATGACAATTTGAATGTGCTTATCAACCAGTTTTATAAATCCTCATGCTGGGATCAAATACTTGGCGATGGTTGGGATAATAATAATGCCGCTGTGTACTTGGTTGACTTTTATGTAACTGCCAAGCACAATGCCGTTAAATGCGTTCAAAGGGTGGTAGGGGCTACCCCTGATGGTTTATTTGGTAATGCTTCATTAGAAGCCGTTAATTCATTCACAGGTGATTTACTTGCATCATTAAGGGATGCGAGGATAAATTACTACAATGAAATAGGGACTGGTAGTAATTCCGTATTTTTGAAAGGCTGGTTAAATCGGGCTAATAGCATGTACGATAAACTATCTACTTCATAAATAAAGATGTCCATTAGTTTTGATTTGGGCTTTCCTTTTTTAAGGAGAGCCTTTTTTTATTGTGGAATTAGTTTTACATTTGTTTCAAAATAGTTTCTATGGAGATAAAAGTAATAGCCGTTGATGTGCCACATAATGCTATCAATTATCTCATTTATGGAGATAGGCATTTCTTAGGTTGGTACAGTAGAGGGGAAATGAAATGGAATGATGACAGCCATGTGAAAGTAACCCTAAAAGACCTTCAAAACATAGTAAATGCACTCGAAAACTTATAAAATAAGGTAACTATATACTTATTTAACCTAATCATTTTTTAACCAATAACTAAAAACAAAACAATGCAAGAATTTATCTCAAAGTATGAAGAAGCCTGCGCCTTCCTGAAGCGCGGAACAGAAAGGCCGGATGTATCAAAATATTCCGAAAAGAAGCAGCGCCGCCTGAACGCTGACCATGATCTGGAAACGATACTGGAGGCAAACAATATGATCGCTAATGACGGGAAACCTTGGGAGGCGAACCTTTCCGACACCGACAAAGAAAGATGGTATACCTGGCACAAGATCATACCTGACCCCAAAGCAGATGGCGGCTTCCGGCTGGCGTTCTTCGCATCCTACTGCGTCTCTGCGTACGCGTTTCTCGGTGCCCGCCACGCGGCCAAAACGAAAGCGTTATCTGATTTTATGGGCAGGGAATGTATAGACCTATACCGTGATACAAAGAGTTAAGTAATTGGGTTGTGAGCGGAAAAGGGCAAATGCTTTCAGGTTATTTTAAAAAAAAGTTTTCAAAAATGTTTCAAGTTTCAAAAGTTTGTGGTATCTTTGTATCAACAAAACAAAACGATATGAAAAAGACACAGAAATTTGTACTTGATACGCCAATAATTGACAAGTACCATAAGAACAAATTACTTGGTTATGCCCGCATTGAAGGGGTTGGGTATTCAGATCAGAACTATGCCGAAGATTGGCTTAATGGTGAATGTGAGCCTGACAGCATATTCAGTTTTGATATTGATACCGTTTACTTTTTAATAGATGGTGTTACTACCCGTGAAACTAAGGCGTATAAACTTTGCAAGGCTTTAGGAGACAGTTTAGCAGACATTATAGATGCTGCGGTACTTGCCCACATGGTTTACATTTTCAGCGAAGAATATGCACAGGAATTGGCAATGAAGCCAGAATTGGAACATACAGACATTAACCAAGATTAATTTTAATCACTCACAAAAACAATGAACATGAAAAACGTAAGAAACAATCCCGACCAATATCCGATAGACAGCAATAATCGTTCATTCAACAATGATCAGTTAGCATTTATCGGTAATGCCGAAGAAGTAGGCAACATTGAATTGCATTTAGAATCGCTTGGATGCACCGATATTGAAATTGGCAAAACCTACATAGACTTTGAATATCAAGGGGAAACCTTACAGATAGATAGAAATGCATATACTCATGGTTGCACAATGAAGAAAATACTTAATAATGCCTACAAATATACATGCTGTGGCGACCTGATAGAATACGATGGGGATAGTGATATTTGCCCTACTTGTAAAGAACATTGTTAACCTTTGTTTTTGTGATGTGAAAAGAGAGCCGTACCAGCAATGGGCGGCTTTTTATCAACATTTCCAAAGAATTTCATTTTTGTTTCAGTATTTATTTATATTTGCAGTATGACAACGACAAATAACAAGACCAAACGCTTAGGTAAAACAGTCAATAAGGACATGGCAGACCGCTTTCCTTTGACTATTTCAAAAGACCTTTTCATCTCATGGCAGAAGAACAGAAGGGCCGGAGATGCCACGCAAATGCTAAAGAAGATAAAGGTATCCCGTCCTATCTTGGACAGGGCATTGAACTATGGCAATGTAAAGAGCGATAAACTGACAAAAGACATTACCAAGTTCTTTGCAGACCGTATCGCTGCTGAAAGTGCTATGGTTAGAGCATTGGAGGTTGAAGGGGCTTAAATCAATTTATCCAGAACATAAAAATCAAAAACAAATGGCACAAGAAACAGAATTTGAAGTAATCCAGGTTGAGCAGAAAGATACAGCCTTGTATCTCTTAACTAAAGCCGAAATAGACACATCGGTATCCACGGCAAGGGCTTATCCCCGTTCTTTGGATAAGTTCCAAAAAAAGGCAATGAGCATGGCTACATTATCGGAAGATATAGCGGCCTCATGTTCCTACGCTTTACCACGATCAGGAAAGGCTTTAGAAGGGCCAAGTATCCGCCTTGCAGAGATAGTAGCAAGTGCCTATACAAATGTCCGTTACGGTGGCAGGGTAATCGCCAATGATGGTAAATACATCACAGCGCAGGGGATATGTGTTGACCTTGAAAACAACGTATCTGCAACGGTTGAAGTATTGCGCAAGATTACCGATAAAAACGGTATTACCTATTCACAGGATATGCAGGTAGTAACCGGAAATGCTGCGATAGCGATAGCGGTACGCAATGCCATCTTTAAAGTCATTCCTTCGGCGCTTATCGAGGAAATATACGACAAGGCAAAGGAGGTGGCAAGGGGAACGGCTGAAACACTTGTAGTAAGACGGGATAAGGCCGTAAATTACTTTCGTGGATTGGGTATTACCGATAAGCAGCTTTGCGACACATTAGAAGTGGTGGCAATTAACGATATTGATATTGACAAGCTGCAAATACTTACTGGCATGAAAGCCTCGATAAAGAACGGGGAAACCACCTTAAAAACGCTTTTCGAGCCACAAGGTGAGGCAGAGCAGACCAAAAAGAATGAGGATGCAAAGAAGGCCACCGATAAGATTGCAGAGGAATTGCTGAAAGGGGATAAGAAAAAATAACAATAACATTCTATGAGGCGATTATCAAAAAGATTATGTTTGCTCTATAAAGAATTTTCATTTTTAACCAACAAAAAAACCAAACAAAAAAGCATGAAAAAGTTTGCCATCAAGCCGCAGTTTGCCATCGCCTTTATTTTCGCAGGCGTATTCGCTGACACAGAAAAAGCCATTGAAGCATATGCGCCGGGTTCCGGGGCTGTAAATGCCGCTAACATCACGGAAACAACCGTAGAAAACGAAACTGGTACAGTATCCACCCTTACCTTCAATGATGCCAATGGCACTACACAAACAGCCAAGATCGGGGATGCTCTTGTGGTTGCAACAAACACCGATGGAAGTATTGCAACAAACACCGATGGTAGCCTGAAAGGTTATTTGCTGGTACTGGCCGCAGATCAGAAAGGACAGGACTGGACGGATACCGGCGATACGGTTGCGCCATTCGGAGCAGTATCTACGCAGTAAGCACACTCCCAAAGAGTAAGAGAAAGCCCGGCTAAATGTCGGGCTTTTTTAATTAGTCTAAATAATATTTCAAAAATGTTTCAAAAATATTTCTTTATCTGGAAAATAGTTTTTAGTTTTACAGCATCAAAACAAAAACATCATAACAATGAAAGAACTACTAATATCATTAAACGCTTGCGAAGATGCAATGATATGGGCTGCTGATAAAACTTGGCCTGAAATATTTGCGACATGCCATCGTGGGGATTGGCTGTTGTGGCTTTTCAAAAAAACTAATTCCGGTGATTTAAAATTACTGACATTAGCGAAAGGTCATTGTGCTGCCACAGTGAAACATCTTATAAAGGATAAGCGAAGTATCGCCGCCGTTGAAGCCGCTATAAAATTCGGAAATGGTGAAATAAGCAGGGATGAATTAAATGCTGCTGCTGGTGCCACTTATGCTGCTGCTGATGCTGCTGCTGCTGCTGCTGCTGCTGCTGCTTATGCTGCTGCTGATGCTGATGCTGCTGCTTATGCTGATGCTGATGCTGATGCTTATGCTGCTGCTGCTGCTGCTTATGCTGCTGCTGCTGCCGATGCTGCTGCCGATGCTGCTGCTGCTGCTGCTGCCGATGCTGCTGCCGATGCTGCTGCTGCAAGGAAAACTAATCAATTATTGACAGCGAACATTGTAAGGAAATACATTCCTATTGATAAATGGAATATTAAACTATAATCATCATGCGAAAGGTCATCTATAAAATCTTTAAT
>Ga0208877_1000258_pt1 | contig 17217 bp, 19 predicted proteins | sample CryBogCBH29Jun09_FD_184624 | JGI IMG/M metagenome (GOLD analysis project Ga0208877, IMG submission 184624) | Freshwater microbial communities from Crystal Bog, Wisconsin, USA - CBH29Jun09 (SPAdes) | ecosystem: Environmental > Aquatic > Freshwater > Lake | place: Crystal Bog, Wisconsin, USA...
CGGTAGCCGCCTCCGCCTCCGCCACCACCACCATATCCACCACCACCACCGCCTCCGCCGCGAGGACGATCCTCCATCGGACGGGCTTCGTTGACGGTGAGGTTGCGACCGCCCATGTCTGCACCGCTAAGGGCGGTGATTGCGGCACGACCTTCGTCGTCGCTGCTCATGGTGATGAATCCGAATCCGCGTGAGCGGCCGGTGACGCGGTCCATCATGACAATCGCGTCAGTGACGGTGCCGTGAGCGCCGAAAACCTCGCGGAGGTCGGCGTCGGTTGCTGAGAAGGGAAGATTCCCGATATATAACTTCATACTGCTTGTTTTTGTTGGTTCCTGTTACGCTGACGGCTGCTTCTTGGAATGCACCAGCCGCTCACCTGAGTGGTCTGGAGCAGTCCTCCCGACCTGCGGGGAACCTGCATTGCCTGAATCGCTATCATCGAACTTCGGCTTAACCTATGGTTGTGTTGAAAGGCTTTGGCAACAGAAATTCTCGATGTGACGCTTTCGTCACACGTCATGGCCCGGGATCAAAGTCCTGGCTTGCGCTGAAAAACATTGAAGTGCCGGGGCAAATGGGAGATCACCTAACGACGCCACCACGATGAAACAGTCACTCCGCTTTCTACCTCTCTTTCTGACCGTCATCCTTGCCGGCTGTGCAGACACCGAGACTCCTTCCCCGAGGAAGAGACATGCCACCGCCGAGGTGACCGACATCCAGTCCGCAACGAACGGGGTGTCGACGAATGCCCTCACCGACACCAATGCCTCCTTAGTCGACACGAATGGCGCGGTGACCAATGCAATAACAAGCCCCGCCAATCCTTTTGCCACACCAACCCCGGTTCCCGCGGCGGCCCCCCGTGATCTTCCCTACGGAACACCGGTTCCGGGAAAACCTGGTTACGTGACGAGCCCACATTCGCCAAACGCCGGATACGTGGATGTGCGAGGTTTTCCTCCAGGCTCCGAGGTAAAGGATCCCTACTCCGGAAAAATCTTCCTCGTTCCCTGATCCGCTCCACGTGAGCTCTCCGGCTGTGAAGGAATCGGGGATGCCGTTCGGGCAGGTTGCCATTTTCGGACCGGGCCTGATCGGCGGTTCGATCGCCATGGCTCTTCGAAGCCACTCCCCGAAGGCGAGGATTTCGGTTTGGTCCCGCAGCGAACGGGACTTGCGGGAGGTCAGCACCCGAGGTCTGGCCGACAACGTGTCGACCGATACGGCGGAAGCTGTTCGCGGAGCCGATCTGGTCGTGCTCTGCACTCCGGTTCAGGCCATGAAAGATCTGGCGATTTCCTTCGCACCTCACTTGGATGACACCACCGTGGTGACGGACACCGGTAGCGTGAAAGTCTGCGTGGTGGATCAACTTGAACCGATCCTTGGGGGAAAATTTGTCGGATCCCACCCCATGACCGGGAGCGAGCGCTCGGGAATCGGAGCCGCACGTGAGAATCTTTTCTCGGGCGCACCCTGCCTGATCACTCCCACGGAGGAGACGGATCCTGAAGCGCTCCGCACTGTTTCCACTTTCTGGACCTTACTCGGCTCACGCATCACCACCCTCTCCCCTCAGGAGCACGACCATCTGGTCGCCCACGTGAGTCACCTTCCGCATGCACTTGCATTCATCCTCGTCGATCTCGTCGCCTCATCCCTGCCCGCGGATTCGGCACTGCTGGCGGGTGGAAGCTTCCGCGATGCCACCAGGGTGGCTGCAAGCGACCCCTCACTCTGGGCGGGCATTCTGATCGAAAACCGGGATGAAGTGTCCAAGGCTCTTCGAGAGATGTCCGGCAGACTCCTTTCCCTGGCATCCACCTTGGAGCAGGAAAAAGCCGACTCGATTCTCGATTTTTTGACCAAAGCAAAGGAACATCGCGATTCGCTTCCTCTGCCTTCCCCGGACGAAACCATTTAGAAATTTTCCATGAACACCTTCACCGTCCGTCGTAGCGGTCCAATCTGCTCCACCATCACCATTCCGGGTGACAAGAGCATGTCGCATCGGAGCGCCATGTTCGCGGCGCTTGCCGAGGGGACAAGCACGATCACCGGTTTTCTGGAGGCGGAGGACTGCCTCTCGACCGTCAACGCCATGCGTTCCCTCGGGGCGCTTATCGAACACAAGGGCAACGGCACGTTCGTCGTTGGGGGAACAGGAGGGCGCTTCTCGCAACCAACCGGGGATGTCGATTGCGGCAACTCGGGCACCACGATGCGCCTTCTCTCCGGAATCCTCGCAGCACTCCCCTTCCCGACACGCCTGACAGGCGACTCATCGCTCTCCAAGCGCCCGATGGGGCGCATCATCAAGCCTCTCACGGAAATGGGCGCCTCCTTCGATGCAGAAGGCGGAGATGGCAAGCCACCACTCGTCGTCAAGGGAGGGTCTCTCAAACCCCTCTCCTACGAGATGCCCGTTGCAAGTGCCCAAGTGAAGAGCGCGATCCTGCTCGCGGGACTCTCCGCCACCGGGGAGACCAGCGTCGTGGAGCCAGCCGCCTGCCGGGACCATACCGAACGGATGCTTCAGGAATTCGGGGTCACTATGGAGTTAGGCACCCCGGATGCGAACGGCCGTCGACGCATCGCACTCACCGGACCCCAACGCCTGAAAGCACGGGACTTCGCGGTGCCCGGCGACATCTCCAGTGCCGCCTTTTGGCTCGTAGCTGCCTCCGCCAAACAGGGATCGAATGTCACCATGCCGGGAGTGGGTCTCAATCCTACCCGCACCGGAGTCATCTCCGTCCTTCGGCGCATGGGGGCCAAGATAACCGTCTCTCCCCTTGACCCACAGGCCGCCGAACCATTGGGCACCGTGAAGGTCGTCGGCAGTGAACTGCACGGCACCGTGATCGCGGGAGCGGAGATTCCTAACGTCATCGACGAGCTCCCGATCCTCGCCGTGGCCGGTGCCCTGGCACGGGGAACCACCATCATCCGTGATGCCAAGGAATTGCGAGTCAAGGAAACCGACCGGATCGCGGCCGTTGCCGGCAACCTCCGCGCGATGGGAGCGGAGGTCACCGAGACCGAGGATGGCATGGTCATCGAGGGGGGGCGCCCGTTGCATGGCGCGCGCCTCCAGTGCTTTCACGATCACCGTATCGCGATGGCCTTCGCAATCGCCGGACTCTTCGCCGAGGGTGAAACCGTGATTGAAAAGGTGGAGTGCGTCGCCACTTCCTACCCCACCTTCGGTGCGACGCTGGAGTCGGTCCTGAAAGCCTGATCATCTCCATGGCCGGACGCGTCATCGCCATCGACGGCCCCGCCGCCTCGGGAAAAAGCAGCGTCTCTCGCGGCATTGCCTCCCGTCTGGGATGGCTGTTTGTTAGCTCGGGGCATTTCTATCGGGCAATCGCATGGGGTGTCCTCGGGGAAAAGATCGCCATGGATTCGGTGGAAGCATGGTTGGTCGCCCGTCAACTCACTCTCCACGAGGAGAGCGCAGGCATCACTCTCAGGCTCGACGGAGCGGACGCCACCCCCCACCTTTCCGAACCGGAAGTGGCTGCCACGGTCTCGTTGATCGCGGCTGTTCCGGCCGTGCGGAATTTCATCAATGCCAGGCTTCGTTCGCTGGCCGATGATCACGATCTGGTGATGGAGGGGCGTGACATCGGATCCGTGGTGTTTCCTCAAACCCCGTGGAAGTTCTACCTCGATGCCTCGCCCGAGGAACGGGCCCGGCGTCGCGCAAAAGAGGGCGAGATCGACTCCGTGGCGGAACGCGACCGACTCGACTCCAACCGGACGACCGCCCCGCTGATCATCCCGCAGGGGGCCACCGTGATCGACACGACCCATCTCGACCTGCAACAGGTGATCGCCGCAGTGCTCTCCCACTTGGGGACGCTGACCAGCACCGCATGATGAGCTTCACCTACTACTTCTGGTACACGCTCTCGAAGATCACCGCAGGGTTTTTCTTCAACTTCCGGGTTATCCATCCTGAACGGATCCTTGAAGAGGGCCCGCTGATTCTTGCCTCCAATCACCAGAGTTATTTCGATCCACCGCTGGTCGGGATCTGCTCGCGACGCGGTATCTACTACCTGGCACGCAAGACGCTTCTGCAGATTCCACTGCTCGGAAAGCTCCTTCCCCACATCAATGTGATCCTTGTCGACCGGGACGGGAACGACATGTCGGCGCTCAAGACCGTGATCCGAACGGTCAAATCGGGCAACGGCGTCGTTCTCTTCCCTGAAGGGACACGATCAAACGATGGAAAACTCCAACCGGCAAAAGCTGGAATCGGCCTGGTGATCGCGAAGACCCGAGCACCGGTACAACCGATGCGTATCTTCGGATCCTATGAGGCCTTCCCGAAAGGTTCGGGTAAGATTTCCCTGACACCGATCACGGTGGTCGTCGGGGAAGCGATCCGTTTTACCGATGCCGAGTTGGATCCCGAACACCATGGCGGCGATGAGCGGGCACTCTATCAACATCTGGCCGACCGGGTCATGGGGGCGATTTCCGAACTTCACCTGCCTGAGAATCCCTAGGCGCCTTCCCTAATCCTTGCCATCGTTCCTTCGGATGACGAATCTCTATCTTCCATGAGCGATCAAAAAGATCATACGGCTGATGCCATCATTGTCCGCGATCTGATAAAGAGGTATGGCGAACGCCGCGCACTCGACGGCATCTCCCTTGATGTGCGCTGCGGGGAGTTGTTCTGCCTTCTTGGGCCCAACGGCGGAGGCAAGAGCACGCTCTTCCGTATTCTGGCAACCCTTTCACTTCCCGATTCGGGTTCCGCGCTGATCGCGGGTAAGAATGTTGTCTCCGAAGCGGCCGAGGTCCGCTCCAAACTTGGCGTCGTCTTCCAGTCACCCAGCCTTGATGGCAAGCTGAGCATCCTGGAAAATCTTCGCTGTGGGGGCGCCCTCTACGGACTGAAGGGTGCGGAACTGGAATCCCGTATCGATGAGGCCGTGAAGGCGCTCAACCTGACCGATCGCCTCAATGACATTGTCGAGACTCTCTCCGGGGGACTTCAACGCCGTGCGGAAATCGCCAAGTGCCTGCTGATCCGCCCCGAGGTGCTTCTGCTCGACGAGCCCTCGACCGGACTCGATCCCGGCGCCCGCCTTGATCTCTGGGCCGCCCTTGAGAATCTCCGAAGCACTCACGGCGTCACCGCCCTCTGCACCACCCATCTCATGGAGGAAGCTGCACGTGCGGACCGGGTCGGTATTGTCAGTTCTGGAAAACTGGTTGCCCTAGGCACTCCCGAGGAACTCACGTCGGCGATCGGCGGAGATGTCATCAGCCTTGGCGCCGCCAAGGAGACGGGACCTGATCAACTGGCGAAATCCATCACGTCCCAGACCGGAATTCCGGCGACCGTTGTCGAGGGGGAGGTACGTATCGAACATTCCGGGGCCTATGCTTTCGCGGCACGGCTTGCCGGGGAGTTCCCGAAGGAAATCGTCTCGCTCCGCATCGCCCGACCAACCCTTGAGGATGTCTTCATTGCAAAAACCGGCCGCCTCTTCGCCGATCAGGATCTCGAACCCGACATGAGTGCCCCCGCCAAGAAAAAGAAGCACTGATCAATCGATGAAACCGACACGCCTTCTCTGGACTCCCGCAGTAGCTTTTTGGTGGCGCGACGTCATCCGCTTTCTGCGTCAACGCAACCGCATCATCGGCGCCCTGGCCACACCGCTCGTCTTCTGGCTTCTTGTGGGATCTGGCTTTGGCCCCTCGTTCCGGAATCCTGCGGCCATGACCTCCGCCGCCGCGGCTGGGAGCTACCTGGCCTACTTTTTTCCGGGCACATTGGTGCTCATCATGCTCTTCACGGCGATCTTCTCCACGATTTCCGTGATCGAGGATCGTCGCGAGGGATTCCTGCAGGGAGCCTTGGTCGCCCCGCTCTCTCCGGCAGCGATCCCACTCGGCAAGTTCCTTGGAGGCACGACGCTCGCTGTCCTTCAGGCCGCCCTCTTCTGCGTTCTTGCCCCCCTCGCGGGTCTGCCGATCGGTTGGCAGCAGGCAATCCTCCTTCTGCCTGCGTTGATCGTTGTCGGGTTCGCAATGACAGGCCTCGGGTTTCTTGTAGCCTGGCCCATGGACTCGACACAGGGATTCCACGCGATCATGAACATTTTCCTGATGCCTCTCTGGATGATGTCGGGCGCCCTTTTCCCGATGCCCTCCGGCACCGGATGGCTCTACTGGGTGGGGGCTCTTAACCCCGTCAGTTACGGGGTCACGGCAATTCGATCCGCTTTTTCTGAAGGCGCGGCTAACGGCATCCCGCCGGGATATCTCACCGGCCTGATCGTGACCGCTCTCTTCGCGGCACTGATGTTTGCGATCAGTGTCAACTTGGTGGCCAAGCGCTCAAAGCGTAACTAAGCCACGCTTTCGATCGAATTCCATGGGGAACCTCTCGAACTTTCCTGATCTGCTTGAGGAGTTGAAGTCGGCCGTGTTGTGCGGGGACGGCGCCATGGGAACACTGCTTGCGGAGCGTGGTCTGCCGGCGGGAAGTTGCTTTGAGGAGCTCTGCATCACCCACCCGGAAAAGATCTCCGAAATTCACCGCGAGTATCTCCACTCAGGAGCGCGCGTCATCACCACCAATTCCTTCGGCGCAAATGCCCGCAAGTTGCGCGCTTTCGGACTAGGGGAGAATGCAAGCGAGATCAACCGCAGAGCTTCCGAATTGGCCAAACAGGCCGTGACCCTTTCGGGTTTGCATGCATGGGTGGCCGGCAGCGTGGGGCCATTGGGGATTCAGCGGGGCGAGGCCGGCGATCTTCTTCCGGAGGCTCTCTTTAAAGAACAGATCAAGGCATTGCTCGAGGGAGGCGCGGATCTCATTCTGTTGGAGACCTTTCAGGATCCCGGGGAACTGATGCTTGCCCTGCGGGTCGCCAAGTCACTCGGATCCCAGCCCGTCATCACCCTGATCGCTTCTCCCGAGAGCGGTCGACTGCCCGGGGGAGCATGGATCGGCGATGTCCTCGAACAGCTTGGAACAGATGGGGCGGACCTGGTGGGGCTCAATTGCGTCAACGGCCCCCAGGCTATGTTGCGGCTTGTTAAAAAGATCGCCCCTTCCCGTCCCCTTGCCGTTTATCCGAATGCGGGACGCCCCAGCTATCAGGAAGGAAGGATCGATTACGGAACCAACCCCGAATACTTTGCCGATCTGGGCCGCAGGATGGCCGAGGCTGGAGCAGCACTTGTCGGGGGGTGCTGCGGCACATCCCCCCTTCACATCGCGGCACTTTCCAAAGGGCTGAATGGTCTCAAGCCAATCAAAAGAGAGAAAACCGGCGTTGTTTCAACGGAGGAAACCCCCGCGACTTCGGAGACCACGGAAAAAAGTATCCTCGACCTGATCGCTAAAGGAAAAACCGTGATCGTCACCGAGCTTGACCCTCCAAAGACCCTTCCGTTGGAGAAGTTCTTCGCCGCGGCGGAGGCCCTGACAAGAGCTGGAAGCGATGCGATCACCCTGGCTGACAACTCCCTGGCGATTCTGAGGGTCAGCAATTTCGCCGTGGCTGCCATGCTCAAACAGCGCGGCATCACCCCTCTCCTTCACCTGAGCTGCCGTGACAGCAACGTGATCGGACTTCAAAGCGAACTCCTGGGGATGGCCGCCATGGGCATGCGCCATGTGCTCGCATTGACGGGAGATCCCGCCAAAGGGGGCGATCATCCTGATGCGACCTCGGTCTATGATGTGAATTCGGTGGGTTTGTTGGAAGTCATCCGCAGGCTCAACGAGGGATACACGCAGGCCGGAACCGACTTGCTCTCCCGACCCGACCTGATCGCCGGATGCACCTTCAACCCGAATGCCAAGAATCTCGATACCCAGATCCAGCGCCTTGAACGCAAGATCAAGGCGGGTGCCCGCTACGTGATGACCCAACCGGTCTTCGAGGCATCCCTGGTCGAGGAGACCGCGAAGCGGACCGCCTCTTTGGGCGTGCCTGTCTTTGTCGGGGTCTGGCCCCTTCTTAACGGCCGTCAGGCCCGCTTTCTGCACAATGAGGTGCCCGGCATCAAGATCCCCGATCACGTCATGGCCAGGATGGAGGGACTGGAGGGATCCGAGGGACGGAAGGAGGGAGTCTCCATCGCTAAGGAAGTCACCCGTGCCGTTCTCGATCATTTCCCGGGCGTCTACTTCATGACCCCGTTCCTTGCCTACCAGACCACCGAGGAACTCTGCGCCTTCGTCAGGCACTAGTTGGGAGTGCTTCGTTTCAATAAAAAAGCCCCTCCTGATGGAGGGGCTTTTTGTAAAACGATTTCCGTTCTGAAGATTACTTCTTCTTTGCGGCTTTGGCTTTTGCCTTGGGAGCGGCTTTCTTGGCACCGCTCTTCTTTTTCGGAGCTTCGACTTTCTTGGCTCCGGGGGCGATGCGGCTGTTAAGACGGCTCTTCTTGCGCGAGGCAACATTCTTGTGGATGACCCCGTTCTTGGCGGCCTTGTCGAGTGCCGAGGCAAAATTGCGGAACAGCACGGTCACCTCGTCGACTCCGGTCTCGAGGGCTGCACGGAGCTTCTTCTCCTCGGTCTTGAGACGGCTCAGGACACTGGTGTTGCGGGTCTCGCGCTTGATGCTCTGACGCTTGCGCTTGAGTTCGGAGCTGTGTTTTTTTGCTGCTGCTTTGCTTGTTGCCATAGGAAAGGTACTTGGTGACTTGGGTGATGGATCGTCGTAGTGGTGCCAGAGGGGAGAATCGAACTCCCGACCAAGGGCTTATGAGTCCCCTGCTCTACCGCTGAGCTACCCTGGCGATGTGGGCGAAGCGTATCACCTCGCCGCATCTCTTCAAGGTTGAATGTTGGGCAGGCGTTCTCCGAGAAGGAGATCGTCCCATGTCTGACGAACCCTCACCACGGTCGCCGTATTCCCCTCGATCAAGACTTCGGGCGGAAGAGGCCGGGCATTGTAGGTGGAGGCCATGACGTAGCCGTAGGCGCCGGCACTCATCAGCGCGATGCGGTCGCCCGGAGCGAGCACTGGCACCGAGCGATCCTGCGCAAAAAAGTCCCCGCTCTCGCAGACGGGTCCCACCACATCGACCTTTTCCAGCGAGTCCGATGAGGGTTGCTTGAGCGGCTCGATCTCGTGGTACCCCTCGTAGAGCGCGGGTCGGATGAGGTCATTCATGCCGGCATCAACGATCACGAAGTTCTTGGTCGGCGTCGACTTGCGGTAGAGCACGGAAGTCAGAAGGACGCCAGCGTTCCCGACAATGAAGCGACCCGGCTCGAAAAGAATGCGGAGTCCGAGTGCCTTGAGCGGGTCGATCACCTCGGCGGCATAGGTCTCCGGAGCGAGACGCTCCACCTCCGACTCTGATCCGTTTTCTCCACTTCCCTTCCACCAAGCTGCATCACCGCTGGAGAGGGCACCCCGGTAGACGATACCGACACCTCCTCCGACGCTGAAGAACTCCAGCCCATGCTTGGCCTTCAGCTCCATTACGAGCGGGGTGAGTTTGCGAACCGCTTCGGCAAAAGGAGGAGCCTTGAGGATCTGGGAACCGATATGGGTCTGAAGGCCGCGGATCTTGAGATTCGGTAGCGAGGCGGCGCGCTCATAGACGGCGGCGGCGCGGTCGAGGCCGATGCCGAACTTGTTTTTGCTCTTCCCGGTCGAAATGTACTTATGGGTCGGCGCATCGACATCGGGATTCACACGGATCGCGATTGGAGCGACCAAGCCGGCCTTGGCGGCGACGGCATTGATCATCTCGAGTTCCTCCTCCGACTCGACATTGAAGCTGTAGATACCCTGACGCAGGGCATAGTCGATCTCTGCGGCGGTCTTGCCGACACCGGCGAAGGTGCAGCGATCCGCTCGTCCACCGGCCTTGAGCACCTTGAAAAGTTCCCCGCCGGAGACGATATCGAATCCGGCCCCTTCCTTTGCGAGCAGGTTCAGCACGGAGAGATTCCCGTTCGCTTTCATTGCATAGCAGATCATCCGGTCGCCGAGCGGCGCGAGTGCGGCGTCGAGCCGTCGATAATTCCCACGAATCGTCTCGGCGGAATAGACGTAGGCGGGAGTCCCGACTTCGGAGGCCACGGTTTCAAGATTCACCCCCTCGCAGCGCAGGGAGCCATCCACATATCGGAAGGAATGCATCCCATCAGTGTAAAATGGGATTCTTGAAATGTGAACGTTGAATACGCAGTTATGGGTGTCACCACCACCAGTTGTGGTTCTTTTTTAATAAAAGACGAAACCGCCACAATTTTTAGGTTGTGCTACCTTATCTATGCTGAAATAGAAGGAGCGAGTTGAGTAACTCCCGCCACCAGATTGAGTCGGTGTGGTTAGAGCTTCTCCGTTCGGAGAGTTCGCAGAGGCATCTTCGTCTTTTCACGCGTTGTGGAAGCCTCCCAGATTTTTTTGATTCCTCACTCCTTTCACTTCAACCCAATCCATCATCATAAAAACACGCACCATGCACCGCACCGCACCGCTGGAAACCTCCGAAGAACAGAGCATCCTCCTGCCATCAACTCAGGCAGGGTCGGGCAGCGGCAAAAAGAAACTCAAAAAGAACGCGAGTGCGGTGAAGAACTTCGTCCTCGATACGAATGTCCTGCTCCATGATCCCTACTGCCTGAATCGTTTTGAGAACAACCACATCTTCATTCCGGTTGAGGTCCTCGGAGAGATGGACAAGTTCAAGAACGAGCAGACCGAGCGGGGTGCGAATGCTCGGACAGTCCATCGCTTCCTGACCCAGACCTTTGATCACCAGACCAAGAAAGTGATCACCGGAGTTCCTACCGCAGGTGGTGGTACCGTTCGCATCTTTATCAACGACGCCCTGCATACCGAGCGTCCTTCTGCAGCGATCAGGAGATTCACCGAGATCTTCCCCGACAAAAATCAGGTCGATCACAAGATCATGGCCGCCTGCCTCGCGCTCCAGGATCAGGAGAAGACCCCTGCCATCCTCATCACCAAGGATCTGAACATGCAACTCAAGGCGATGGCCCTCGGGATCACCTGCCAGGATTACCTCAATGACAAGGTCTCAGCCGAGGATGCCGAGGAGGGCGAGATACTGAAGATCAAGGTCGAGGCGCACGAACTCCAGCGATTCGGGAGCGCCCAGAGCATCGATTTGGAGGAGAGCCGCACCGGCAAACTCGAGATCAACGAGTATGTCCTCCTTGAGGCCTCCGAACAAAAGCTCATGCCCGCCCGCCATATCGGCAACGGCCACTTTCAACGCCTCAAGGTTCCCCAGAGTCTCCAGATGCCACGGGGCATTGAGCTTCGCCCAGCGAATCTCGGACAACTCTGCTTCCTCGACGCCCTGCTCGACCCCTCCATTTCACTCATCACCTGCTACGGTCAGGCAGGAACCGGCAAGACCCTTATGGCCGTCGCCGCAGGTCTCTACCTCACCGGACAGCGGGATTACAATGGCATGACCGTCAGCCGTCCCGTGGTCGCCATGGGCGATACCCTCGGCTTCCTCCCCGGCACCCTGAACGAAAAGCTCCACCCTTGGCTCCAGTCGATCTACGACGCCTTCGAGGTGCTCCTTCCCCTTCACCCACAGCGGAACGAAGGCCCCGGTGCACCCCACGCCTCCGAGCGGAAGAAACAGAAAAAACAGTCCATCCAGCAACCGGAGAACGGTAATGGTGTCGGCCAGACCCCTCTGAAGCCGTACGAGCAGCTCATCCAGCGGGGACTCCTTGAGATCGAGGCCCTCTGCTACATCCGTGGCCGCTCCATCCCGAACCGCTTCTTCGTCCTCGACGAAGCCCAGCAACTCACCCCACTCGAGGCCAAGACTGTCGTCACCCGTATGTCGAAGGGGTCCAAACTCGTCATGGTCGGCGATCCTGCGCAGATCGATAATCCCTATGTCGACCGCCGCTCGAACGGCCTCGTCCACACCCGCAATAAACTCCGTGGCCAGAAACTCACCGCCCACATCTCCCTAACCAAGGGCGAGCGCTCACCTCTTGCCGAAATGGGTGCAACCTTGATGTAGTAAGGAAGGCTGTTAGCGGTTGAGGCTGAAGGCTGTTAGGAAAAGAGTATAAAATCTCCCGTAACGGATAAAAACCACCGGCCAGGCATGCAAACGCAGAGACAGCTTGGAAAAGAAGCAGAATGATCTTCTTTTGAGAGGCTACCCAATTAACAGATCCACCTCTGCCTTGAGCAGGGGGAGTTTGTGCTTCACGACATCCCAGACGATCGCGTGATCGACGGCGTCGTATCCGTGGATCAACCGATTCCGGAATCCGATAATCTGCGGAGCGTGGGTGATTTTCTCAAACATCTCCTCATCGCGGATGGAGAGCCTGTTGCAGGCCTCACCGATGATCTCGAACTTACGCTCCACAGCGGCCCTTCTCATCGGATCCGCCTCATAGGAGAGAAGATCCATCCCGGCCACGAAATCATCGATCTCCGCCAGTGCCTCACGGATGTCCGTCAGGAGTTTGAGTACCTCATCCCGCATAGACGACCTGCTTGGACCGGTTCACCGCTCCGATGAAGACGGGATTCTTAAGCGAGCGACGGGTCACGAGATCCACGTTCCGTTGAAAAATCCGTTCCAGTCCTTCGGCAAGGCCAAGGAATCGATCGGCAATGCCAGGACGATCGGGATCCTGAAACTCCACGAGAAAATCGAGATCGCTCCGCGAAGGATCAAAGTCGGCCGTGGTTGCCGAACCGAAAATATCCAGTTCCTGCACCTTCTGGGCATGACACAACTCCTTCAGTGCCTCCCTGTTGCGGGAGAGAAGATCATCTACCATAGGATTCATGCCTCACACTTACCTCCGTCAGCACAAGGCGTCAATCCACACAGGGCAACGCCACCTACACGATCCGCCGGATCTTCGGCAGATCAACCTTCACGGAACGCTGACGGTTGGACCAAGTGAGGACATGGAGCATGTGAGGATTTTAATCAGGAAATCAGGAACGGGGGAAAGGACGGCATATTTCGTGCGGAAGATCCTGAACCTTTTACTAAATTGCATGGATGTGATGGATTAATTTGAGGTCTCCCAATCTTGGGACATAAACCATCCAACTGCATTATTTGAATAATCTATTTCAATTTGCTTCAACACCAACTGCAGATACCGACCTGCTTCTGTTGTATATTTCCAAGATAATACTTCCGTTGGTTCAGATGCAACGAAACCACTCTCTAAAAGCTTTTTTTGAATTTCCTTAAGATATTCTGGCAGAAACTGTATTACTAACTTCCCATTGTTGTGAAAAGCTTCTACATCATAATATGCAACCTTTGAGATTTTCATATAAATAATATTATTTGCCCTGCGTGATTTTAGTGATGCATCGCAATCATTATAAAAATGACGCCAATTAATAGTATAAAAGCCCCAATAATAAGTGAACAACCTGATTTCAGGCATCCTTTCTTTGGTTTTTCTCCCGCTATGACTGGATTATTATTTCCAGCCTGAGGCACCGCTGCCGTTTGGGATGAACTTGTATGAGCTGCAATCGATGTATTTTCACCGATCTGGTTTAACGTTTTTTGTATTTCTTTGAATAGACTGTTAAGAAATTCCCTCTCTTTACTAACACCGATACCAGCCCAAGTTCCAAACTGAAAATAATATGGGATTAAGTCTGAGTGCTTAGGACCCATTCCATTCAACTCAAAAAAATCCCACCTTCCTGACTGAAAGACCATCGATTTAATCTGATCGAGTTGCACGGAGCCTTTTCTTGAACCTGAAAAAATATTATCTCCTGCATTAACGCCACTATAGTAAAAATTATGATCCGTTAAAATAAATCCTGCCGAAAGTTTCCCTAATTGCTTGTTCTCACCCAGTAGTATTACTTCCTCAGTTTCTTTTAATCCTAGAGCATAATTTTCTTGTGCATAAGCTAACTTATCTGCAGGAATCGGCCAGCAGTAGATCTGTTTACTTTTAAGGCCAGAATTATCATATATAGATTTAACTTTTTCTTTTAGTGTGCTTCTTAGATTATCAACTTTTCCTGCTGCGATGACGTGATTTAGGTCACCTCCGCAGTGTTTACAACGAATCGCAACATTTAGTATCTCCTCCCCACAAAGTGGGCAACTTTTTGTTTCTTTATTATCACTCATATTATTTATGATTGTTTATTTTTAGGTAAACAGGCCCAAACCATAGCTACCCCCCAGCCCAATAGGGTCCACCCAAAAAGTACATTCACAACTATAATTGAAACTGAACAATGATGCTCTCGGTATATAGCTACAATTGCTGGCATGAAATAGATTCCGAGCAAAGAGATTCCTGTGAGCAATACACCTATTGAAAAATTTGTGAGCATTGTTGGTGTTTTTAAAATGCTGGGGATTTGCTACACATCATTCCTTTTCGGAGTAGGTGTGTACGAATCCCTATAATGAAGATCGCAACCTTTCACAAGAAAAATATCCCGTAAATCGGATAATCCGACTTCTGGGGTATTTGGGAAGCTTGAACAAGCGGCTTTCCAAGTCCCTCTACACCGAACGCTGGGAGCAACTCCTTGGCATCCTGAAGCGCATCCGGAAGGAGCAGGGGCTTACTCAGATGGAACTCGCCAAGATCCTGCAAAGACCACAGTCCCTGATTGCCAAGATCGAGTCGGGTGAACGCAAACTGGATGTCTGCCAGTTCCTAGACTACGTGGAGGCAATCGGAGGTAATCCGACCGCCATCATCCAGGAACTCATTGGCTCCACTGCGGCCCAGTAATCATCGGTCTCAGGCGCCGGGATTTTGATGCTATGGCAAGGCGGCCAAGGGAAGCCGTAGTAGTCCTACGGCGACCGCAGGCCAACACAGCCAGAGTGCAAAAGACCAAGCCTCCTCATTGGCAAATGCCAATGAGTTCCGAGTCCGGGTCATATTGGAGATAAGGCCCGAGCCACTTCTCGATTTCCTCGACCGGCATTCCTTTCCGCTTGGCATAATCCTCGATCTGGTCGCGGCCGAGCTTGCCGACGGCGAAGTAGCGGGACTCGGGAGCGGCAAAATAGAGACCGGAGACGGAGCTGGCGGGATTCATGGCCAGGCTCTCGGAATCCTCCCGATTACCTATGAACAGGAAAGAGGAGAATGTTGATCTTTAGTAATGAAGGCTTGATATTCACTGGATTGAGTATTGATTGAAAATTATGGCACCGATTTACTCGTCTCAGACTGGCAAGGAAGCCACGGAATCAACGAATTCATGGAAGATCGCGACGACTGGCAAGATATCGAGAATTCCAGCCCCGAAAACCGGGAATTGGGCGAGGTCCTTCGGAAGCTGGAAGGGCTTCACCATAACGGTTCACCGCTCGATTGGCAGGAACCTCGGGAGCGGCGTGGTGACGCTCTCGCGCCACTCCTAAAGGCTTGCCCTAAAAGCCTCAGCCTCACTGCCCTGCTGGAAGGCACTGAATACGAGGTCGGTGGGGATGAGCATCATCTGGTTCAAGTTGAATCCCAACCGGAACGAATTTATAAGATCACCCACAGTGATTCCTTCGGGTGCTTTTCCCAATTCCTTCCATCCGATCCGGAACTCAGCGGTAGGCACTTCTACGCGACAGTCAACGACGATCCGAGAGTTTACATCCGGCGTTGGATGCTCCTGAACACGCTCGGTGAATACCAGACACGCTACGAAGGGTTTCTATGGCCGCAGAAAGACTTGTTTGTGCCGCGCATCTGCGTGAGTCAGCCGTTCCTGGAATCCGAAAACCCCTCCGAACTTGAGATCAAAGAATCGTTCGCCCTCTACGGATTTTATCAAATCAGCGTGGATACCTACCTAAATACAGCCACCAATATTCTACTGACGGACACGGCGCCCCGCAATGTCAGGGTCATCGACGGAGTCCCTGTTCCATTTGATGCCATAGCATCATTAGCCAGCCCCGAGATCATGGATTGGGCGTTGCAATCCGAGTAGCTAAGTCGGCCTCTCAAGAAGCCAATGCTCGCAAGTTTGAATGGAGATCTAAGCGCACGAGCGAACAAAGCCTCTGGGAAGAGGCACGAAGAAGTCAGCGCAGCGGGATCCGAAGGGCGGCACCGCTTTGTGGGAACAAAGTGCCGTTCAATATCGCGAGCCTCTCCTAGGAATTGAGGACGCCTGGTTGGCAAACCCCCACAAGTTCGGCGTCGGGATCATATTGTAGATAAGGCCCAAGCCACTTCTCGACTTCGGCCACAGGCATCCCCTTCCGCTTGGCATAATCCTCGATCTGGTCGCGGCCGAGCTTGCCGACGGCAAAGTAGCGGGATTCGGGGGCGGCGAAGTAGAGACCCGAAACGGAGCTGGCGGGATTCATGGCCAGACTCTCGGTGAGGGTGATTCCGGTGTGTTTGGTGGCATCGAGAAGGCGGAAAAGTTCCCACTTCTCGGTGTGGTCTGGCCCAGCGGGATAGCCTGCGGCGGGGCGGATGCCGCGGTATTTCTCACGGATGAATTCCTCCTTGGTGAGATTCTCCGTCTTGCCGAAGCCCCAAAGATCGCGGGCCTGCTTATGGAGCCACTCGGCTGCCGCCTCGGCGAAGCGATCACCCAGTGCCTTCACGAGCAGGGCGGTGTAGTCGTCGTGCTGCTTCTCAAACCCCTCGGCGTAATCGCCAACCTCAGGACCTGCCGTGACGGCAAAGCCGCCGATCGTGTCGAGACGTCCGGACTCACGCGGGGCGATGAAGTCAGCCAAGGAGTAGTTCGGTTGGCCGGCAGGTTTCTTATTCTGCTGGCGGAGCATGTGGAACTTCCCGATTACGGAGGAGCGCTCTGCATCGGCGTAGAGCTCGACATCGTCACCGACGCGATTCGCTGGCCAGAAGCCGCAGACTCCGCGCACCCGGAAGCGCTTCTCCGCCACAATGGTCTCGAGAACCTTGAGCGCATCATTGTGAAGTTCTGTGGCCTGTGCGCCGATTTCGGGATCACTCAGGAGTCCGGGATAGCGGCCGCGCATTTCCCAGGCGGCAAAGAAGGGTGACCAGTCGAAATACTCAACCAACTCGGCAAGCGGGATGTCATCGTAGGTAAGGACTCCCGTCTTCTCGGGCATGGCGATGTCGGCCTTGGCCCAGTCGATGGGCGTGACGTTTCCGCGGGCGGTCTCAATGGGAAGCAGGTCCCCCTTGGCTCGCTTGCCGGCATGTTCCTCACGGAGGCGCTTGTGATT
>Ga0208877_1000263_pt1 | contig 16979 bp, 15 predicted proteins | sample CryBogCBH29Jun09_FD_184624 | JGI IMG/M metagenome (GOLD analysis project Ga0208877, IMG submission 184624) | Freshwater microbial communities from Crystal Bog, Wisconsin, USA - CBH29Jun09 (SPAdes) | ecosystem: Environmental > Aquatic > Freshwater > Lake | place: Crystal Bog, Wisconsin, USA...
ATTTTGAGCAGCTAACTTAAATTTCCTTCGATCAATTTGAAGGCTAATAGGCTGTAAATCAAGCATAGAAGGAATTAACACAACTTCTATGTTTCGGTGAAGCGCAATTCTGTCTTGTAATCTTTTTGTAAGTAAACTAGCCTCAGATACATTAAGATTCATTTTCCAGTTACCTGCTATAAGAATTTTTTTCATCTAGTTCCACCCACTTAATTTCTTTTTAAATACTACCACTTTTTGCTATTGAAGATGCTCCCATTTTTACATCTTTGTTCTGCAAAGCTTCTAGACCAGGTAATCGCTTCCCTGCCATAAGTTCCAAGCTTGCACCACCCCCAGTTGAAACATGATTCAATCGTTCCCTCAACCATGGCACCGACTCAACGAAACCAACGGTGTCTCCACCACCAACAATAGTAAAAGGTTTGTTGTCATCCCTTGGGTGCTCCCCAACAAGCCCCTCGATAATCAGTTTTGTTCCATGCGAATATGGATCGGCTGCGCCATTAAGTCCCTTAACTTCTGTTACGCCCGCAGTACCATTCCATACTGCAGTGCCTGAGAGTTTCATTGCACCAGCGATACTTGAAGCTGTCATTGGCCCAATATCCAAGATATATTCATCCGATTGAATGGTATAGGAAGAAACATCGGGAATCTTAGGATATGCAGTAATATCTGAATACGCGTGTGAGGCAATATCGACAATTCTGGTTGGGAGTGAATTATCCATCGCTTTTGACACGACAACATCATGCGGCAAGTAAAAGGTAAACTGCTCACGTCTCATTCGTTCTTCCGCTTTTTGATACAGTAATTTAGCACTATCAAGCGCATCCTTGTCAGCCCTGGATAATCCAATAGGCACATCCTCGATCATCAAAAATGTATTGGCCATAGCGCCGACCACAGCAACGTAATCTGCTTTTTCGATAAACACATCAAGGAGCTCAATCTTATCTGATACTTTAGCTCCACCTATAACAATAGCCAGGGGTCTATCGGGATTTAGCATTGCATTAGTAATACTTGTTACTTCTTTTTCTAAAAGAAGTCCCGCAACAGATAAAATAAAATGCGTTATTCCTTCCGTACTGGCGTGAGCACGATGTACGACACCAAAACCGTCCTGTACAAATACATCCCCAAGGGCAGCTAATTTCTTAGAAAAATTAAGATCGTTTGCTTCTTCTTCCTTATGGAATCGTAAATTCTCAAGCAATAAGATGTCACCTGATTTTAGTTCATCAACCGCCCTTTGGGTGTCTGGGCCTATGCAATCGTTAGCGAATCCTATATCAATATGCATCAGTTCTGAAAGTCGAGTCGCACAAGGCTTTAGACTACAGGTAGAATCCTGAGCATTTTTTGGTCTACCCATATGAGAAATTAAAATAACTTTAGCGCCTTGGCTTCGTGCGTATTCAATTGTAGGAAGTGCCATTTTAATTCGGTAGTCATCAATAATGACGCCATGATCATTAAGGGGAACATTGAAATCTACTCTTATGAGCACTTTCTTATCTCTAATATTCACATCTTTTATGGTTTTTTTAGTAAACATAATTTTTTTCTACTTTATGACTCTCACTTTAATAGTATCGGTCGCTCCAACTACTCCTGGATATGCACCAGATGCTGAGATAATTATATCTCCTGTCTTGAAAACATTATGCACTCGCAGCCAATCAGTTATTTTTTGAGCTTGCATGTGAGTATCCTTTTTGATGAAACTTTTAATTGAATACACTATTGCGAGCTGCTGTGCCACTCGCTGTGAGCTCGTTATGGCAATAATTGGATGATTTGATCGTCTGGAAGCAATTTTCAGTGCCGTTGTACCACTTCGTGTTTCAGCAACAATTGCCGTTGCCTTCAAATCATTCGCAAGTGCAATGATTGCTGTAGAGATAGCACCCTGTTTATTATGTGCATTTATTGATTGGATTGTATCAATTTCCTGAAGCCCAGAACTCGCTTGTACATGATTAATAACCTTTTGCATTACTCGCACAGATTCATTTGGATACTTACCACTTGCCGTTTCATCGCTGAGCATCACCGCGTCAGCTCCAAAAAAAACTGCGGTCGCAATATCACTTATTTCAGCACGGGTTGGCTCAGGGTTTTCGGACATACTTGCTAGCATCTGAGTAGCAACAATAGTCGGTCTGTCGTATTTATGCCCGAGACTAATAATTTTCCTTTGCAAAATAGGCACAATTTCAGGTTCTGTCTCAACAGCAAGATCACCCCTAGCAACCATCGTAACATCTGCAGTAGCTATAATTTCTTCTAAATCATTAAGTGCTGCACGAGTCTCAATTTTAGCTATAATCTTCGCATCGCTTCCTAAATTCAAAAGTCGTAGACGTAATTTTTCTATGTCAGAGGCAGATTGGACAAAACTTTGGGCAACATAGTCAAAATCATTCTCAACTCCAAAAGCGATATCCTTGAGATCTTTTTTTGTAAGTATATTTCCTTGGAAATCTGAATCGGGTAGATTGATCCCCTTTTTTGCATATAAGATTCCACTATTTTCAACCCTAGCATGGACAATACCATCTTTTACGGCGGTAATTATAGTTTGGATCTTTCCATCACAAAGGTACAGTCGCTCTCCCCTTTTAACGTTTTTACTAAAATCATACTGGACTGGAAGGGCGCCTTCACGTTCATAATCAGCGCCATACCTAAACCGAATTACTTGCCCGGCCTCAATAGGAACTATTGTGCTTAAATCACCAAGTCGTATCTTTGGTCCCTGCAGATCTTGTATAAGTGCAATAGATCGACCAAGACTTTTAGCGGCTTTACGCACCCAGCTAATTTGTGTCAGTCGTTCTTCAGTTGTTCCATGGCTGAAGTTAACCCTAATACCGTTAGCTCCCGCTTCAAGCAACTCAAGTACTTTTTCAAATGAATTAATGGATGGTCCAATAGTTGCAATGATTTTGGTACGCGGAAAATCTACCGATTTCAAAGTCGGTATTTCTGTATTTATGTCAATCATTGTTCCACCCTAAGCATTACTAGTATTGTACGGTAAAAAACAGGGGATTTAAAGCAGTTTTGCTGACTCCTTATTCACCAAATACAAATTCTAAAGCTGCTTCTTGTTCCTCAGTCATTGTTTCAAAAGAATCTGGGAATTCTATAGCTGAAAAAGGAATTGTTCTAATAATGTTTCTAACGTCTTCTGGGTATCGGGTCTTCATTTCATCTTGGCGATTTTCGGAACTAAGTGAAATAAATATTCGTGCTTCATCATTGCTTTCAACTGTTTGTTCTACCAAAGACTCGGCTTCGGCAGCAGAGTGTGCTCTTACTTCATATGTTTCATATCCAACTGAAACACTCCACCAGACGGGTACTTCAAAAGAAATATTTTCTGATGCTTCATGTGTACTTTGCTGAGAAAATTCAGACATTCACTATCCTTTTTCCACCCATTAGTTAGTAATTAAAAAATTATACGCCACTATTTTCACTTTTTTGAAAAAATATATCCCCAAGGGCTGCTGACCAACCCACTGGGGCGCCTTCAGGTAATGTAGACTTTCGCTGCGCTAAGGCTCCGAGCCGCTTATACGTATCGGCATAACTTTTCTTTTCTATAAACTCACTCAAATTTAGGGCTGCATCTATTTGCTTTTCTGTCAGCTCGTCTTCGGGCATAAAAATGGCACCCGAATAATCTATTGTCACAACAAGCGATTGTCGAGCCAACTTTGTAATTAGGTTAGCTGCAATTTTAGACTCTGTTCTTTCTGCAAACATTCCCCTATTTCCTTCGATAACCCTCGACGCAGCGAGAGATTTATAAAACCCTTTGGTCAGTGTTTTCTTTTGTTCTGCATAGCTGGTTGGGATGGCAGTAATCATGTGCGACGGATTTGTTTGAGCCTGGGCTTTTTTAGAAGCAAGTTGGCGTAAGCCAATTCTTGCTAGTGGAAGGTCATGTGATCCGATATCTTCAAACACGTCATAAATACTTGTGCTAAAGCCATCAATAAATTCAGTAGTTACTCCAAGAACTCCTGCCAGATTATTATTAATTTCAGGTAATCTACCCAATATCTCTCTTGCTTCGCCTTTACGCATATATGGTATCCCTAGTTATAAAAAAGATTATACGAGAAACGACAATAAAATAAAATTACTGATTCATTTTAAGTAACGTGCCGTTGAGTGGATCTTTATTGATGACATTGAGCGTTTGACCGTCGAAGGATAGTGAAAAATGATCGCCTGAAACAGTCCTCGGAAAAGCAAACCTGCCCTCTTGATGGTTTCTTCCAAAAGCAACTTCTTCACCATCTGAACGAATACCCTTAAAGCCAGTTTTCTCTTTCACGTCACCCTCACGCTCAGACTTAAAGAAGGATGTGTCAACTACCAAAAAATCTGCATTGTATACAGGGCCTGTTTCACCAAAAGGAATCTTGTAAGCTCCCGTCGATGGAGCATTTCTAATATCTAAGACAAGTAGTCTGGCCTGTTCTCCCCCTCCGGCATCAATTTCAGCACATATTTTGTAAGCCCCTCTATCTTCTAGTGGTGATTCAATATTAATTGCTCTGACCTCGTTGGGCTCTAAATCATACAATGCCGAAATTTGTTGCTCGGGATTTTTAGATTCCATCTTTGGCGTTTTAGGTGCTTGTTGTTCAGAACCAATGAAGCTATCAAGAGAAATCACAATCACCGATTTATCGTCATTTTTCTTACTTAATCGTAAGAATTCTTCAGCTGATTCTTGCGGCGAAGCTTTACGAAAAGCTGACTCAAGTTCGCTTTCAGATAACGCCTGTTCTTCGCTGTCGCCAGTTATACCATCTGAACAAACCATGAACTTGTCACCAGGTTTGACCTTAATCGAGGAGAGTTGCTTTAAGTAAAAATCTTCACCTGTACCAATTGCATTATGTATGACATTACCTTCACCTTCGTCCATTGTTAAAATTGTCACTTCATTATCTCTATGAATATAAAGCCGTGAATCTCCTACCGAACCCCATACTGCGTGTGACTCGCCCTCAGGTGTTTTGACGATTTGTAATACGGTACCGGTAGTCATTGTTTGATCTGGTGCGGTTACTAAAGTATTTGCTTCATAAAATGCTGCTTTAAGTTTTTCCATGCAAGACGCAACGTCAGTAGGTGCTTCATTGAAATAGTGAGCAAAGACTCCAGCGGTTGTTTGACTCGCTTTCTTTCCATCTCCGTGGCCGCCCACTCCATCAAAAACTCCAAAAGTACTACTGTTCTCATCAACCAATATGCTGTCTTCACCTTTTTTTGCTTTTTCTGCACTACCAACCGACATAGCAAGCAAAGGTTGCTCGAAACTTCTCACTACTTCAGTCGGAGGGCTCTGAAGATCTGAGGGATTTAGGGGAACTTTTTCGATCATAATTTAATTATGCCATAAGACCTATAAAGTGATTTATTTTTTAACTAATTTCTATCTCGGACTGGATATTAGCTTTTTTGCCAAGCATCCCGAAAGACGTAAGATTTGTAATAGTAAACTGCGTTTCATAGGCTTTCATGGCACTATTTTTTTCCATTACTTCATTTTTATCAAGCGATATAACACTAACTTTTAGTTTTTCACCAGTTAACGAGACTATACGTCTCTCTAGACGTCTAAGGTATGCATCACCAGGTTTTTTAGGAATTTGCATATAGGGTATGTCAGTATAAAACACTACCCTGTATCCTTCTTTTTTGAGCCTGAGCCCAGTCTCTCTAAGTAGTACATGATCAGGATGTCTATAAAGTTTACTGGCGGCAATCGGCGCATACACCGTGTCGGCCCTGGATACCCTCAATTTAATTTGATTATATAGGTCAGCTTCATCCCTTGCTTCATTGATGTACTGGTTATCTAAAAAATCTAGATTAACAATAGTTACCCCAAGTCCTTTTAGGGCAATCTCGTTTTCTTGTCGCCTCGCCTCCATCATATCTCTGCTTTTTTTAAACCCTCCGACTCTATCCCACAACGTAGTGTGGTTTTTGTTGGGGAGCCCAGCAAAAACTGTTATTAGCTGTGTATTTTTCTGAATAAGAATATGCCAAATATTAAACACGGCATCGTCAAGATGTGGGGATAAAATAATATTCATAACTGTATTTTTAAGTATAGACCATAAAGCTTAATCCTTTCTTATTCTCATTCTATCCCCCCTTCTATATATAAGAGGAAGTAATTCTTACTTTTCTTCTCTGTTAATATTCAAATTTTACTTGTTATCGATAACAAGTATTTTGATACCTTTCAAAAAATAAATTAAACGATTAAAAATAAAAAAATGCTACCATAAAATCATGCAACCAACAGTCGAAGATGATAGATTAAAACAAAATGTGTTTACCAAAGATCAGGTTGAAAAAAAAGAGCGAAAAAAGCTTTTTTTTATCATTCCAGCGGTCTTAATTGCGCTATGGCTCATCGTAACTTACGTTGTTTCTCCTTTTATGGTTGATGGTATTTCGATGCAACCGACGTTTCACACAGGAGATATCGTGCTGGTGTGGCGGCTTCCGCAAACCTGGGCTTCAATAACCAAGACTGAATATGTTCCACAAAGAACAAATGTCGTTGTACTTAATCAAACTGCAGTGTCTGGAGAAGTTTTAATTAAGAGAGTGATCGGCTTACCGCGAGACCATATTGTTATTTCAAATAACACTATCACGATATACAACAGCCTTAATCCTGGAGGGTTTAATCCTGATGGTGCAGCATTTGCAAAAAATCTCCTCCCTCCACTTGGTACCTACGATGAAACGGTCGCGAACGGTCAAATATTTGCAATGGGTGACAATCGCAACCCAGGAGCTTCAATTGATTCTCGCTCAAATATTGGAGCTGTCACCACTAAAACAATTGCCGGCCAGGTTATCCTGCGCATCTACCCATTCAATAAAATTACGCTGTTTTAAAATTTACCTGACGTAATATGCAGCGATTCATCTACCTCGCTGTAGTGTGGCTTTTCAATCTGGGCTTCTTTATCTAGTCCATGATCAATTTTGTAAAAATGTCTTCGAACCAGAAAATGTATAAATGCCAATAACATCAAGAAAAGCAAGACGACACCGATGACTATTCCTATTGCTACGGTCTTATTTTTTGAGCGATAGATATAGCTTCTAATTGCCAATCCCCCACTGAAATCAAATCCTCCATCAACTTTCTGAGCTATTGTTAGTAGTTGCCCGTTTTTGAATGAAACCTGAATTGTTACTTGATTGCTACCACCAGTTAAATAATTATGATTTACCGGATCAAGCTTTTTTGACGAATAAAGGAATGAGGGGCCATCATAGTAGTCAACTTTGGTAAATTCTGCATTAGAAATATCATCGAGTTTATACATCTGGATATCGTCAGTAGCCTTGGAGCTGGTTGGCACTGTCAATACGCCGCCATAGTTATTAAAAGTAGTGTTACAAGCAGTCGTCACCGAGCTACAAATTGAGTTGTTGGCTAGAAATAAAAGCTGAAAAGTTGCCTGATACACCTCCACGTTCTCTTGGGCTGAATACGTTATTATAACGACACCATTCAATTTTTGATTGTTCGCCTCACTCGTTACTTTGGCCCAGTTATTAATAACGGCCGTCGTTGAGCCTATAAGCTTACAGCTCATATCGCTTAGATTCTGCAAATAAACATTAACTGGTGTCGATACTTCACTCGCTGCATTCAGTCGTACATATACTGATGTACCTCCAGCAAAGTTATCGACCGGTTCTGAAACTGAATAGGGGTTAGTATCACATTGCCCAACGTTCGCTGGCGTCGTAGCTTGCGGATCACTAGCTAGAGACTGCGCATAGCTAGTTAGGGGCAAAACAATACTAAAAAGCATCGTAAGACTGAGACTAAAGATGGAGATTTTTATTTTCATTTTTCTACTCTCTTTTTAATTATATGCTAAGCTGCCCAAAAAATTACGCTTCGCTCAGCACGCTTGCCCTAACTGTGGATAACTATTTTACAATATCGATACTATTGCCTATACTAAGCCCATATAGCTAAAAATATAAAAAATTAAAAAAAGGAATAAGTATGAAACTACATTTAAAAAAGCTTAGCCAAAGTGGATTCTCCCACTTTGAACTTCTAGTAATAATCGGGGTAACTGTTGTTGTTGCAGGAGTTGGTACATTTGTATATAGCAAAGTTCATAAATCTCACGCCGGTGGTTACAATTACACCTATGTCGGCTCGGCTATTGCCAAAACAAACCCTATAGACTTTTATGCATGTAAGCAACTTAACGAAGGTGGGCAAACATTCACTTATAATTTCTTTGCAAATAATTTTTCATCAAAAATAAATCCAACGGTAACCTATACCGAAATGGCTGTTGGCACTAATAATCTCTTTAATAAAGTTATTTCATCCCACAGCTCCAATGTGTGGGTTCATAATGCTGTATCATTTGCTCCTGTTTCTCAATATGTATCAGGAGTAGGTGACAAAAATAATCCCTCCTATGTCTCCAATGTTTCGTATGCATCATACGGCAAAGGATCAACACTATATAGCACGCAAGGATACAAGGTGATTGTAGCGCTGAATGATCAGATAAAAATAACCCTCAATGTTAATGGCGAAATCTATATTCCTCAATCAATCTTCAGTCCACGCAACCAGCCTGCTTACGTTGCTGCTAGTTATGTCTCAAATTGTACGAACTAAAAGGTTACAATTAAGCGTGAAGAGCAGTAGCTCTATCTCTGGCAAGGACACGTTAGACAAAAAATAGAGACAAATTGATAGCTCAAGAAGAAGCATAACTACAAGTTCAGCTGTTAATTTCGCATGTAGTGCTCGAAGGATTGTCATACCAAATATAGCTAGATAGAGTAGGCCTGCTAATAGGCCAAACTGCAAAATCCTATCCAAAAATATGTTATGACTCGATGAGAATATAAATCCATCAGCACATGTTTTTCTTAACACCCGAACGCTCAATAACTTCTGACAGGGAATCACATGCTCAATATTCCCTACCCCCACTCCGAGTAATGGTACGCTTTGCACTTGCCGCAAGGTGATGTTCTGTAGTTCCAACCTATAACTCACACTGCTGCCATAATCCGCTACTCCAGTAATTCGCGTAACATGAATGGTAAAACTAAAGATAAGGAATATAGCTGCTGCTGCTGCATATAAAAAAGCTACTTCTTTTCTATGCGCCTTAAGATACCAAAAAAGCACCAAACTCAACACTACAGATGTAACAATAACGAAGCGTGTGCCAGATAAATAGAGCACTCCTGCAAGCATCGCTTCGATGCCAAAGAAAGCGGTTCGGTATTTATGCTGTACAAATTTCGTGTAGAAGTATGCGTTAAGTAGTAAGCCCAACCCAATAATTTCTGCCAAAACATCAGATTGTTCGAATATACCAAAGAATCTTGAAAAGCCTTGAGAGTTGAAGAACGCTACTCGGTAGCTATCTATTCCCACGACAACAGCGAACACATAGACGAGGCTCAGTATAAACGACTGAGACTGCAGTGCCGCCAATAGTCCTAGCAAAATAAAGGATATAAGCACAAGGCTGCCGGTGGGATCATAAAAAACTCCCTCTAGATTCATTGAACTATGGAATTTGAATGCATTTAGACCAACAAGCATAATCAGGGCTAATAAAGGCCATTTAAGCGGTAATTTTTTCAAATCCGAACTATGATAACGAAGCAAATAAAACAGCCCCAAAACGCCTGCAATAATCTGCAGGCGCATACTTACGACACCAATAGACAAATCAAAAGTAATGTGAGATACAAAGATACTAAACAGCGCGAATATAAGTACCAGCTTCTCCTGATTCGTAACCACCTTCACCCACCGACTAGCGACTTTCAATAACCTCATTGCTTTCAGTATACAGAACCACCCCTCCACTTAAAAAAGCAAAAGACCCACGTACTGTGGGTCTTTTAGGTTATAAGGTCTTGTTTTAGTTACTTAACGATCTGAACTAGGCTTCCGTCTTGAGCGTTTAATTCTGTGACTGAGTTACCAAGATAGTTTGCTACCCAGACGTGTCCAAGATTATCTGTGGTTATGGCACAATCTCCATTAAAGCCCGTAGCAGCTTGATTGTTATAGTATTTTACTAAACTTCCATTGCTAGCATTAAATTCTGCTAATGAATTATTATCTTCACCTACGACCCAAATGTGGCCAAGATTGTCAGCGGTGATGGCTGAAGCATTCGCTAATCCGTAGCTTGCACCATTCACGACCTGAACTAAACTACCATTGCTGGCGTTTAATTCTGTGACTGAGTTACCAAGGTTTGCTACCCAGACGTGTCCATGATTATCTGTGGTTATGGCAAAAGGAAAAAGAAATCCGTAGCTTGCATCATTCAAGACCTGAACTAAACTACCGTTGCTGGCGTTTATTTCGGTTAGTGATTTACCGAATTGGTTTGATACCCAGATGTGGCCAAGATTGTCAGCGGTGACTTTGGAAGGTTCACTGAAACCGTAATTTACTGCATCGATATCTTGAATCAGACTTCCATTGCTAGCATTAAATTCTGCTAATGAATTATTATCTTCATCTACGACCCAGATGTGGCCAAGATTGTCAGCGGTGATGGCAGATATCCAACTACTAGAATAGTATGGACCATTTCCCCTTGGTGGACTAACAACTCGAACAAGGCTTCCATCATTTGCATTTATTTCTGTTACTGATTCATTGTCGGGAATTGCGACCCAAATGTGGCCAAGATTGTCAGCGGTGATGGCATCAGGATAACTAAATCCGTAGCTTGCATCATTTAAGACCTGAACTAGACTACCATTGTTAGCGTTTAATTCTGTGACTGAGTTACCAAGATAGTTTGCTACCCAGACGTGTCCATGATTATCTGTGGTTATGTCTAGAGGATTATTAAATCCGTAGTTAGTAGGTGTAGGTGTAACTGGAACACTAAAGCTTGTGCTTCCACAGGCATCTTTTTGTGCATTATAGACGGCTTGTGTTTTTGTGAGTGGAATTAAGCTACATAACTTGCCCCAGGTGTTTGGTCCTACCTTTCCATCCCACTGTGTTTTAGCATTCGGGAAAGCTTTTGTCTGGAATAATAGGATATTTGTTTTTGTGAGTGGTCCATATTTTCCATCAATACGCATTTTGATGCCAGTGAATGCAACTGATAGCGTTTGTGCATCCTTAACACACTGTCCACTTGATCCGACTTGGAGTAGCTGACCCTTACAGTTACTTCCGGCATGCGACTTATGCATTCTACTGTAGACAAAGGTGCCAACGGCACCGATTAGTACAAGTACTACAATGAGTACAATAGCTTCAAAATGGGAGAAGCCCTTTTGATTTAGGTTCTTCGTTTTCATGTATTATCCTTTTATTTTATTTGTATACATTAGTACTGAGTATATATAAGCATAAGATGTTTTGAAATACAAAAAAAAGACCCTTCAAAAATTGAAGGGTCGCTTTTGGTGATCCCAAGGAGAATCGAACTCCTATTGCCAGGATGAAAACCTGGTGTCCTAACCGTTAGACGATGGGACCAAAATTGCTCAGAAAGTGTATCAAAACAGAGGTAACTTGTCTACCCATAAAAAGAGACCCCCTTGTGGGAGGGTCTCGATTTATTAGTTTTCACTAGAGTTTTAGAGCGGTCAGTCGGTGCTCAATCACTTAAGATAACCATAGCATGTTTTTACCAAACATGCTAGTGGTTATCCACAGCTTCCATTGAATTACTTTAGTCTTACTTCTTAGAAAGACGTCGGATCATCCAGAAATGGTAGCCGATTGCACCGAGTACGCTCGCACCCGCGAAGAGAGCGATTGTTTGACCTGGACCAGTGTCTGGCATTGTCGTTGTAACAATAGGAGCAACAGGTGTTCCTTGCTTGAACGTCACTACCTTCGCACAACTTGCACTGTCAGCAGTCACCGTTTTACCGTTGACGCTAAAGCTTGGTGTTGCACGAACGGTGTAGGTACCATCTGCAGCAAACGTGTAATCAACCGTCGTCTTGTTAGTTATAAGCGGCGTCGTATTGTCACCAAAGTTATAGCTAATGTTGTTTAGGGTTGCACCGTTTGTTGCAGTGTAGGCTGTCGTTACTGTCACCGTTCGCGTGCCACTAGTGACAAGTGTTAACGCATCACAGCTATAAGCTGGAGGCGTAGGAGTCGGCGTAGGTGTAGGAGTAGGACAGTTTTTAGTAATCGTAATAGTTGCAGTGTCGGTTGTCGCTTCACCGTTTACTCGAGCTTCGGCAATATTCGTTATGGTGTTAACACCACACTGAAGGTTGTCGTCACTCGGAGCGGTTGCTTTAAACTGAACATAGCCATTACCCGTTGGACCATAGTTTCCTATGTCGATACCACCATCACTTACAACACCATCAGATCCAGCAGAAATTCCGCTTGGGTGATTAGCATTGAAAAGCTTAGTAGAACCAGGAACGATGCTCATGTGTGCAGGTAATTTATCACGGATTGCTACATCATTAAGCGTTGTGTTTCCCTTATTGGTAAAACCAATTTGGTACGCAACAACTTCGCTTGGTGTTGCAGTTACGTTTTTGCTCCACGTTCCTGAACCTGGGATAGCAACTTGTTTCGTAACACTAAAATCAGTGGTCTGCATATGCACCTTAATCTTAAAGGTTACGATGTTTGCATACTGGAAACAGCCAGGGAAAATTCCGTTCGCTGTGTCGTATCCAAGTGGTGCACCAGTTGTGACAATAGAGTCAGCAAGTGGCATCCCGGTTGGGTGCGCGTTGTTGTAATCAATTGCACTACCAGGAACATAAGAAACAGTAAAATTACTGTCACCATAAAAGGCAGTCGAATCAGAGACTGTTTGGGGTTGTGCATTATCTGCACTAACGTATGCGTTGGACTGCAAAGCAGTACCAGCTGCAGTTGGAAGATACACACGAAGTTTCGTGTTCTTGGCAACGCCTACTCCATCAAGGTTTGCTCCATTGAGTGATGAGGCTGCGTTATTGTGAACATAGGCTCGAACTAAAATTTCTTCGCCGTCTGTTACTTTGTTATTGTCGCTATAGCCACCACTAGTAGTGTTTGTTACAGGCTTTGCATCAAAGAAAGCTCGTTCATCACCATAGTTGGGGTTATCTGTTATTGAGTCAAATGTAACATGGTCAGCTGGATGCGCTACCGTATAGGTAGGTCGATCTGGAGACCATGCGCCTACTGCAACACTCACACCAAGTGAGAGTCCTGCAACAAGTACAAATGCTAATACTTTCTTGGGCATAAAGGATATACGTCGCTTCATACTTCACCTCCTTATTCAATTGGGGTTGTTATTCATTATTTACAAACGTTAGTTAGTACCTATTTAAAAGATAGCTATCAACTAACGTTTTTATTACTGATCGTTACTCTAAAACTAATTGTTAAGGAACCTGAAGTGTGCAGCGAATTACTTCGCTTAAAGCCACACTAATGACAAATTAAATGGTTGAGAAGCGCAGGGAGCGCTCATAAAGAAAACTTCGGGGGCGTTTGAAAAAACGCCACAAGGTTATCGATAAAAGGCTCAACCTGCGCAACTATAAAGTTACGTTATTCATAGTTACTATCTTGGAAAAACACATCACCCATGGGGTGGCAGAGACCGCTGACGCGGTTATGTGCATTATCTACACGCTCTGCCACCCCGGCTCCAGGAACCTCCGGCGTCTATGCAGACGGAGGAGGTGGTGGCGAAATCGGGGTCGTGACCGGAGGGTCATGACTGATTCCCGGAATCGTCACCGGAGGAGTGGTGGGAGGCGGTAATGTTACCGGCCCTGGACCACTCGGTGGTGCTGTTGGTGTGGGTGTCGTCGGACAAGTAGCAAAGCCACAGGGTGAATCGACCGGCGGTGTTGCCGGACCGGTCACGCCTGTACCTGGCCCTTTTACTTGATCTGGGACACTCGGGTTCACCAGCGGATCGTGACTCGGACCATCTTTACAGATAGGCCACGTGCCATACGGCCACTGGGGTGGACAACTGTGCGTCGGCGGCACCACTGGAGGTGGTGACACTGGCGGCGTTATCACACCACTCGGGAAGATGTCATGCGGCTGGTAGCCACAATTCAACTTCAACTCTTTCACCACGCTTCCGTGACGAATCACAAACACCGTTGCCGGCGTATTGATCATCGTCGAGGATGCGAGCTGCGGAATCACCCACGCTGATGCTCCCTTTTGGAAGTACAGCGTCTGGTAATTCGCAGTTGATTGTGAAAGAGTGAGCGAACTTGCTGAAGCCTCATAGGCTTCGATAGCTCGCACCCGATTTCTCCACACTGTCGTGGGATGTTTCAGCTCGTCTTCAACAGCGGCCTGAAACTGCAACTGCGACATCGGGAGCGAAAGCCCATCGACACCGTAGTACGCAGCGTGAGCCACCGTCAAAGCCGGATCAGTGCAGCGACGAAGGTGGAGGTCAGCTTCGACCAAAGCCACATTCGTTGCCGTTGAAGGTGGACCAAAATTCTGGCCCACCGTAGCGGCATCGTACGCAAGAAACGCTGGCTTGACGCCAACGTCCGTGCACACGGACTGCACACCCGGAGGGTGATGGAACACTGCCTTCGCACCGATGAACCCGAGGGCCACGATAACGAAGGTGAGAAGCCCCGCCAACATGACGAGGATGGGACCTTGCTTGCGTCGCATTTGCGCTTCCTTTCCTGCCCCCGTGCTGGGGGCGAGATGGTTTCTCGCCCCCAGCCGTTTGACTGGAGGATTATCGCACGCTCGTTGGTGCCGTGCCCGAAGGGCGCGACGAACCAATGAGCGTTGACCGCACGGCCGGAGCCGTGATGACGGTTGCTTCTGCACTAGCCGAAGCCACTGCTCCATAGTTGGGCTCGGTTTCACTCGCGAGGAGGTAACCGATTCCAGCGCTGAAGAGCAGCACTACAGTGAGTGCGATTGCGTCGCCCCAACCAGTGTTGAGAAGGGAACGAACCGTCATGCCAGTTGCCTGGTGCTGAGCGTTCAGGACAGCCCCACCAAAATCGTGGGAGATGAACCAGAAGAAGTAGACTGCCAAGCCGACAGCTGCCGTAATGATGGCAGCCAGCCAGTTGAAAGCACGTCCCGCTCTGATTGCATCGATCTGTGCCTGAGCACGAGCCACCGCGACACTGATAGTGCCAGCTCCCGCCTCGAGGGCGTTCAGCCGGCCGCTGTGAGTGTCGAGCACGTTTCCGTGCTCTTCAACGGTGCGAGCCGTGGTGGTTGCGAGCTTAGAAAGCTCGACCTGCCCGGCTTCCAGCACGGCAATCCGCTTCTCTGCCTCGTCGACCCGGTGGATCAACTTGACAGAAGATTCGACGAGCGACTCAACCTGCCCGATCAAAACCGGGCTGATAGTGCCGCCTTCGCCAATCTTGGTTTGCAGCGCCTTAATATCGGCGAGCATGCCAGAGATCAGCTTGGCCAGCTGGTGATGCTTGCGGGACCGGACCTTGGCGAGTTTCGCCTCGAGAACGGTTTGCCGCTCCTCAAGCTCCTTGATGAGCACTGCTTGGGTTGCTGGACGCACCATGGGTGCCTCTCCTTTGGTTGCCACTCCTTCTGCAGGAATGGGTGGGTGGTGTTCCGCTTCCGGAACAATCGAATGGCAGGGTGCCACTCTTTCGTACCGGAAGTGTAAACCTTCGGAAACGACAAACTAGTATCGTATGAATAGCCATACAATACTAAGGTGCCGTTTCCGATGGTGGTAATACATGGATAGATTTATGAATAACAGATACTTATATACTGGTTTGGACCACTTTATTTACATAAAGCTATCGACAAACACAGCAAAAAACCCTAAAAACATGTTTTAGAGCATATTACTGTGTTCATCAGATACCAGAAATACTAGTATTTAAACTGTCATTAGTCTGGCTTGTTAATTTGCTAAAACAGAGCCCATACCTCTTTTGTGCGCTTCCCCGATAAATCGGGTTAGAAGTTTAACTTACTTGGAGGGTTCCTCCGTTTAGCGTACCTCCCGTGCACCTCTGCTTTAGGACTAACATATATTACCACAAGCATTGAAAATTGTCAATACTCTATGAAATAAAAATATCTGTTAGTCAAATTACTTATGCTTGCGCTACGGGTTCAGGGCTCGCTGTCGCCATGGTTGATCGTAATCGAGCTCCATCAGCAGCAAGTTCTTCGATTACTTCATTCTCGACTTGCATGGCGAATTCATCATAATTTGGGTACTTAGACTTTATGAGATTCTCTACTCCGGCATCATCATTACGGTCTATCATGTCACTTAACGTATCAATATCTTCGTCAGATAATTTTTCTGTCACTCTATTCATGATACGGCTGGACACTGCTGCGGCGACGTTTTGTAACATCTTTTCCTGCGTTTCTGGGTCAACACTACCAATACCGAGTTTATCTATGAGTTCTTCTTTTGTCATTGTTGCCATAATTGCCCCCTATTATTTACCCATTATTGCAGCGATAGCGCCGTTAATATGTGCGAAGTCAGTGAATGTTCTTCTTATTCCGTCTGGGCCTGGAAAGGTCACGCTTTCAATTGCTCCCGATCCACCACCCATGCCGTTACCTACAAACTTAATACCATATGGATTATTTACAATTTTGGTTAGGGTGTCGTGAGCGGAGATATTTGTACCGAGATTATTCATACCGAATGTCCAGGGATATTCATCCCCACCTTGTGGTGTTATTGTTGGCATTGGTAGTTTAGGAGGTGGAGTAACTACTCCTGTTTTGTCAATATCTGGTTTGTCGGTATCTACAACTGTATGGCTTCCTCCTGTTGTATGTGTACTATGAGTTGCTGTCGCTGCATGTTGCGCCTCAGTCATTGCTAGGATTGCTGGCGCTGCCGCCATTGCTACTGCAACTGCTGCACCTAATCGTTTACTAT
>Ga0208877_1000264_pt1 | contig 16972 bp, 16 predicted proteins | sample CryBogCBH29Jun09_FD_184624 | JGI IMG/M metagenome (GOLD analysis project Ga0208877, IMG submission 184624) | Freshwater microbial communities from Crystal Bog, Wisconsin, USA - CBH29Jun09 (SPAdes) | ecosystem: Environmental > Aquatic > Freshwater > Lake | place: Crystal Bog, Wisconsin, USA...
GGGGGCACTTCGCTTGGATGCTCAATAAGGGGCGGGGACCTCCCACGGCCACCAGTGGATACTTTTCGTGGCCACCAGTGGGGACCTCAATTGGCCACCAGTGGGTACTTTCTCATGGCCACGGACACGCGTCACAACCCTGTGGCGTAATGAGGAGAGGACGAGAAGGAATTCGATGAGTGATTCAGCAATTTGCCCCTTCTGTGGAGCGCCAGCAGTAGAGATTGTCTACGGGTACCCCAGTCCGGACCTCTTCGACGAGGCAGAACGTGGAGATGTCGTTCTCGGAGGCTGCATCGTGGATGACTCCAACCCGACGCACTGCTGCACGGGAACCCGATCGCACAACTTCAAAATGGATTAGCGAACAGCGCAATTGGACTCAAGAACCCACACTTCGACCTTTGGGGGATCCTGAAGCGAAGGTGTGGGTCGTTCTGTCTTAGGGTCCTTAAAGCAGTCAGACGATGTAATCCACGAATAACAAGAGGGTCGATCCTGAGACTGCTACGCCCGGTCCGGCGGGAGTGTGTCGTTCAGAATGTTGATCTTTCGTTATCCACTTCTGAACTCTTGTTCATCCTTGAAACGTTGCCGCTGTCCAAAGTTGGATGGGGGGCACTAGGAACCACGAGCCCCGGGCGGTGGGTAATCGAAAGCCTCTACCCCTCATTGGATTGAGTGATTCGAGGATCTCGCCACCTCAAACGATCGCACTCGCATCATGCAATTTTGCAATCCGTTCGCCTGAAATTCCCCACGTTAAGAGACCTTCGTCGGTATGCGCCCCCGGAGGCGCACCCTGACTCGTGATCTCACTCGGCGTACGACTAAAGCGCGGTGCCGGACTCGGCTGCAGCGCCCCGCCGATCGTCTGAAAGGCACCCCGGTCCTTGTTGTGGGCATATTCATGCGCCTCCGCTGGCGAGAGCACCGGAGTCGTACACGCGTCGGTGCCCTCGAAGATCGCCGTCCACTCATCTCGAGTCTTCGTCTTGAAGATCTCGGCGAAGCGCTCTTTCATCGCAGGCCACTGCGAGCGGTCTTGCTGGGGCGGGAGATCCTCCGGGTTGAGCTCGAGGCCCGTCAGGAGTTCGTCGTAGAACTGGCGCTCAATGGCACCAACGGCCATGAAGCCCCCGTCCTTGGTCTCGTAGACCTCGTAGAAGTGGGCGCCGGTATCGAGCATGTTGGTGCCACGCTCGTCCTGCCACATCCCCGCTGAACGGAAGCCGTAGATGAAGGTCATGAGCGACGAGGCACCATCCACCATGGCGGCGTCGACAACTTGACCCTTGCCTGAGTTCTTCGCCTCGAGGAGTGCTGCGCAGATGCCGAAGGCCAGCATCATGCCTCCACCGCCAAAGTCACCCACGAGGTTGAGTGGCGGAACCGGCTTCTCCCCTGCTCGACCAATCGGCCAGAGTGCCCCAGCAATCGAGATGTAGTTGATGTCGTGCCCTGCACGCTGTGACAGAGGTCCCTCTTGCCCCCAACCCGTCATACGGCCATAGACGATGCGGGGGTTGACGGCCCAGCAGTCCTCTGGTCCGAGGCCGAGGCGCTCAGCAACGCCAGGGCGGTACCCCTCAATCACTGCGTCTGCTGAGGCAATGAGCTCGAGGGCGAGGGCCTTGCCTTCTGGGTGCTTAAGATCCACGCCAACCGACGGACGGCTCCGGGCGCTCACGTCGTACCACGGGTCATCGGGCTTGGCACCGCCAGCAGCACGCTCCAAGCGGATGATGTCGGCTCCGGCATCAGCCAAGAGCATGCAGGCATACGGGCTTGGGCCAATCCCTGCGAGTTCGACGATCTTGATGCCACTGAGTGGACCGGGCATGACTCCTCCTTCGACCTCGCCATGATGCCACTTCTCACCGGAGGGCCCATGTTCGCTGCTCGGTCATGGTGAAATGGAGCCGTGACGACGCCCATCCTCCCCTCCACCTTCACCTTCGGCGTAGCGACCGCCGGCTTCCAGATTGAAGGTGGCTACAACGGCCCCGGAGAACCAACGAACAACTGGGCGCCCTGGGAGCACGAAGGACGCGTCGAGCCTTCTGGTGATGCCGTGTCGTTCTGGACTGACTTCGAAGCCCACCTCGACCGAGCCAAGGCCATCGACCTCGACTCGTTCCGGCTCTCCATCGAGTGGGCCCGAGTCTTCCCCGCTCGAGGCGAGGTCGACCACGCTGCCGTCGAGCACTACCGGACGATTCTCCAAGCCATCATCGACCGGGGCATGACCCCGCTCGTGACCTTGCACCACTTCACCCACCCGGGCTGGTTGCCCGTCGAGTTCTGGACGCTGCCGGAGTCCCCCGAGACCTACCTCGAGTGGGCCAAATTCGCCGTCTCCACCTTCGGTGACCTCTGCTCCACCTGGATCACCACCAATGAGTTGAACATCTACTCGGTGAACTCCTTCTTCACCGGCATCTTCCCCCCAGGCTGGCGGGGCAAGTTCGCCTCGGCCATGGCCTCCATCGACCACCTCCTCACCGCCCACGTCCTCGCCTACGACGCCATCCACGAGATCCAGCCCGAGGCGGTCGTCGCCACCAACAACTACTCCCTCTCCATCTACGAGCTCGACCGGATGCCCCTCGACCTCTTGGTCGCTCGCCGAGAAGGGATCCCAGAAGAAGGACTCGGCACCTGGCTCGCCATGCGCCGTCGTCGTCACAACGACCTCGTGCCCAACGGGCCGGGGAAGATCTACCCCGTCGTCGAAGAGGCCCTCCGCAAGATCGCCAGCGACAACGTCGATCTCGCAAGTGCCCTCCCCCGGGCCCGCCGGGCGATCTACCAGAGTCGCCACGACTGCACCTTGGACGTGGCCCAACTCGACTACTACGCCCCCGTCGCCGCAGAACACATTGTGATCCCAGGCACCCGCACCACCGGTGGTCGAAACATCCTCCCAGCCCGCTTCCTCTGGGATGACCGTCCCGATCCCGAGATGTTCACGACTTATTGCATTGAAGCTCGTGACCTCGGACTCCCCCTCTGGGTGGTGGAGAACGGCCTGTGCAACCGAGTGGTCCACGCTCGGAGCTACCCCCGTGCCGATGGCTGGACTCGACCGAAGTACTTAGAAGCCAACCTCCACGCCATTGGTGATGCCATCGCCCGTGGCGTCGACGTGCAGGCCTACTTCCACTGGACCTTGGTCGACAACTACGAGTGGGGTTCCTACGAGCCCCGATTCGGCATCTACGGCTGTGACCGCCCTCGAGGCAACCGCATCACCGATCTCGACGCCATGGGCATCGATTCTGCTGCTGCCTACCGTTCCCTCATCCACGAACTCCGAGCACCTCGGGACAACTCCAGCGGTGCCTGAGGTGCACCGGATCGCCCGAGTACCGGGGCGAGTCAATCTCATCGGGGACCACACCGACTACACCGGTGGCCTCGCCCTCCCCATGGCAATCCCGATGGCGACCACTGCCACCTTCACGGAACACCAAACCGGCGTCCTCACCATCACCTCTGATGCCATGGAGCACCCCGTCGAAGTCGAACTGCGCGCCGACGCTGCAGATCTCCCCTCGTGGGCCCTCCTCGCCCAGCACCTCGCCCAGCAACTCAACTGCCCTGGTGGATCGATGACCGTCACCACCACCGTCCCCCTCGGCGCTGGCCTCTCCTCCTCCGCTTCCTACGCCGTCGCCGTGGCCTTGGCTCTCGGGGCAACGGGTGACGCCTGGGAGTTGGCAGAACTGGCCCAAGCAGCTGAAGCAGCCGCTGGGGCCAACGTGGGCCTCCTCGACCAAGTGGCCGTGCTCAGTGCCCGAGCGGGCTTCACCACTGCCATCAACTTCACCGCTCGCACCGTCACCCCGGTCGAGATCCCTGCCACGTGGCAGTTCCTCATCGTCGATTCCGGTGAACGGCGATCGCTCGCCACCTCCGCCTATGGCGACCGCCGAGCTTCCTGTGCCGCTGCTGCAGCCATCATTGGGCCGCTCGCCACAGCAGGGCTCGAGAACTGCTCCGAGCTTCCCGTCGACCTTGCCCCCTTCGCCCGTCACGTCGTGACGGAGAATGCCAGGGTGACGAGCTCCATCGCCGCTACTCGCACAGACGATGCCGTTACCTTTGGACGGCTCATGACCGAGAGCCACCAGAGCCTCTCGAAGGACTTCCTCGTCTCCACCCCCGGGATCGACGCCCTTGTCCACGATCTCAACGCCACCCCCGGCATCTACGGTGCCCGGATGACCGGTGGAGGCTTCGGTGGTTGCATCGTTGCCCTCTGTAATCCTGGGCTTGTTGATCGAGAGGGCCTTTTCGGTCGAGGGTGGTTCGTCGCTCCGAGTGCTGGGGCAACGGTGACCGACCGCAGCGGTGCAGTCACTATCCTTGCGGCAACCTGAGGAGGCGGCATGGGATTCAACGACGTACTCGACGCAAACGCCGCCTATCGCGCCACCTTCGTCGATTCCAAGATGGCGGGAACCGCAGCCAAGGGACTGGCAGTTCTCACCTGCATTGACTCCCGCATCGATCCACTCGCCATCATGGGTCTCGCCCCCGGTGACGCCAAGATCATCCGCAACGCCGGTGCTCGGGTTACTGACGATGCACTTCGCTCCCTAGTACTCGCCACCAACCTCTTAGGCGTCCGTCGGATCTGCGTGGTCCAGCACACCGAATGCGCCATGGCTGGCACCACCGAAGACGCGCTGCGCGAGCGCATTGAGACCATTCGTGGGAGAGATGCTGCTGGCTGGCGCTTCTTGCCGACGACCGATCAACTGGCAACCTTGGATGGCGACTTAGACGTCATTCGAAAGTGCGAGCTCCTCGGGGACATCACCGACCTCGGTGGGTTCCTCTTGGACGTCCACACCGGTCAGTTGACCCAAGTCCGCTAGTTAGGCCGTTGCCACGGCCTTGCTCGTGGCCACCAGTCGTTCGAGCACCGTCGCCGCTGCACCGGATTCCACCGAGGTGCGAGCGAGCTCGAGACCAGCGTCGACGCTCCCAGCAACCCCAGCGTCGATGAGGGCGACTGCGGCGTTCAGGAGCACCACGTCCAAGTAGGGCCCAGGTGTTGCACTGAGCACCTGGTGGACTGCCGCCACGTTCACGTCGAGTTCCCCACCAACGAGGGCATCAGGGGCGACAAGGGAGAGGCCGTGGTCTCTCGGATCCAAGCGACGCTCGGTGAGCGTCCACGCTCCCCCATCACGCTCTAATTCCACGAGGGTGCTCGAACCGGTGAGGGTGATCTCATCGAGGCCGTCATCGGCGTAGACAACGGTGGCCCGCTCGCTGCCTTGACGAGCGAGGACTTCTGCCACGAGACGTGCCCGGGACGGATCGGCCACGCCGACTAGCTGCCGGGTGGGCCGAGCGGGATTGGCGAGGGGTCCGAGCACGTTGAAGATCGTTGGGGTCAACAGTTCTCGGCGCACTGGTCCAACGAAGCGCATGGCGGGGTGGAAGCGCTGGGCGAAGCAGAATCCCATGCCTGCCTCCGCCAAACAGGCCTCAACACCTGCCGCATCGAGTTCGATGACGACACCGAGACCTTCTAAGACATCCGCTGCGCCGACCTTGGAGGATTGGGCCCGGTTGCCGTGCTTGACAACGGGAACGCCAGCACCGGCGACCACGAAGGAGGCCATGGTCGAGACGTTGACCGTGCCGCTGCGGTCACCGCCGGTGCCCACGATGTCGACCGTGCCCTCAGGAGCCCGCACGACGCTCGAGTGGCTGAGCAGCGAGGCCACGAAGCCCTCGACCTCTTCGGGGGTTTCCCCCTTCATCTTGAGGGCCATGAGCAGGCCCGCAATCTGAGCATCGGTGGCAGAGCCGGTCAGGACTTCATCTAGGACCGCCGTTGCTTCGGCGCCACTCAGGTCACCTCTGCTCGAGAGCCGAGAGAGGACGCCGCCCCACCCGCCGAGGTCGCTCAGTCCCACCACAGGTCTCCCGACAGCACGCCCTTGCCAATGAGGCCGAGCTGCACCTGGCTCGTGCCCTCGACGATGGTGAGCTGGCGAGCATCGCGATACCAGAGCTCAGTTGGGTGCTCCTCCATGTAGCCAGCGGCACCGAGGAGCTGCACGGCGAGACCAGAGGCCTTCACCGCCATCTCGGTGGCGTAGTACTTCGACATCGACAGCTGCGGCACGTACTGCTTGGTGAACTTGCCCTCATCGGCCAAGACCGCAGCTCGGTAGGTGAGGAGACGAGCGGCTTCGATTTCGGTCGCGCACTTGGCGATCTCCCACTGGATGCCCTGGAAGTCAGCGATGGTGCGCCCGAAGGCCGGACGGTTCTTCACGTACTCCGTGGCGTACATGAGGGCCCCTTCAGCGAGCCCGAGCCCTCGAGCAGCCACGACCGGGCGCATGGCGTTGAGGCCCTCCATCACGAGGCGGAAACCGCCGACTTCGCCGAGCACGTTCTCAGCCGGGACCCGGACGTTGTCCAAGTGCAGCTCTCCGGTGTCTACGCCTCGAACACCCATCTTCTTGTCCGTGCGAGGCACTGAGACGCCGTCCCAGGACCGCTCGACGATGAAGCCGGTGATGGAGTCGTGCGCACGGCTGGAGGGTTCACCAGTCTTGGCGAAGACGATGTACCAGTCGGCTTGAGCAACGCCAGACATCCAGCACTTGCCACCGTTCAAGATCCAACCACCGGGACGGTCGGGGTCCGGGGTGGCCCGGGTCTGCATGCCAGCCACATCAGATCCCGCTCCGGGCTCAGAGAGACCGAACGCGCAGCGCTCGGTGCCCTCGGCGATGCCGGGGAGGTAGCGACCCTTCTGGTACTCGGTGCCGGAGATCATGATGGGGCCGGTAGGCAGTCGGGTGAGGAGCAGCATGAGGGCTGCGGTGTTCGAGTACTTCGCCACCTCTTCAATGGCGATGGTGAGGCCCAAGATGCCCGCACCGGCACCACCGAACTCCTCGGGGATGCAGAGGGCCAAGAGCCCAGCATCACGGAAGGCCTCGAAGAGGTCCTGGGGGTACTCCCCGGTCTTGTCGATTTCCCGTGCCCGGGGCTTGACCTTGTCCTGGGCCAACTTTCGGACGGAATCGCGCAGCTGGCTCAGCTCATCGGAGAGTTCGAAGTTCATGCCTCAACGCTAGTCGGGGCACTTCGCTCGCTAGCGAACGAGCGGCAACACCTTCTGCACCAGTTGCGTCAACTGCGTCCTCGAGAGCGGCGAGGGGGTGATGGGGATGCTGTGCACCGCAATGGTGGTGGTGGGCCACCCACTGAGCGCTGCCGCCCCACCGGCGCTAGCCACATCAGCAGAGACCAGCAGACCCGTCGAGGTCACTCCAGCCACGGCCACGAACCCATTCCTCGATCCAACGGCGAAGGCGAGGAACCCACGAGGCGGGGCGACCGTCCCGTCGACGAAGAGCAGGTCCCCAATGGACAAGGGTCCGCCGAGTTGCGCCGTTCGCACGTGGGCGACTGCTCCAGCTGGCGTGGTGAGCGTCGTCTCGATGTCGAAGGGACAACCATGCGCAGAGCCCTCGTGCACGCGCTCCACCGAGGCATGGCCGAATCCATGCCCGAACCACGCGGCGTAGCGGGCGGCTCGGATGGCGTCACCTGCGGTTCCAGGAGTCGACGCCCCAGCGTCGTAGAGCGCGGTCTGGTCAGCCGGGATCGGATCAGTTGGACCGGGGTACCGCAGCCAACGAGCGGTCACCCCATGGGCGGGTTGGCCGAGGCAACGGACCTTGACGGACGGCGTCGCTGCACCACCACGAGATGGAGCACTGCCGAGGATTACTCCGGCGACGAGGAGGAGCGCAGCCAGGACAGCGACGCTGCTCTTTCGCATGACTCAGGCAGTCTTGCGACGCTGGCGGATCATCCGGCGGCGCTCCCGCTCGGTCATTCCGCCCCAGACGCCTTCGCGCTCACGGTTCTCGAGCGCGTGCTCGAGGCAGGGCTGCTTGACGGGGCAGGTCTCGCAGACGGCCTTGGCCGGTGCCGATGCGGCATCGTCCTCAGACGCTGGGTAGAAGATGTCCGGGTCAAGGCCCTCACAGGCCGACAGCTTGCGCCAATTGGTGTTCATGGACTGTTCTTTCGGGTCAGGGGCAGCGGTCTGCCCACGCTCCCCCGACCACCATTTCCATGGCCTCATCTGGGGGGATGCCCATTCTGCCAGAGGCTCCCCAGCGTTGTAAAGGACTTCTAGCAGAAAATTAGAAGCCCGCCATCACGAGCTCATCGGCCGCTGAAATCTTGCCGGCGTCCTTGGTCACGAACGTCACGGCCACGATCGCAGCGAGGGCCAGGGCAATGGCTCCAGAGACGAAGCCAACCGAGAAGCCGTGCACCGTGGCGCGGCTCACGAGGTCGAGGTAGGCCGGCGAGGGACGCTCGCCGGGACGAGGGGCGATGGCCGCGATGCCGTGGCCCTTGGCGAAGCTCGTCGAGGCGTTGAGGGCCAGGGTGTAGAGGAGGGAGAGTCCGAGCGCTCCACCGATCTGCTGCGAAGCGTTGAGGGTCGCACTGGCCACACCGGCGTCGTGGTGGTGCACGCCGAAGAGCGCCGTCGACGACAGCGCCACGAAGGACAGCCCCATGCCACCGGCGATCAACACGCAGGAGGGCAGGATGTGGACGAGGTAGGCGCTGTGCTCATTGACGGTGCTCAGGAACGCCAGACCAATGGCCGCCGAGGTGAGCCCCGTCGCCATGAGGGGCCGGGGCCCGAACTTCGGGAGCAGCTTCGAGCTCAAGCCCGCGAAGCCAATGACGCACATTGAGAACGGCAGGAAGGCACCGCCGGACTTGAGGGCGCTGTAGCCGAGGACGTCTTGGAAGTAGAGCGTCAGGAACAAGAACATGCCGGTCATGCCGGTACCGATGAGGAACGCGGAGAGGAACGATCCACCGCGGTTGCGCTCGAGGAGGATGCGCAGCGGCAGCAGCGGGTTCTCGGCGGTGCGCTCGTAGGCGAGGAATGCAGCAATGGCCAGGCAGCCACCGGCGATGAAGCCGATGGTTGACGGCGAGCTCCACCCGTGCAGCTCGGCCAGCGTGAAGCCGTAGACGAGGGAGGTGAGACCACCGGTGATGAGGATGGCACCGGGGAGGTCGTAGGAGGTGCCGTCCTTGGAGGTCGACTCGTGGACGTACTTCACCGCACCGGCGAAGGTCACGAGGGCAATCGGCACGTTGACGAGCAAGCACCAGCGCCAGTTGGCGAACTCGGTCAGGAGACCTCCGGCGAGAAGACCCACCGCTGCACCGCCACCGGAGATGGCGCCGTAGACGCCGAAGGCCTTGGCCCGCTCGTGGCCGTCGGTGAAGGTGGTGGAGATGATCGACAGGGCCGCTGGGGCCATGAAGGCTGCGAAGGCACCCTGGAGGGCCCGGGAGGAGAACAACATGGCGCCGTTCTGGGCCAGACCGCCGAGGGCAGAGCTGAAGGCGAAGCCGAGGAGGCCGATCAGGAACACCTTTCGGCGACCGACGTAGTCGGCCACACGGCCACCGAGGAGCAGGAGTCCACCGAAGGCCAAGGTGTAGGCCGTGACCACCCACTGCTGCGAGTTCGGCGAGATGTGGAGTGCCCGTGACGCAGAGGGCAAGGCGATGTTCACGATCGACGAGTCGAGGACGATCATGAGCTGGGCAGTGGCGATGAAGGCCAGGGTGCGCCAACGCATGGGGTCGATGTTCATGGACGCGTCCGACATGGGGCTCCTCAGGGGGTTCGCGAGGTTTCCACCCTACGGGGAGACGCCAAACCCCGGAGCAGAATTGCGGGAATGTCGGGCCTCGTGTGGCAGGCTGAAGGCGACTGCTCTGAGGGAGATCATGACCGCGTTGAACCGTTCTGCTGCACTCGCACAACTCGCCAACGCGGAGGTCGACGTCCTCGTGATCGGGGCGGGCATGACCGGCGCCGGGATCGCCCTCGACGCTGCCGCTCGTGGCCTCTCCGTTGCCATCATCGACAAGGACGACATCGCGGCGGGAACCTCGTCCAAGTCCTCCAAGTTGGTCCACGGAGGACTTCGCTACCTCCAACAACGTGAGTTCCGCCTCGTCTACGAGAACCTCTACGAACGCCAGCGCCTCTTGGAGAACGCTCCCCACCTCGTCTCCCCACTCCCCTTCCTCATTCCCCTCTTCGGGAAGAACGGCGTGGTGTCGAAGACCGTGGCCCGGTCCTACTCCACTGCCCTCTGGCTCTACGACGTGACCGGTGGCCTTCGCATTGGCAAGCGCCACCAGCGCATCTCCAAGGCCACCGCTGAAGGCCACCTCCCGAACCTCCGTACCGACCGTCTGGTTGCAGGTTTCCTCTACTTCGACGCCCGTGGTGATGACGCCCGAGTAGCCCTCACCCTCGTTCGCTCCGCCGTCGACCGTGGGGCGCTGGCTGCCAACTACGTGTCTGCGGTTGAGTTCTTGACCGATGGATCCGGTGCGGTCACCGGTGTCGTGGCTCAACCCGTTGGACCCAATGACGCAGGAGCACCGAGTTTCTCCATCCACGCCAAGGTCGTCGTCAACGCCGCTGGGGTCTGGGCCGATGACGTCCGAGACTTGGAGACCGTGGGTCGTCCAGCGTCCATTCGCCCGGCCAAGGGCGTGCACCTGACCGTGCCTGCTGATCGGCTTCCCTGCGACATCGCCGCCGTGATCCCGGTGATCTCGGATCGTCGTTCGATCTTCGTGGTGCCGTGGCCCGAGGTCCCCTACACCTTCATCGGCACCACCGACACCGCGTACGAGGGATCCCTCGATGACCCTCGCTGCACCGAAGAGGACGTCGCCTACCTCTTGAACGCCGTCAATGCGGTGACAACCGCCAACCTGACCCCCGACGACGTCACCGGGGTCTGGGCCGGGCTCCGCCCCCTCCTCCAACCCGATGAGGGCGAATCCGTCAAGGAGCGCACCGCTGACCTCTCCCGTCGCCACAAGGTGCACACGACCGCTGCCGGTGTCGTCACCGTCACGGGCGGCAAGTGGACGACGTATCGAAAGATGGCCGAGGACACCGTCGATGTAGTCGTCAAGCACTTGGGTCGTGGAGCGAAGTGCACCACCAAGCACCTCCGACTCCACGGGGCACCAGCGGTCGCCCCGACCGATCACCTCGGCATGCGCTACGGCACCGACGCTGACGCCGTGGCTGCCCTTGACACCACGCCGCTCATCGAGGGACTCCCCTACTCCGCCGCCGAGATCGCCTATGGCGTCACCGAGGAAATGGCCCAAGACCTCTCCGACATCTTGCTCCGACGGCTCCGCCTCGGCATCCAAGACGCCTACGTCGCCGCCAAGGTCGCCCCCGCCGTTGCCGCCCAAGCCGGTGCGCTGCTCGGTTGGGACGCCGACCGCATCGACCGTGAGGTCGCCACCTTCCTCGCCACGTTGAACGCTGACCTCGAGGCTGCTGGCCTCCGACCTGCGGAGCCGAAATGACCGAACCCACTCCACCGACCACCATCGACGGCGACCTCGCGTCGCTCGCCACCTGGTTCCCGGTCCTCGACCAGCCGCTCGAGCCGTGGCTGCTCAGCGAGCTGTCGGCGATCGCCCCGACCTCCATCGACGCCGCAGACTGCGCCGAGCACGCCCGTGACTGGTGGCCCATCGCCATTGGCTGGGCAGCAGGCAGCACCGTCCCCGCACTGCCACGCTGCGTCGTCCGACCTCGCTCAACCGCCGAGGTGTCGGCGGTCATGGCCTTCGCCACGAAGCACCACCTCGCCGTGACCCCATCAGGTGGTCGAAGTGGCGTCTGCGGTGGTTCCATCCCCCTCCACGGCGGCATCGCCCTCGACCTGACCGGACTCACCGGCGAGATCGTCGTCGACGAGGTGTCCTTGACCGCAACCGTTGGAGCGGGGACCTTCGGCCCCGACTTCGAAGCAGCCCTCAACGCCACGGGACCGGGCTACACCTGTGGCCACTTCCCCCAGAGCTTCGCCCTCTCGACGGTCGGTGGCTGGCTGGCCTGTCGAGGCGCTGGGCAGTACTCCAACCGCTACGGCAAGATCGAAGACCTGGTGCTCTCAGTCACCGCAGTACTCCCCGACGGCACGGTGTTCTCCACCAACGCCCACGGTCCCCGCACCGCCACTGGTCCGAGCTTGACGCAGCTCTTGGTTGGCGCCGAGGGCACGCTCGGGATCATCACCGAAGCCACCCTCAAGATCTTCGAGAAGCCGACAGCCGAAGCCCGCCGGGCCATGACCTTCGCCACCTTCGCCGAGGGTTTGGAGGCCTGCCGGAGGATCCTCCGCCGAGGTGCGACCCCAGCCGTGCTGCGCCTCTACGACGAGATCGAGACCAAGCGCTCCTTCGATGTGGTCGGCAATGCCTTGGTCGTCCTCGACGAAGCCGATCCCCACCTGCTCGCCGCCACCATGGCCATCGTCGACGAGGAGTGCGCTGGCGCCACCCCGCAGAGCGACGACCTCGTCGCCCACTGGTTGGAGCGCCGCAACGACGTCAGCCAGCTAGAACCCCTCTGGCGGAACCACGTCGTCGTCGACACCATCGAGATGGCCGCTCCCTGGGGTGAACTCCAGGCGGTCACCGATGCGATGTTGGAGGCGCTGCGCTCGACGCCGGGAACCCTCCAGGCCTCGGTGCACCAGTCCCACGCCTACTCGAGCGGAGCTTGTTGCTACTTCACCTTCGCCGGAAGGCCTCTCCCCGAAGACGGCGACGAGCCACTGGCCGCCGAAGCCGCCTACTACGCCCGCGTCTGGGAGCGTGCGAACGCCGTCCTCGTGGCTGCCCCAGCAGCGGTCAGCCACCACCACGGCATCGGTCTCCACCGAGCGAGTGCGCTCGTGGCTGCCATGGGCGAAGCCCATGGTGTCCTTGAGCGGGTGAAGGATGCCCTCGATCCCCTCGGCATCTGCAACCCCGGGAAGCTGGGGTTCGTCGGAGGTCCGAAGTGAGCTCCTCCATCCTCGTCGTCGACGTGGGGACCTCATCAGTCCGCTCGTCACTCGTCCACCCCGACGGGGCCGTCACCAACACCCACCAGGTGGCCGTCCTCCCGACCAGCCCCGCTCCTGGTCTCGTGGAGATCGATGCTCGAGGTATCGCCACTGCGGCGCTGGAGACCGCACGAGCGGTCATGGAGATTGCCGGTTCGGTCGCAGCGGTCGGCATTGCCAACCAGCGAGCATCCTCCATTGTCTGGGACCGGAAAACCGGTCAAGTCCTCGGGCCCGCCATTGGCTGGCAGGACCTGCGCACCGTCATCCAGTGCCTCGTGCTCCAAGGTGAGGGGCTCCGCCTCGCCCCCAACGTCTCGGCCACGAAGTACCAGGCGATCTTGGACGAGGTCGATCCCGACCGCACCCGATCAGCAGCTGGAGAACTCTGCTGCGGGACCGTGGACACCTACGTCGCCTGGCATCTCTCTGGTGGCACCGTCTTCGCCACCGATGCCTCGAACGCTGGGGTGACCGGTCTCGTCAACGCCTCCATCACCGACTACGACGACCACGTCTTAGAAGTCCTCCGCATCGACCGAGCCACCTTGCCCAAGATCTGCGACACGAGCGGCATCATCGGTGCCGCCTCTGCCCTCCATGGTGCTCCCCCGATTGCCGGAATGGCGGGTGACCAGCAGGCCTCGCTCATTGGCCAAGGGGCCATTGCACCAGGGGACGCCAAGATCACCTTCGGCACCGGGGGCATGCTCAACATGGTCACCGGTCCCGATGCGCCGAGCACCGCTGCTCGTGGGCCCCATGGCACCTTCCCCATCGTCGCCCAACGTCGAGCAGGTAGGACCCTCTGGGGCCTCGAGGCCATCATGCTCTCGGCGGGCACCTGCATTGAGTGGCTCCGCGATGACCTCGGTTTCTTCGACCACGCTTCGGACTCCGATGCCCTCGCTGCATCGTGCACGACGACAGATGGCGTGACCTTCGTCCCTGCCTTCCTCGGCCTCGGCACCCCGACGTGGGACTTCGGGGCCCGTGGCGCGCTCCTGGGCCTCACGCGAGGCACTGGGCGAGCGGAGATCACCCGTGCGGTCTTGGACGGCATTGCCCAGCGCGGTGCAGACCTCGTCGAAGCCGCTGAAGCTGAATCAGGCCACACCTTGGCCACCATTCGCGTCGACGGTGGCATGTCGGCCAACGCCACGTTCGTAGGGCTTCTGGCCAATGCCACCGGTCGTCCGGTTGAGCGATCCTCAGAGCTCGAGGCCACCACTCGTGGAGCAGGCTTCTTGGCTGGACTCGGTGTTGGGACCTACAGCTCCCTAGAGGAGATCGCCGCCTTGGTGCAGCCTGCAGGCGTCATCGACCCGAGCATCTCTGATGACGACCGCGCCGCTGCTCGAGCCACCTGGCTCGATCGACGAGCTCGGGCTGAAGGAACGATTCCCGACCTCTCTGGGGTGCAGTTCTAGAGACCGAGGACGGCGAGGGCTTCGGCCTTCGTGCACCCAGCCACCATTGCTGCTCGGAGTTGCATCAACTGGCGGGGCTTCGAGATCGCAAACGCGGCGCTCACGAGGTTGCCCCTCGTGTAGAGGGCGAGGAGTGAGCCCTCCTCTTCGCTGCCGAGGACGATCTCCACGGTGTCGCCCGGTGCCGGTCGTCCGAGCATCTGGAGTTTCACCCCGTATTGGTCGGACCAGAAGTAGGGCAGGATCGCCGCAGGTTGGGCCTTCTCCCTCCCGGCGAGGAGCGAGTGGGCGGCAGTTGCCCCGTGGTCAGCGGCGACCTGCCAGTGCTCGATGCGGGTGGGGGTGACGGTGCCGAGTGCATGCCAGGCGAAGCGGGCCACGTCCCCAACGGCCACAATGGCGTCGGTGGCGAAGAGCCGGTCGTCGACCACCACGCCGTTGTCGAGCTGTAGCCCACTGCCCTCCAACCAAGCGGTGTTGGGCACCACGCCAATGCCGACGACGAGCAGGTCGGCGGTCAGCACTTCACCAGAGGCCAGGTGCACGGTCGCCCCGTATGGTGCACCTGGACCCTCGGTGATGCGCTCGACGGTGGCCCCGGTCGTGAGGGCCACGCCCTTCTTGGCGTGGAGGTGACCACAGATGGCGCCGAGCTCCGGGCCGAGAATGGTGCCGAGGGGGATCTCCTGAGCTTCGATCACGGTCACGACGTGGCCGAGGTCTGCTGCCGCCGAGGCGACTTCGGCTCCGATGAACCCGGCGCCAATGATGACCACCCGCAGCGGCGTCCCACCGGTCAGCACGCCGGCCAAGGCCATGCCGTCTTCCATGGTCCGCACCGACAGCGGGTGAACCCCTTCAGGAACTGGCAGGTGGCGAGCGCTCGTGCCGGTGGCGATCACGATGCGGTCAGCGGCGCGCACGGCCCCGCTGGCGAAGGTAACGGTCATCGCTTCTGGATCGAGCGCAGTGGCGGCATCACCGCAGATGAGATCCACGTTGAGCTCTGCTCGGCGCTCCTCGCCCATGAGTACCGCTCGTTCAGCGGGCCACTTCCCCGTTGCAATTTGCTTCGACAGCGGTGGGCGGTCGTAGGGGGGATGGGATTCGTCGCCCACCATGGTGATCCGACCGGTGAAGCCACCGTCGCGGAGCCCTTGAGCGGTGCGCAGCCCAGCCAGACCGGCGCCGACGATGAGGACGTGGTCGTCCCCGGTGAGTGGTCCGGCGCTCATGCAAAGGCCGCCAGCCACTCGTCCTTGGTACGCGGCACGAGCACGTAGTTCCACTTCCGGGTCTCTCCCATGGGCTGAGAGGGCTCGGCGGCGTAGAGGTGGCCGGGGAAGAGCACCGTCTGGTCGCTCACGACCGACAAGCGCTCGGTGAGCGTCCGGTACATCTCCTCGGGGTCACTTCCCGGGAGATCGGTCCGACCGCAACCTTCTAAGAACAAGGTGTCACCAGAGACCAAGCAGTCCTCGACGAGCAGGCACTGACTGCCTGGGGTGTGACCCGGGGTGTGGATGCAGGTAATGGCAATTTCCCCGACGGTCACGACGTCGCCTGGGGCATGAGCCACGAGTTCAGAAGTCACGCCCGTTGTTCGAGCCACCCACGGCTCTTCCTCTCGCTGCACGTGAATGGGGACGTCGACGATCTCCAAGAGCTCGGTGATGCCAGCGATCTGGTGGCCGAAGAGCGAGCCGCCAACGTGGTCGGCGTGGTAGTGGGTGGCGAGGGCCCCGACGACCTCCATGCCCTCGCCTCGGATGACGTCCACGAGGTCCGAGACGGCGTAGGCGGGGTCGACGATGACCGCTTCTTTGGTCACGGTGTCGCCGATGACGTAGGCGAAGTTCACCATCTGGCGAGCGATGGGGTCCCCGACAGCGAAGTCCCGGCCAGCCAGGAGTTGACGGAAGTAGAGCCGGTCGCTGCTCACGAGAGGATCTCCCCGGTCTCAGGGTCAGCAGCGATGGCCAAGAGCGCAGGGGCGAGTTCTTCAACCCGGAGCGTCGTTGCCTTGATGCGGCGGTCGAGCTCGGTGGCGAGCTCGGTGGCCCGGGTGAGCTGGGCCACGACCTGGTCGAGGTCCAAGTCGCCGTCTTCGAAGGCAGCGACGATGGCGTCGAGTTCTCGACGAGCCGCCGTCGAGCTCAGGTCGCTGGCGGGTTGGGGTTCAGACGTCACGACGCCTCCTCAGTGGTCGATAGTTGATGGCCGGTCACCGTTGCCGTCAAGGTTCCGGTGGCGAATTCTGCTGAGATCTCGGTGCCGATGGCGACGGCCTCTGGGGAGCGGACGATGCTCCCGGTCTCGGTGCGGATGATGGCGAAGCCACGACGGAGCTGGGTGTCGGTGGCGCTGGTCTTGGTGAGGCGCACCGCGGTGCCGAGCGAGGTGGCCGCTTCACTGCAGCGTGCACGAGCTGCTCGGACGAGGCGCTGCACGTCGTTGCTCAACCGGAGGTGCTCACGGGCGAGGGCCCCGGAGGCCAAGAGGCCGAGTTGCGAGGTCGCCCGCTCTCGGAGGTGCACGGCATCGTCCACCACGGACTCCGCTGCTCGA
>Ga0208877_1000265_pt1 | contig 16950 bp, 31 predicted proteins | sample CryBogCBH29Jun09_FD_184624 | JGI IMG/M metagenome (GOLD analysis project Ga0208877, IMG submission 184624) | Freshwater microbial communities from Crystal Bog, Wisconsin, USA - CBH29Jun09 (SPAdes) | ecosystem: Environmental > Aquatic > Freshwater > Lake | place: Crystal Bog, Wisconsin, USA...
ACGTGGGCCATAAACCATTGACGTACCCCGCAACCATTTCGGCACCGGTAGGTAGGTTGTTTATATTTACGGCATCAAACATTGTTTTCATTGTCATTGACCCTTTAGTTCACTAATTCATTTGCATTTGATGAAACATTGGTTGAGGGAAATTGTCGAGTTTGTCCGGGGTACACGATGCGAACAACACCACTACCACCACCACCGGCGTAGTTTGGGGCAGAGGCGGCACCATTACCACCTACACCAACGGCAATTATAAATGTTTGTCCGGGGGTAACGGCAAAATTGTTCATGTAGGCCAACGCACCACCACCACCGCCGCCACGTGCGGCCGTACCGTTGGTTCCACCGCCACCACCACCACCGAAGGCACCACCACCACCAGCCGTTGCGGCAATACCGTTAATATCTCCCGATCCACCGCCACCACTTGTACCACCTATACCCGTAGTACCGGTACCGTTTGACGCTCCCGACGTTGCCGTACCCGCTTGTCCTGTATACGTGTTACCCGAGTAACCACCGGTACCACCGCCCGAGCCACCGCCCGAGCCACCAACGCCCGTACCGTTAGCCCCGGCACCGTAAATACCAACACCACCGCCGCCATTGGCGGAACCGGCGATAACACCACCACCACCGCCACCACCACCGGTAGACGAGCTACCGTTGGCACCACCAACGGCCGAGTTAGCACCGGCACCACCGGCGGCCGTATAACCACCCGCACCACCACCGCCACCGGCATTAGACGACGTACCCGAGCCACCTTGACCGCCCGAAAAACCGGCTGTTAGTGAAACGCCACTAGCCGTACCACCGGCCGCATTTGTACCGGCACCCGAGTTACCCGCGTTTCCACCACCGGCATATACGTACGTTGTTAGTCCTGTGCTATCGGCAAAACGTGATTGAATACCGTTGGTCGCCGGAGTGCCAAGTGATAACGCACCGCCACCCCCACCGCCAACGCACAGTACCGAAATACTTGTTACGCCTGCGGGCACTTTAAACGTGTAGCTTCCGGCCGTGTAGTACGTGTGTGATCCAAATAACTGACCGTTGTTGAATTCCCCAAATGCTTGGGCAGACATACCGCCACGTGTAGAAATAACCGGTGTCATTAGAACTCGGTTAGTCCTAGTAGCAATGTCCACGTTGATGCCGCGGTGCAAATAACGGTAATTGTATAAACATCAAGCGTTGAAATATCGGCATTAGCCCACTTAATGCCACCTTGGTAATAACTCGTAATGTTGTTATTTGTTGCACCTTGATTTGGCAATGAGCTTGTAGACGGTCCGGCTTGAATGGTGTTTACCGTAATGTTTGATGGCAAATAGGCGGTGGCACCATTGTTTACCAATATTGCCAAGGTTGCGGATTGCCCGGGCGTAGTTGGTGCACCGGTGATATTGAGCGGCCACGTACTTGTTGGGTTGGCGGTGTAATAATACACGGCTTGAGTTCCAAGGGCAATAGTTGCCGCATTTGATGAGTTCAACGCCGTGGCAGAAATTAACGTTGTTTCAAACGGTGCGTTAATTGTCGAGTTCAATTGCAATACAACGTTGCCCGTACCGGTTGGCGATTGCCACGAAACGCCGTACGGTGCCCCGGTGTCGGACTTTAGAAATGTGCCATTTGAACCGGCATTGACGGTGCCCCATCCTGATCCGTTCGACGCAATAGTTTGCCCTAAAGCATTGCCGGTGGCCGTAACGGTATACCCGGTTCCTAATGCGTTCGTCCCTATCAAACTGTTCGGCGTATTTGAATAGTTTGCCCCGAGTCCACCATTGGCAACCGATAACGTACCGCCCAAAGTAATGGCACCATTGGTAGCGGTTGATGGTGTGAGACCCGTTGTACCGGCACTAAATGTGGTTACTGAAAGTGAACTAATTGTTGATGTTGTAACGAGTGTTGATGAGCTCGGTATGGTCGTGTTGTTTATTGTTCCCGCCGTGGTATTACCTGACAATGTCGCCGTTGTAATAGTCGGTGAGGTGGAAAATACAATGTTGCTTGAGCCCGTTGAATTAGTTGAATTCCAAGTTGATCCGTTGTAAACGAGAATTTGACCGGCGGCGGTTGGTGGTGTGGCAATGAGTTTGCCCTCTATACCTACTACCGTTGCCGCGTTTGAATTGCCGGTGACATCGCCACCCATAGGTACGTATGAAATACTGCCCCCTACTATTTGAACGTATAGCGGCGTTGCGCTTGCGTCACCCGGTGTAATACTTACGGCGGTACCCCCGCTACCTTGAACACCTTGAATAGGTACCGGTTGAGCTGTGGTATTTACAACGGTGACGTTTCCACCACCACCGCCACCACCCGAAACAATATTTACGTTGACCGGGTTACTTGTCGTGTTTGCAACGGTAACGTCAAATTCACCTTCTGGGTAAACGGCCGAGTCAACGTTGGTTAAATCGGCACCGTAGTACACCGTGAGTTGAGTGTTCACTTGACCGGTGTTGAGTACAGCAGAAATATTAACGTTGGTGTCCATGCCAGATACCAAGGGAATTCGAATAAGAAAACTATTCAAACTAGCCGTATACGGTACTTTGTTACCCGCATACTTAAAACCAGATTGTTGACCGCTTGCAAATGCCGTAAATGTCGTACCGGTGTACGGCGTTAGTTGAACGGCGGCAACCCACAATGACCGCCACGTTGGTTGCAATTGAATGTTGTTAATTGAAAACGTTTTTTGATTAATGTCACCAACAATTTTGCCCAAATAGATTTGCTCGGTGCTTGTTGTAACCGTGTCGGCGTAGGGCTGTGGGTAGACAATGCCCGGTTCATTTACCGTGTAACACGATCCGTAGACCGAGAGAACGTAGTTGGTACCGGGTACCAAACCGGTGGCCGTAACAACGAGTTGGTCGCCCCCAAGTAGTTGCATAGGGCCCCACGAATTCGAGCCCTTGAACTGACCAAATATACTCGCACCGGTAGCGGCGGTAAAACGTGCCGTGTCCTCTGCCGTGGCACAATTCACGGTTACGGTCCACGTATTAGATAACGCCACGGCATCACACTTGAACGTAGCTGTGCCATCGCTTGCGGCCACTTGACTAATAGCGTAGTCAATGGGTTGAATAGCCCCACCTTGACGGGTGTAAGGGCCGTAATAGTTGCTCATGCAAATACCTTGGCAACTGAGTTGGCGTTTTTGCTCACTTGACTAATAACGCTTTGGGCCGCTTCACCACGGATAACCACCACAATGCCAAAAACCAAAATGCTTAAACCGAGACCAATGGTGAGACCACCAACAATGGCCTTGGCTTGACACGGGTTCAGTAGGTTTATTTTTCCAATACTACCAATAATTCCCGGCGTACCAATAATGGTGTTTGCCGAATTGCAATGGGTGAATGAACTACCGCCCCCGGTGCTTGATGCATTAGGGCCGGTTTGTGCACCATTGGTATAGACCGAGCTTGCAACGGCGGGGTTGCCGCTTTCGGTGAGAATGTAGTTACCGTCACCACCCCATGCATTTGAATGGGCCGCTACCGCTTGACCGATTGAGTCAACGGTAGCGTTTGGGTCTTGCAATGCGGCAATGATGTCACCATAACCCGCACTTAGAAACTTGACCGTGGCAGAAATTCCATGTGCTTGAGTGGGAAAAGTAACAACCAATGGGTTGCCTTTAGCGTCGTAGTTCCATACCCCGTTGGCTAGTGCACCTTTGGGGTCTCCACCGGCTTGGCCAAATTCATTATTGGGATCAGTGAGGGCTAACCAATTGTTTGCGTCATCGGGCAAACCCTCTTTACGAGCCCATAGGTTTAGGGCTTCTAGCTGTGCATAACCCCGTGGGGCATTGAGGGCACTTAGTAGCCGATATTCCCATTCGGGGTACCCTTGGGCTACCGTTTGTGCTTTGTACCCTGCGGCGCGGCCGCTTGCGTCATTGGCCGTATTACCCGCCATGGTCTAACCCTCTTGGCTAGTACGTGACCACACCGAGGTTTTACCGGCACCATCTTGACGGGCGGGGTTCGCAATTTGCCACTCGTAACCACCAACAAACACGGCACAAATACCCGCGGCCGCATACAACGCGGCTCGGTTGCTTGTTGATCGAGCTACGGCATACCCCATGGCCAACACAATGGCACTAGCCGCCGCTTCACCTTGACGAATACGCTTAATGTTTCCCTCGCGGGCCCCATTGTCGTTGAAAAAGTCACTAGCAACGGTAAACCAACTAGGGCAGAAACCGGCAAACACACCCGAGGCGGTGCCAACTAACAAAATGAGGGTATCCCATTTCTGAGTTGAGGTTTCCGCCATGGCAATTAGTCCGTAATGGCCGTGGTGTTGAGTTTGTTCACAATTCGGTTACGGCCATACCGAGGGTCGGCCGAGTAACCAGAAACGCCCGGTGTCTGAGTCGTAAACAATTCACCGGTCACACCGTTGATAACGAACACGGGGGGCGGCGCGTTGAACGATGAGGTAGGTACAGACCATGCCAACATCGAGGTATTAAACAACTGACCGGTAGACCGGTTGCCGCGGTTCATGTTCCACCCAAGCGGGCGTGAATTCATAATTGCCATTAGAAACGCCCCGCTCGAATATCGAGGGCACCCTGACCACCGAGGTGGGTCCACCCACCAATACCAGACTCAAGACGGATCATGTCAACGGTACCGTCTGGCGTTGAGCGAATGTGTACGGCTTGTTCTATTTTGTCAAATGGCGAATGAGCCCAACGGCCCCGGGCGTTTGTGTCAATGAAAAACGCTTGGTTGGGTGTGTACTGAGAGCAACCAATAGCGGGGTTGTCACCCGAGTGTTTAGCGAATATACGGCCAATCATTTGCTAGCCCCTTTGCGGCGGTTCATTACGTACCATATACCAAAACCGGCAACGGCACCAACAACAACAATAGTCATTGAACTACCACCGCCCAAAAGACCGCTCAACAAACCACCGGTTGAACTTGTGGTGGTTGCTGTGGTGGCCGCGGTCGTATCTGTGGTGCTTGAGTCCGTAGCGGCCGAGGGCGTGGTTGTAATGTCGGCGGCGGGTTGTGAAACGTACACCGTAGTGGGCGCGTCTTTATCGGCAACAACCGGGGCCTTACCCTTAACAGCGGGTGCGGCTTGCATTTGTCGAGCTGTGCGGGTCGCCATTGTCCCGTTTTCTTGTTCATTGCGAAAATTATTGGCCGTAGTGGTACCCACCCGGCGAATAGGGGCCGCGGTGCGGTTGTCCTGTGCATACTGAACTTGGGCCATGGAAAAGGGCACGGCGGCGGGCTTAGCCGGTGATCCGTTGTCGCTAGTGGCGGCACGACGTTTAGCGGCTTCGAGCGTAGCGGGGCTAGGTTCGCTTAGCGGGGCCGGTCCGTAACCGGGTAAACCTTTGCTATACCCGGGCGTAGAGGCGGGCACCACGTTTAGGTTTTGACCCTTGGCACGGCGGCCGCGACGCTTGGTGCGAACGGTGGTTTGTTCTGGGGCGGGGAAAGATTTTGACGTGTATGCACCGGGCATTATCGCTTACCACTTCCATACGTGGGCCACTGTACGAATGGGCGAATGGCGGGCGTAACGGTACGGCCACCAATGCGAGGCTTACCCCACGATTGGCCAACCGTTGCACCGATAGCCGCGGCCGGTACGGGGCTCGGGTTATTACGCGATAGGTTGCCGGGAAAACGCATAGACCGGTTTACGTGAGCTACGTAAATTGACGGGCGAAATACGTTGGGGGCAACACTTGATGGTTGCCACAAACCGCCCCACGCGTTGTCAATCATGGCCGCGGGGCGAGGGCTTGGTACGTCACAATTGCCCGGGGCACCGGTCACAATGTTTTGACCATTGGTAGCCGCGGTACCGATTGAGGCGGGTACGGGAATAAATGCGGCCGTGCCCCAACGGGTAGGTACCTGTAGGGTTCGGATTTGCATTCGCACGTTACTTACCCAACAAACCTTGAATGGCGGGGTTAGTGATCCCGGCAACGCCCTTTGAGGCGGCCGCGGTACCAACCGGGTGGGTCAAAATGTCGGCAACAATAATGCCACCAACCACCAATGCGGCTAGGCTAAAAAACTTACTCATGGTAACTACGCTTTCGTTGCGGTTGAGCTCTTGGCCTTGGCCACCGTACCGCCCGGTGTCCATAGGTTTAGCGCGGTTGCTATGACGAAACCCCAACCAACTAATGCGGCTACCCGCTCGGCCGGTTTTGGTACAACACCTAGCAAACCGTACACAATGACCACCGAGACAAATTGGCTCGGTAACGGGAAATGGGGCACCGGGTTATCAACATTGGCACCGTTCTTTACATCACGGTAGACAATGAGGGCCGTTTCAACAAGTGCCGGGGCTACTAGTGGGCTCGGCATTACTTACCATCGAGGGTTATGTTTTTAGCACTTTCCCAACGTGATGGGATCACAATGTCTAATAGACCCCAATTGCCGCCACGTACCTGCGATAGGCCGTAGTAGGTAAGGGTATAACCAACAAAAATTACACCAATACCTACTACAACCATGTGCGACTACTTCGAGCTAGGGATTGGCTTAACGAAACGGTGGTAGACAAATACAGTCGCAACACCGGTGGCAAACCAAAACAATGGTGAACGGGTCATATTGTTTTCTCTTTTCTGTTAATTGGGGAGGGAATAACGGATAAATACAAGGGCACCGAGAGACACCATACCGAGACACGCGGCCATGCCAAACCCTTTACCGGGGTGAAACATTGCCATTGTGCTCGGGGTTGAGGTGGTGCCCATGCCGCTAAATGCCGCGACACCGGCCCCACTCGCGTAGCTTGATGCCGCGCCGTAACTAGCGGGTGGGGTTCCCCACACACCCGAAAAGTTTTGGTTAAGCGTGTTGAGTCCGGGCATTTTCTTAGCCTACTTCTGGCAGACCCTGAATAATTGCACCGGTGGCAACGATCTGACCAAACACGGCCGTAACGGTTGCCGGGGTGTTGCCGTTACCGGCACCCCATGGCGAGGCGTTGAGCTCAATGAGCGTCGAGGGGTTGGTGCTCAACACCTGTTCGCTTGAGTCCAACTTACCGAGGTTCACCTGACTGAGCGAGGTCTTGCGGCTGTACGACAACACACCTGCGGGGCGGGCGTTACCGAGACCCGAGGTGGACTGATAGGCAATGGCCTGATCGTCAATGAGGCTGTTCCAACTTGAGTCGTTGAGGGGCACACCGTCGACATACAACTGAATACGACCGGTGGTAGGGAAAAATGAGTCTGTACGGGCACCCGTCGAGTCACGAACAACGAACGTAAGGTTGTCGAGGTAGCCACCGGTGCGGGGGGCCTGAAGACGGGCCGAGGTAGACGCGCCCAACGTGGGGTTCATCTGCACTTCCTGATACTGACGGGTAGTACCGAGACCGGGGGGCGTAATGTCGGGCGAGCCCTCTGGCAACCACCAATAGTCAACTTCAACCGAGGTGTTGATAGTGGGGGCGGTACCCGTGGCACCGGCACCCAACACATTGGCTTCGCTATTGAGGTTGAACTGCAAGGTAGGCAACAACGAGGCGTTAGCCATGCTCAAGGTACCAATACCGGTAGCAAACTCAAATGGGATTGTGTACGAGAACTGACCCATGGTCGCACCGGCGGTGGCCGAGGCGTTGTACGCCGAGTAGCTAGGCAAATTCTGGTACCAATTAGTACCACCGAGCACACCAAACGATCCCGCCACGTAAGGGATTACCTGAGCGGCGGTGTAACCCGATACGACGAACAACGGCGTACCGAACGAGTCACGACACTGAATAAGTGAGTTGACCGAGGCCAGACCATCGGCACTCAAAGTTGAGCCGGTAAGGGCACCACCCGAAACAAGGGTCTGAGTAACGCGAAACTGACGAGCGTAACCCGGGCGGGCAACGAGGGGTTGGGTGATAGTGGCACCGAACGAGCTAGCCGTTACGGTGTACTGAGGACCGCGGCCCGGCTGTGAGTAACGAATGAATGGCGACCCTGCGGCGGCCGGTTCGATCGTTGTCTGCGGCTGTGGGCGGCCCGCTTCCTGTGCGCTGTAATTCATTGACATTTATTTAGAGTCCAATCTGAATGGCTTGGCCGAGTGTATTAGTCATGCCCGTAGTCTCTGTGGCCCAACGGCGGGCCGCCATTTTTAGCAACCCAACAGTAGGGTGAAGTAGCAACGCGGTGATAACGATTAGGTCAAAACCCTTTTTAGAAACCATGGTTACTCACTTTCACAACAAATACGGTTGCCCTAACTATAAGTGACGTGTTGCATTATTGCAACCATTACAGAAAAAAACCCCCGGGCGTAGGTGAGTGTCAAACCTACGCCCGGGGGCAATGTGGCAAAATGGGGTAAAACCACCTATTTAGCGTATCCTGTCACCACAATGCGGGCACCATTTGAACGGTTGCAATTGGTCTAGGTCTGATCCATTGTGATAAATACCGCCACACACCGGCTTAGCCATCTCAACCAAAATGGTGTCAAGCTCATCAACCACCCGAGTTTCTTTGGTTTCGCGGCGTACCAAGGTGCACGAAACATGGCCGTTTTTGTCAACGACAAACCCCGTCACGGTCATAACCGTATCGCTATCAACCGTTTTCACCCGGTCGCCAATTTCAAATATGGTTTCTAATTTCATTCACTGACCAACAATTCCGCACACACCGAGCAACGTTCAAACTTATTGGCAATGCAATACGCGTGGTTGCACCTTTCATACAATGCCTCATATAGCTCGGGGTCTCGGGCTTTTGTTGCTTCCTTAATAGACCTTTGGTATTGGTGTTGGTGCATAGCGGCAATGTTGACCGCCAATTCCATGCCCTCTTTGAAACCCCAAAAGTAGGCGGCGTGATCATTGGCACGGTCGTTACGAATGGCGGCTAGGTGTTCCTCTTGCAACCGAGTAACAAGGTTGGCCAGATAAGTGGCGGCGGCGGTGGTCATTGTTCAATTTCCTTTTTGAGATCGGCAATACGTTGTTGTAGTCGGTCAATGGCCGCTAATGCGGTCTCAAAATAGTCGGCCACGGGTCCTAGGTTGCGGTCGGGTGTGTCGGTCATCATCGACCCTCGTTAGGTGAGCCCCAACGGTTCAACCATTCGCCCTCTTGCTTACGGCGGCGTAGTTGACGGGCTACTTCTGACTCAATTTGTTTATTCATACGTTCTTGCTTGGTCATGTAACCAAGTTGAAAAAACGCGGCAAGACACAAAAGGTAAACAAAGATAAACATTTTAGTAATTCCTCATTTTTATTTTTTCGGTGGTGATTTGCACACCATGGTTTAGAAACAACACTGAATGATCCCGGGCGGCTCGGTTGGTGTCACGCTCGATGAGCTCACGAAATTCAAAACCGCACGTATCACATTTGGCAATGTAAAACACCAACGAGGTATAAACGTCGGTCATTAGTACAACCACCCCTCGGCACGTGCGTGTTCGTAAAATGCGGTGTACACGTCAACCGATGACCGCCACGCCCGAATAAATGAATTAAATTCATTAGTACAAGCCGCGTAAAGAATTGTGACCGTTTCGGTGGTCATTTCTTTTTGCAACACCAAATAGGTGTCACCATCGAGATCACGTAGGTAGGTGACATATTCCATAGTTACACCGTCAATGACCCGGCGGGTTCTCATGGTTGGTTCCATCGAATAGATCGTTGAGACACGGTTAGCCGAGCTCAATTTACGGTTCATTTCCTCGACCGCTAAGGCCGCTTCGTGTGTTTGCATCAAAACCCCATTTTGATTTTGTAACTCATGGCCGCTTGACCACGTACTAAAAGGTACTACCGCCACTACCTAAAGTCAAGTCAAGGTTTAGTTTTCTTTTTTCTGTCGTAACACGGAAAACAAAACCAACCTCGTTTACCCTCAATTTTTCTCATGTTTGAACGTAGTTCTAGGGTGTTACAGAAACGGCCCGCGCACGTGTCCATGTGTAGTGCGTCACTGAAATGCCCCATTAGGCAACCCCCAACCTTTTTGCTTCGAGTAGTAGTTGTTCAATGTGTTTGGTGTCTGAGCTGTCGGCAGTTGGTAAACACACATCGGTAATTGACAAATACCCAATGGTGCTCGACACGGGTTTACGTTCGAAAGTACGTTGGGCTAATTGGTGACTCATGCCGCTTGCTACGTAGTGCCACGGGCCATTTACCCGGCGGCCCTGATCGTCAAAAAACCATTCGTTTTCGCGCCTAAAGCGGTAGAACTGTGGGGCCAAAATTTCAACCTCGGTCATTTCCTCTTTGAGTCGCCACTGACCGAATTTGTTACCCATGTTGCTCGGGGTCTTAGCCGTGAATGGCAAAATAATCCCATCGGTATCTACGTGCTCGGGTATGCCGCCACTACCGTAAATGCCCTCTAAAAGTGTTTGAGCACGTACACGGCCGGTAATCTCGGCCGCTAACCCAAGGGTATACACGTGGGGCATAGGCCGTTTTGGTAGCTCGGTAGTAAACGTTTCTACGCCCTTATCGTCGGCCCATAAAACCTCGGCTCGGTCATCACCTTGCATAGCGAATTGTCCCCACGTCGAGTTTGCAATGGCCTTGGATAACTTGGCCGCCCCGGGTGAAAGACCACGGCCGGTTTGTGCCATATCCCACCACGTAGTAAACAGATCGGCACTACGGGCGGGGGCATAGTTGGTCACTACCTCGACCTTGCAACCGAGTTGTACAGCCGCGTCGAGCTCAACCCATGTGTACACACCGGTAAACGTGCCGGTTTGAAATTGGATTGCTTGGGGCGATAATCGAACGGGTAGCGGCGGGTAACTCAATTCTTTGGGTACGGTAACGATTACCTCGGCCATACCAGATTGCTCGGGGTCAATGCGTGTCGAATTACTTACCTTACGTAACGACAATGCCACCGGCCTAGATGCCATGGCAGAGGGGTACGCGGCCGATAGGTCATAAAGTTTGGCGTTGCTTGAAATACCCGGTAAACGTATTTCTTGACGGCCGCCAAAAAACGCCCGACGCGATATCTCAGGATCGAACGAGACCGGCACCATGTTGTTTAGTGAGGCCCTGAGTAATTGCCACGCCATGCCACTAATCGAGCCCGGGGCAACGCCGTAGGACCGCAACCACGTTAGGGTTTCGTCAAGGTCACTAAACGGGTCTTGGCTTTGTTCGAGTACGGACCGCAACGAGGTGACTACTACCCCGGTGGGTATATGAGTCATTTTGATACTCTTACCCCGCCACGTGGTCATTTTCCAATGGCGGGCCGTGGTGGTGTTTTTTAGCCGTTCAAGCCCTGAGGCCACGTAGCAGACCATACCCCGTAACTTGTATAAAGCGTTGTCCACATCGCGGCTTGAGTTGAAATGACTAATGCCGTTACGGGTCTCAACGAATAGGTTTTTGTGCCCGGGGGTGAGTAGGGCGAATTCGTTGAAACGTACTTTAGATAGTGGCTCAATTTTCATTTCCCAAATTGTCTAAAAAGTCGTCGGTTGCTTTTTCGATTAGGTTGGCCGCGTTGCCAAGTAGATCGTTCACACCGTCGAGTAGTGAATTGTCAAATAGTGGTGCCAAGGGTGCCAAGGTCTCGGGTGTAGCTCGACCGCGGCGGCGGCGTGGTGCAATCTTTTTGGCGGCCTTGGTTGTTTTCTTAGCCTTAGCGGTATTTTTCTTGGTCGCTGTAGGCAACGCTTTATTCTTGGTGGGTGTCGGCACTACGGGTGGTGTAGAGGGGTTAAGTAGTTGCTCGGTATCTTGAATATTGACCTCAATAGTTGGTGGTTCACCATTCTTGTTTTCCCACTCACTAAATAGGTTTCGCATTTCGGTAGCATCACGGCCTTGACCCTCTCGGTTTTTGAGTAACGCGGCGACCTCGGCAACGGCCCCGCGATCCTGTAAAACCACTTTACGTACCGCACCCCTCTTGCTTGTTACGGTCATAACAAATGCGTCACCGTTGGGCGTTATGCGAATGTCAACGGTTCGCCAATTACGTGGGTGAATACCAATTTGACTCAGGGCGGCCGCCGTGTCATCGGCCATAACCACCCGGTTGGTTGGTATCCATTTTGGCACCGTGGGGCCTTGTCGCCATGCTTTCAATGCGGCCGCGCTTACGTCATCACCTCGACCGCTTACCTCTTGTAAGTAAACACGACGCGGGGCCGCCCCGGGGGGGGCGTGTCGACCACGCCCACCCTCAAGGCTTCCCCCGCTTTCGTACCACTTTTTTGCATACGCAATTTGTTGTTTCTTGGTACCCTCAAAAGGTGTACCGGTCAACGACCCGGTTTTGGCCGCCCCAATGTAACGCTTTTGTTGGCGTTCACCAAGGGAAGACCAAGACCGTTTTTTAGCCATTAGGCAACGTCAAGCTCAGGGCGGTTTGCCTTGTGAATGTTGACCCCCGCGGGCATACCCGGTGTTTGTGCCACTCGCGAGGTCGTTACACCCACAATTTTGGCTACCTCGGTACGGGTGGTGCCGGTTTCTACGGCCTTGACCATGGCGGCGTACAGTTCGTCTTGAGCTCGCTTGGCGGCCTTACGCGCGTGGTCGTTTGCCTTTTTAGCGTTCACCAATTTTTGTAACGCTACAAACTTTGGGTTACGCGGCATGACTAAAACGACTTTTCGGGCTCGGCCGCGGCAACGAGGTTAAGCGGTTCGTAGCCGTTCGCGGTCTTGCTTTCCTTTACGATCTTGACCCACCGGCCCAACCAACCGTTTGCGTCAATGATGGCGGCACGGCGGCAGACTGAGGTAGCCCCGCACGTCAACACCGAAATTTCGCCGTTGGTGTCAACGATGTGCAAAATAGCGTAGAACGGCAGACCCTCGCCCTCAATGTCGCTCAGTTGCCACTCAACCTTGATCAACTGAAACGGCTTGTTAAGGTGGTCCTTAGCGTGAATAACCGAGCCCGTGCCGCCCATCAATTCCTCAAAAGTTTCGGCGTTGAGCTCGCGGGCGGCAATGCGCTTGGCCGTTTCGACCGGGTCGCTCGGCTTAATCGAGAACTTTTTGTTGGCAATATCTCCCGTTGCGAACAGATCAACCACCAAGGTTGACGTGAGCTCATCGGTAATTAGTTCGAGTGAACTACCCATTTTTTTATTTCCTATCACTTGACCCGCGGTGTTGCGGGGTACTCATTCAACCATACGGTTGGTGTTAAGTCAAGTGTAGGTTTAGATAATGTTTGTAGAGTCACCAAGCGCGGCCGCAACGTTGTATTGCGTCACTACGACATTTGCGCTGTAGGTCTGACCGGCGGTGCCGCCAAAAATAATTACTTGTAAGTGGTCGCCGTAATTTAGGCAAATGTCTTTGTAACCGTATTGGTCGGCAAATGGCAACGACGCGGCATAATCAACGGCTTGGGTTGTTCCCGGGCTTGTTTGGCTATTCGATCCCGAAACGTACACACCGGCGGTACCGGCGGCCGTAACGTTTAGGTCTGCCCCAGCAATAACGATGCTTTCAACGTCCCAAAAATAACCAAGCTCAGGCCTGCCAAGGTTAATTACCAAATAGCCGGTAGAGGGGTAAACAGCCGCTTTCGACTCACGACGCGTTACCGGGGTGCCAAACTGTAGTTTGTTCCATAGTCGGTCGTTGGTCTCGTTAAGTTTCTTAACTGTATGGGCCATATCGGTACCAACACTGAGCCACAACTTGAGACCGGCGTTTAGACCCTCATTGTTCATTTCATCGTGACTCATACACCTACCAACGTCTTTCGTCGTTCGAGCTTCCATTGGGCAAAATCCTTGAAACCGCCCATGCCTAAACGATAGTTCATGTAGGCAATGTGTTTGTCACAACAAATCAAATAGACCGCTTGCTCGGGTAGGTTCACAAAAATAACCGGATCCCACGGCATCATGCCGTTGAGCTCACGATAACGCTCAGACACACACCCGCACTCAAACTCAATGTACTTACGGGATAATTTCCACCGGGGTAAACCGGCATACGAACAATCAACATAACCGGTTTCGTCACCGGCGGCGGCGGCCTTTTCATACGCTTGAATAATGCGGTCGGCTTCACTCATTTGTTTCACTATCCTTTTTGGCTTCATCAACTACAGTCCATGCTTCGACAATGGTTTCGGTAGCCATTTTTCGAAAACGTTTTGACTCGTCGAATGGGTGCCGTAGTCGTTTGTAGAACTTGTTTGTTTGGTTCGTGATGGCCTGACCCTCGGGGGTGTCTTTGTATTGGTTCACCATGTACCAAAGGTTTAGAAAAATTACGGCCGTGTACAACGAGCGAATAGTCCATTTATATACATTGTCGCCCGTGGTGTCATCGTTTGCCATAACGCCATTGTAGCCACAAAAGAAATACGGTACACTAAACCCATGTCAGAAAACGAAACCGAAGAAACTGAAGTTGAGGGTAACGACGAATTTGTTACTCATTCGCAACTAGAGGCCATGCTTGACGAAAAACTAACGGCGTTAGTTGATCGGCTTAGTGGCGACTCGTTGACAGAAACCGAAACTACCGTTGAGCTTGATGAGGTGGCGGGCAATTTGTCACCGAGCGAAATTGAGCGGTTGCTTGAGGAAAAAGTAGCGGCCGCCATGAAACGTTTAGAAATAAAAAAGAGCTCACGGCCCGCGGCACCTAAGCCCAAAGTAAAGCCCGCCCCGGCAACGTCTGAGGCGGCCGAAGACAAACCATCGCTACCCGGCAAAAAATCATTGAGTGAAAGACTATGGGGCAAATAATGGAAAACGAAAATTGCGTTGAGTGTCAAAAGACTATGCGTAAAACCCAAGTTATCTCGGCCGGTGTCGGCTTAGTGCTCGGTGGTGTGTTGGTGTTTGGTGCACTCAAGTTACTTAAAAAGTAGTTACGTGGCCCTCGTTGTTGTTGGGTTGTTGTTGTTAGGCGTTGTCTATATGTTGATAAATGAAAGAAACCGCAAATGAGTGTTTGGGAAAATAAGAAATACCCGCTCGGTTGCCGTAGTTGCGGCCGTAACGATACGAAACACCACGGTTTAGGTTTGTGCCAACCGTGCTACAAATTACCCGAAATTCACGAGGCCGCTAAAAACGGCACGTTGGTTGAGTTTGTTTTTTCTGAGGTTGCCGCCCCGGTTGAAAGTGACGTAACTATTTTGCCCCCAACGGGAGAACGTCGCCCGGGATCATACACAGACATAAACGACACACCCGGCGAAAAAGAAGAAGAAAAGCCAAGTGGGTTTGCCGGTTTGTTTCGTGGGAAGAAGAAAAACAAAGACACCGCCCCTACGACAAAAGAAGTACGGCCCAAGGGTGCCGGTCGTCGAGTTTCAACCGCCGAAACGTTGGCCGATGTGTGGGGTGCCGTTGGTGGTGCCGCTCAACGAATGGGCCACGCCCCTCTAGGTCGGTATATGCAATGGCAGGGCACGGCGGCGGGTGAAATGCTAGACGAGGCCCTAGCCGGCACCATCGTTGACCGTAAGCTATTCCAACCGGCGGTAAAGGCCCGTGGTCGTCTTGACGTACTTGTTGCCTTACTTGGACCCCCGGTACTTATTTTGCAAATTGAACGAAACCCCCAACAAGCTCAAATGTTGTTGCCCATGCTCAAGTCGGCTATTCGTTCAAGTTTGCCAACCATGTTGCCCGCCATGAAAAAGGCCCAAGTACGCGAGGACAAAGTAAACGCGGCAATTAAAGAAATGTTTCCCGATCTACCCGATGGCGTAGACCCGGTAGATGAGGTAATTACCCAACTATTCTATGGTTACGTGCCCGATGCACCGGCGACCGAAAGCGAATATGAAAGCTCGACACAGTGAAGTAGTAGAAATGGATTGGGCCACCGAGTTTTTGCCGTGGTTCTCTGAAAATTGGCAACCCGGTCAACACGTGGCCGTAATTGCCCCCACCGGGGCGGGCAAATCCAATTTCGTTGGTCAAATATTGCGAGCTATGCGGCGGTACGTGTTGGTGCTCGATGCCAAGGGCGGCGACTCGACCGTTGAAAACTACGGGTTTGAACGGTTGGGTAAATGGCCCGGCAAAAAGGCCATGAGTAAAACCGTGTCGGTCAATGATGGCAATAATGAGCCCTCACGGTACGTAATCGGATCCTCGGCACGTACCAAGGTGGAAAAGGTTTCTTTAGTTGAAACAATGCGAAACGCCATTGACGATGCCTACGAAATGGGCGGGTGGACCGTCTACGCCGATGAGCTAGCCATTCTGACAGACCCCCGCCATTTCAATTTGCGGCAACAGGTTGACGAAATGCTAATTGCCGCCCGTGACCGCGGCCTATCGTTTGTTGGTTCGTTTCAAGGGCCCGCTTGGGTAACACCCCAAGCCTCACGGCAAGCTACGTGGGTAGCGGTGTCGTACACCAGAGACCGAGAAGTTGTAGACCGCCTAGCCGAGATTATGGGCCGCCCCAAGGCCGAAATTCGAGGTGCCCTAAACGGACTAGAACGTTTTAGTTGGCTTATCGTAGGTCGTGATCCTCGCGAGCCGTTGCGGGTCACTATCCCGGACTACATCGAGCCGAAAAAAACAACCACTGAGTAGCTGTGTCGTATTTTCTGACACTCGATGAACAACAAAAAGCCGCGTGTTACGAAAAACCTACAACGTGGTGGTTCCCGAGTGTACCGGGGCGAGGCCACCGGCCTAAATCCGATGCCATAGCACTACAAATTTGTAGTAGGTGCCCTTTTCTCATACGTTGTCGCGATTACGCCATGGAAAACCGAATTAGGTACGGTATTTGGGGCGGTCTTACTGAATATCAACGAAGAATGTTACGCGACACCGGCCGCATGACCTTGAACGGCAAAGAAGTAATGACGTTTGAACGGCCACGCCGCCGCCGCACCACCCCCTAACTACCCACGGCCCCACAGCTCGACCGCCCGGGGGCCG
>Ga0208877_1000269_pt1 | contig 16911 bp, 36 predicted proteins | sample CryBogCBH29Jun09_FD_184624 | JGI IMG/M metagenome (GOLD analysis project Ga0208877, IMG submission 184624) | Freshwater microbial communities from Crystal Bog, Wisconsin, USA - CBH29Jun09 (SPAdes) | ecosystem: Environmental > Aquatic > Freshwater > Lake | place: Crystal Bog, Wisconsin, USA...
CGCTAGTCATTTTTCTTTTAATTTCCAAATAAACTTTCCATTTCAAAAAAATAACTTTTCCAAATTTTCTTTTTAATTATTTTGGCGTAAATTTGTGGCTCACCTAAAAAAAATAAAATGTTATGGAAAATTCATTAAAAGAATTATTAGAGATCATCGGCGCGAAAAACAGTAACGCCCCGATAAAAATTGATTGTTTTGCGGTTGTCATATTACCCGCTGGTTTCTCTTATGTTGGCGACTTGTCATTTAACAATGATACTCAACATTACGAGGTAAAAAACGCCGCTAATATCCGGCGGCACACAGGCGGGAAAGGTCTTGGATATTATATTTTAAACGGGCAGAACGACACTATAACGCTTGACAAGTGCGGCGATTTTGCTACAAAAAATATTATCTCTTACCATCCTACAAATAAAACAAAATGGAAAATATAATAACCGACACCAGTCATAAAAACGGCGACGGCTACGGCTACGGCTACGGCGACGGCTACGGCTACGGCAACGGCGACGGCTACGGCTACGGCAACGGCGACGGCGACGGCTACGGCAACGGCAACGGCTACGGCTACGGCAACGGCTACGGCTACGGCAACGGCGACGGCTACGGCAACGGCAACGGCTACGGCTACGGCAACGGCGACGGCTACGGCGACGGCTACGGCTACGGCAACGGCAACGGCTACGGCTACGGCAACGGCGACGGCTACGGCGACGGCTACGGCTACGGCTACGGCAACGGCGACGGCTACGGCGACGGCTACGGCAACGGCGACGGCTAGTTAATCAAATATACAAAAGAGAAAAGGCCCGTAAAAACGGGCCTTTTCTTTAACATCACACACAAAAAAAGTATTTACAGTATATTTAATTGAGCAACACAACAAACAATACGCACGCGTGTACCGCTGTAACTACGTGAGATGTTGTGCCATAAAATGACTGTAACGTTATTTGTGGCGGTACTGCGCCTGATATAAAAGCATAATCAGCGGTACTCCCACCTGTAATATCTGAAGATAGCAATTTAACCCCCGCTGCTGTTGTGTATCCACCTACAATTACCGAATTGATAGGTATTGTAACTGTGCCGGTTGCGGCTAGCGTTACAATTGTGGGGGTAGCGTACTGTGTGTTTTCCACTATTTCCTGTAGCGCATTAAACATAAAATGCGTCCACTGATCTATATCCCTTAGCAAAAAGTTTGCCGAATCCAGTTTAAAATTTATTGAATCCAGTGATTTCTGGCTCGTAGAACCCTGGCCCATCTCGGATATAAGAGCATTATTCTGCCGTATTATATCCACAAGGGCCGCATTACCGGCGCTGTCAACAAATGCACTCATTTTTGTTACCTGGTCAATGAACGCACTCGCGTTATTTGTCTGGTCTATAAAAACACCTGTTTGACTAAGTCCTGATCCAGAGAAAAAAACAGAATTTGCGCTGGTAGGGTCAATAACCGCACTTAATATTCCCTTGTCTGTGTTGCCGGCTTCCGTTTCAATGTCCAATATTTCGTTTAAAGTCAGATTTGCAATACTATCATAAACGCGCTGAGTTCCTGGGGAAGGGTTTACATACGAAATATTAACCGTTAACTGACTGCCCGAACTGCCACAACTATTGTTAACTATATAACTTATTACTACGGTTGCCGCCGTGGTCGAAGTAGTCAATATTCCAGTACTGGTGTTAATACTGGCGTTTGTGCTGTCATCAAGATACCAGCTACCGCCGGCAACAATATTGTTATACTGTGTAGAAGTAGAAGTATAAATATTATTCGGGCCGTTTATCGGTGCTGCAAGTATATTAACGGTAATGATTTTAGCGGCCTGTGTTATACCGCATGTATTGTAAAGCGTGTAACTTATGCCGGTTGTACCGTTTGCCAGGCCCGTAACATATCCATTACTGGCAACTATGGCAATACTTGAATTGCCAGTCGTCCAAGTACCGCCTGTTGTAGTATTGCTCAATAACGCGCCTGTTCCAACACAAATATTATTTGTTCCCGTTATGGCATTTACCGGCGTATCAACTAAAGTGTTGAAAGTACGATAATCGCCGGTTATGCAGGCATTAGTAAGCGTGTAGGTAATTGTAAGGCTTCCGCGCTTTATGCCTGTTAGCGTGCCGCTGGCGCTGCCTATCGTGCCTATTGCCGTGTTACTGCTACTCCATACTCCGCCGGTTGTCGCGTCGGAAAATTGAGCCGTGCCGGTTATGCAAAATTCAGGCGTGCCCGTAACTGGTGAAATGTATGTATTTACGGTAATCTTAAAGGTGTCGCCGGTGGAGTAGGTTATTATGGCTGTTCCCTGGCTTACGCCTGTTACCTGCGCGCTTGCGCTGCCGATTGCCGTAAAAGCTACATTTGTATTGCTGGCGCTCCATGTGCCGCCACTGGTCGGCGCTGCATCCGTCAATGTAACCGTGCCGCCGGTACATACGCGCCGTAATCCTGTAATTTGTGCCGTGGTAAAAAGTGGGAGTAAAAACAATATACAAAATAAAAATTTTTTCATTTCCTGATTATTTTAAGTGTAAATAACAACAATACGATTATCAGCACAAAGATAATTGAATTTTCAAGTATAAAAGCGTCTATAACTTTTCCCTTTGCAGCCATCCCAAGCGAATAAGCATTATTAAGATTGTCGCTGTCTATTATATAGTGTTGCTGTAATAATGAGTTGACAAAATCGGGTATTGTTTTCTGTTTCAGCGCGTCGCCTCTTTTTAGTATGATCTTATAGGCCCTTGCCCATGAATAGGTATTTTTAAAGGCTGCAAATCCTGTATTTCCGGCCTCGGCTCCTGTCTCCCAATGAGAAAAGCGTATGCCCGACCAGTTATTATATTCTGTTCCTAACCTGCTAGTAAAATCGTTGCTCTCAAAAGAAATTTGCCGCATAGCCATAGGCAAGGCGGCAACGGGAAAACCAGTAAATAAAAGGGCTAAAAATACTTTTAGGGCGTTTATCCTGTTCATACATTTACAAAGCCGTTTTCATCAACATTACCGGCCTTTACTGCCGCCATCAAGTCGCTGCAATTCTCGGCAAAGCCTAAGCGTAATTCAAAGTGGGGCCGGTCTTTAAGGTGTACCCAATTGCCGCCCCATTCAAGGCCGTATTTTGTGGCAATCCCTTGTAATTTGCTCGTATCAAAATTCCAATCCGGTTGACCGTTCACCAGTTCGCATATATCAACGGCAAGGCCGTAATTATGGTAACTTGTGCCGCCTGGAGCGTTGGTTACTATCTGCCCTGGTACGGTGCGGCCCTGGGCGTACAGTTTGTTTTGTTCGTCAATCGTGCGCAATCCCATCGTTACGCGGAAAGTAGTATTTAACGTGCTTTCACATTCGTTAATGAAGTCCGTAAAAACAGGTATCGCCCTGGGGTGTAATTCGTTTACTCTTTGTGTGGTGATCGGGTCTTTCATCTTTGATTTATTTTCCTCTCTGTTTCTAAAATTAATATCCTGTCGTGGTGTTCCTGCAATTTACTATGAATGTCTTTCATAGTAACTGCGAACATTCTGGCCGCCATTAAAAAACTACCTGCTATTATGGTACTGCCGATATAAAAAGCTGCTTCAACTGCGCTATCCATGCTATAAACGGTTAAAAAGTGTAGATAATGCGCCGCCCTGGCTTAGTGAACTATCTAAAGTATCAGATATAGCCCTGGCGTTTTCTGTGGCCCTCTCCAAATTACCAAGACCGCGCGCGGAATTGCTTAATTCCTGCGCCGCCTGGCGTATCTGATAGGCAAGGTAAATTATCGCCCCGAATATCAGCGCGGCGATAATTATTTTAGCGGTTTCGTGGTTGATCTTCATTAGTAATTTTCGTTTTCAGTTTCCGGCGTTTGCTCGTATTCGTAACTATCTCCGTCATAGTTATACTGGTAATCTATGGCTATCTTCTTTTTTTGTAGCTGGGCCAAATAATCAGGGTCAACGTCGCCAATGTGCGCGGAATTATCAAACATATTATTTGCCGCGTCCGGCCCTTGCCCTTTTTCATAGGTCGGTTCAAAATCGGAATAGCCAAATTTAGACATCACCCTATTGGCCGCCGTTCTCGCTCGCTTGTCACCGTCTATACGTTTTTTGAATTTTCGCTTTTCAAAATCGGTATCTACTTCGATTTTTATTTTTGAATAGTAGTAAATGACAACGACTATTACAATCCAGTACCAATACTTTTCGATAAATTTTTCCATAACTATATTATTTTTTTTAGTGCATCAATAGCGTTTTGTGAGCCGGCATTTTGCGCCGCGTCCTTTTCTTTGTTTATTTCGTCAATAATATTATCTAACTGCGTTCTATTGGGGTTTTGCATTGTCGCGGGTATATTATTTGTACCGTCGTCTATTGGCGCGCCCTGGCTGTCTGCGCTCTGTTTCTTAGGTACTTTTATAGGCGCTTTCTTTTTGCTATGCTCTTTTTTATCCTGCGCTTTGTTGTGAAGCACCAGGTAAATAATAACGATCAGCAATAAAGCCGCTACGATAAAATACCATTTGTTTTTAATTATAAATTTCATTTGCCGCCGGATTTTACAAAATTTAAATACTCCTGGTGCGGGTCAACACCTGGCGCGAATGAATGAGACGCGATAAATTCAGCCTCTTTTTTCTTTTCGTTTTTCTTCTTCTTTGCTTTTACAAAAAAGATAATTCCGCCTAGTACCACTATCGCCAAAATTACGATTATTAAAGTTTTGTTTTTCATTATTGCGCTGGTAAATTTGAAAGGTTGTTGATAATGCTTTTAAATACGTCGTCGCGGTCAGCTGTGCCCAATAGTTCCGATTCGTTCACGTCGTTTAACAGGCTGCGCCCATTCTTAGCGGTATAACCGTTTATTACCTGGCTTACCTGTGCCTGATTGGATAAAAGCGACATTTCCCCCTGGAAATAACTTAGGTTACTACCCCACATAGTATTATACCAATGCGGCCCGTATTTATCATCTAATTTATTTACGATCTCGGCAAGCGTGGCCGTGTCCAGCAATGAACCAGGCGACACATTTTTCCAGTAGTTAGGGTCAAAGGCGTTAACATTATTTGTGGCCGCCTTTATTGTGCTGTCTGCTTTCTGCGCTTCCTCTCTCCTCGACTTTTTGCGCCAATGTTTGATAATAAGCATGATGACAATAACACCCATAATAATGAGGCCCCATTTAATTGCCGTTTGTGCCGCTATGTCGGAAACTTTTATTTTCATATCCCTGTGTAATTCATCACATTGTTAAACATGGAGTTGATACGCGCTATATTCGCTTTGTTGCGGTGCAAAATTTCCGATAAAGCATAATAAGCCATACTCATATTATAGCCTAATTTCAGATACTCATTTAAGGCCCAAAGATCGGCGTTTTCTTCGCTCTTGTACCTTAGATGCCCCAATTCATGCAGCGCGATAAATAAACGTATCGGCGCTGGGTAGTTGTACCATTTCGGGTGTATCTCTATCAACTTTAATTTTGGGTATATCCGCGCCGGCGTGTTGCCCATTTCTTCTGGCTTGCCTTCTTTTATCGTCAGGCCGTCAAAAGTGAAATTACGATCAGGTACGGGCAAAGGCTTTTTAAGTGTTGACACTTCCAACGGGCCACTTTTGATTATGTCAAAAGGCGTATTCATGTCTGTTGAAAATTCGCCGTTTATTGGCAGGTTTATTTTTATCTCGTTTTTTTTCTGCCCTAGCTTACGAAAATAAAACAGTTTACCATTTTCGTCGTAAAGGTTGAAAAGATCGGGATTATCGCCGGTAAAACGTATTGTGTAGGTCGTCGGGTGGTTGTTGCGGATTATTTTATCCATAAAATTATTTTTTACTTTTTTTAATGATTAAAACGATAACGGAAAGCGCTACGACTACAAAAAGAACAATCATTATTTTTTTCTTCTGTGCTGCCGCTATCTTTTCCGCCTCGGCCAGTTCTTCCGCCTGTTTCTTTTTTCTTGCCTCGTTTTCCGCGTCCTCTTTTTCTTGTTCTGCTCTGTTCGCGGCGCGTTTCTTGCCGGAAAATAAAAGGTTACTATTTGCCGCCTTTTTTATTCCTTCCAGTACATAATATGTGCCGGTGGTTTTTTCCACAAAATCCGGCAAGTTGTGGAGATTTACGGATATTCCATGTATCAGGTTTTTTGCATTAACGTCATAGCCGTGAGCGACGTTTTTAACGTTCACCTCATAGCCATGCAGTAAATTTTTTAACCAGCCCACAGATTATTTTTTAAAGGCAAAAACCAAGATCACTACAACGATTACCGCACCAACACCGATAAACAGCGTTTGTTGTTTTTTGCCGGCCTGTAACGCTTTCTTTTTTACTTCCATTGCCTGCATTTCTTCGTCAAAGGCTTGATCTTTGCGCTTTCCCTCGGCGCGTTTCTTTGCGCCAAATGCCGACAAGATAGCGCCGCCGCCCTGGAGCGCCGGCCCAAGTATCGCGCCAAATCCTGGTATCTGGCTGGCGGCCTTTCCAAGTGATTCAATACCCTGTGAAGCCGCTAAATTCGCCTCTCCTTCCGCGCCGTAATTATCAACGGGAACGGCATCGGTGTCAGGGTTTGCAAAGTTTTCGGTATTGCTGTAATGTAAAGGGCTATTAGGGTCGTTATACTGGTCTTGTACGAGGCTTCCAAGGTATTCGTCGAAACAATCGGACAAACTTTTATTTTCGCCCTCGTCAAAGTAGTTGGCTTTGATATTGGCGGCGTTCTGCATTAGGTATGTCGTAATTGTCGCCGCCATTGTCAGGGCGTTATTTGAGGCCGGAACGGGCAAGTTTTTTGACTTCAAATAAGCTATCAGGATAGGTTTATTTGATTCCAGTATTTTTGTGATTATTGCGTGTTCGGGTACGCCGCTTAATGTCGCCTGTTTGCTGATCTCGGCAAGCTGTTGGTTTATCTCCCTGTGTATTGTCTTACCCATTGGCAAGTTAAGCGGATGGCGTACAATGTCCTCAAACTTTGCCGTACTGCCAGGCATATAAATGCCAGGGTGTAACGGGTCTAACGGACTGTCCATAAATTTCTTAAACCAGTTTTTCATAATTTATATTTTGCAAAAAGGGCGGGCTGCATGGCCCGCCCTTTTAATATTCACCTAAAAACTATTTTTTTACAGGTTTGGCACGCTGAAACGATCACAGAAGCAAACAATAGTACCGCTTGTTTCGTTCATGTTGATAGCGTAAACAATGCCTTTTTGCCGGTCTATTTCCATCGGTGCGTTTACCACGTCAACAATGTTAGCCTGTTGGTTAAATGGCGACTGGTAGCTGGTCGGGCTGATCGGGTTTTTCACCAGGCCGCCTATAAAGCTATATTTCGCGTAATTCAATGTATTGCTAAATTGCTGCCCGCCGTTGGCAACGGTGGCAATGATGCGCATTTTAGAAATGTTGAACGACTGCGAGCCGGTGAAATCAAACAAACTGCGGTAAGGTACTTCGCGGCAGTCCAGGGCAACATAAGGATTGCCCGAAAGCGCGTTAGTGGAAGCGCCGGACACGTTTGTAGTGGGAGCCAGGAAGATCGCACGGCCGGAAGCGTCGAACCAGGTATATATTACGCTCGGTGTTGTCCATTGTGCCGGATTAATGTTAAAGGTCTTAAAGCCCTTTACCACTATACCGTTGAGCGAAAAACCGCTTGGCCCTGTTGCCAGTTCGGTAACTGTTCCGCCGGTAACGGATGACAAGGAAATGAGGCTTGAATCTATCGAGTTAATGCCCTGTATTGTCGCATTGATCGGGTTGATCTGTGCCGTGTTGTTCATAAACACGCCGCCTAATTTTAGGCTACTATTCTGGTTGTAAAAAAGCTCAACCGGCATAGCGCTATTTCCGCTTATAGAATAAGCGCCGGCGTTGTACACCGAATAGGTTATGTTAAACTGCGCCTGTGCGCTTTTCGGACGATTGGACACGTTAACGATGCGCCCCGCCGCCTGGTTGCTTCCGCGTTGGCCGCCGAAATTATCGAAGTTGCCCATTGCCTGTTTTTCCAGGTCTTTAACGGCTTGCTCTGCTGGTGTCATAATAGACGAATTTTATTTTTTTGTTTAAAAATGTTTTTTATTTTTTTTTGGCGCTACTAGCTTACAGCGGTTGTAGGGTCATAGGCGCTATCGTAGCGCTCGTCATGTTCGCGGCGTTCTCCCTTATCTTTCATAGCGTGCTTTGCTATGTGTACGATCAAAATGCCGATTATCACAGCGCCGACCATTTTTGCAAATTGTTCCATAAATTATTTTTTTAGTTGTTTTTTGATTTTGAAACAAATTTTGTAAATAAATTTGGTGGTTTGAAAACTTTATTTATTTTTGTGCAAGAAAATTTTTATTTCTTTTAAAAACTTTGTTGTTATGGCATTTAAGCCCACAAATATACCGATCGGTATTACAGAAGATCACGAGGAGTTATATAACTTCCTTGTGAAAATGTCCACAAAAAAAGGTTTGGCCCTTTCGTCATACTGCCGCATGATCTTAATAGACAGTATGGAAATCATTAAAAGCGAAGAAAAGAAAACCACAAAAGAATTACGCGAAAATTTTAAATAACATGGATATTATAGATAGCCTTGCCGGTAAAATAATGAACAATGAGAAAATGAGAAATAAGCTATTTTCTAAGTTAAAAAATATTTTCGGCGGAAAAAGTTATATGCTTATTGGCGTACCCGAACAAGACAGCCAGGACATGCCTTTTATGAAAACATTTGACCGTAACCCATTAGAAACAATAGCGGAGCAATACGCGGAAATTCAACAGTTAAAAGCAATCCTAAAAAATTACACAGCATGAGTACATTATACAGCCCCGACCAGTTAGAAGAAATGAAGGCGAGACCCTCGGAACTTTTGGAAGAAATTACGGAAAATGATTTTGAAGAAGCCATAAACCAAAATCAAAACCCCGACTTTAAAATAAATGTAGAAGGCGACGACCTGGAAAAAGAAATAGAGGACGAAATAACCGACGAGGTTATAAACAGCATGGAGCGCGGCGACGACGTTAATGTCGCTGATTTTATGGACGGAAAGGACGCCGTAGAAATATTGGACATTGTAATGTCTACGGGTTGCGTAATTGCGGCAAAGGCGACCAAGCTAAAAGCGAATGAAAAAGATTTTGAAGCCACACCCGCCAATAAAAAAACGCTGGCAAAAATATTTGATCGCTGGCTTGCTACCGTAAAGCTATCAAAACTTTCCCCTGGATGGCTGTTGTTGATCGCTATTGTTGTTATCTATGGTTCTAAATTCGGCAAAATTTATGTGTCTCAAAAAATGCTAGACGAGGCCCGCGAGGAAGGGAGAGAGGAAGGACGCAAAGAGGCGCGCGTTATATCTGACGACCAGCCAAAAAAAGGCCCTGGACGGCCAAAAGGTTCTTTCAAGAAAAAATAATATACACATGAATTGTACGGTTATTGTTGGCGCATCTGGAGAGGGTAAGACGTATTTTGCAAAACAAAAATTTATTGTAAACGCGCCAAGCGTTTGGGTGATGGACGTTAATAATGAATATTGGATAGACAAGCGCAGCGACCCACAGGGCAAAGACCCGATAAAAAGCCCGAAGTTATCAGATAAGCCGACAGACAAAAGAAGCCGTTATATAGGTGGGGAAATAATGGAATTTTTGAAAATAGCCGAAAAAAAGGTAAATACAAATCTTATTTTTGACGAGGCGACACTTTTTTTTGACGGACGCATGACCAGCGAAATAACTAAAAAACTGATCGTTTCGCGCAAGCATAAAAATAATAATTGTGTTTTTTTATTTCACTCTATACAGGACGTTCCGCCCTTTTTTTATCGGCAATCGAATTTTATAGTATTATTTAAAACACAAGATACAGAGGACACATTTACGAATAAAAGTAAATGGTTATTACCGTATTTTTTGAAGCAAAAACGCGCGCCAAAATATTCTAAAATAATAATTCCCAGAGGATGATATACAACATTATTTTAGCGGTTATTATGATAGCCGTAGCCGTTGGCGCAACATTCGTAATAATCGAAGCTACTTTAGTTATTCTTTCATTTTTTAAAACAAAAAAATAATGAAGGTATTTGAGTTTTTTATTATTGGCATGTCCATAGGTTGCGGACTTTTTACGCTTGGATTGCTTATTTCTGCTTTATTAATCGCTATTTTTAAACACTTTAAAAAATAATTATGCTATCTACAAAAACGCTGATCGCCTTACCACAGGCTGATATTTGGGAAAATGTTGCGCGGGAAATCGTAATAACACCCGAAATAATGCGGGAAATATGCGAGGAGTATATAACCCGTACAAGTAGTTGGAATATACGCATAGCGCCAATACGCGAATGTGTAACAGCGCTGGAAAGAGCATGCAAGTATGACCGCAACCGCTTCCATTATATGCTTATCTACGCAGGCATGGAAACGCAAACGTTTATATGCGGGCAAAGCGTATCTATTGCCATTCCCCAGGCCGATAACTGGGACACCGTACAGAATGAATATGGCATAACACAGGAACGTTTGGAAGAAATTTGTAGCCACTACAAAAAGGAATTAACATTGAAGCCCGTACAATGGCAACAAGCCGGAATATTAGACAGCATTTATATTTTATCCACTTGCTGCAAAGTGCGGGAATTATCCTATATGCTTATTCACATGGGCATGGAGACCAGGAATTTAATTAATTGTTCAAACGTCATAGAAAAATAAGATCATGGAAAAAGAACTTTTACCGCATAACGGCGGCGCTAACAGCAGCATAATACAGATACAGGTAAAACATACCACTATCGGGCTATCTTTAAAGCCGGTACAATTTGAGATCGTCGTAGCTGGTAAGGAACTTACCGGAATTGAATTGATTGGCATTTTAGAAATGGCAAAACACGGATATATCCCGCATGCGCCACAACAGTAATAAAAATTTTTTTATTAATTCACCGCCTAAAAACTAAAAACAATGGCAAAGCAAACAAGTACAGCAGTACAAAAGACAGTAAGCAAATTGGAATTTGTGGAATTGGCGCAGGGCGCAGACCACAGCAACGCGGAAGAAGTAAAAGCCCTTTACCGCATGGCCACACAGGTAGATAACGCCGAACTGGAACAGATAGCCGGCGCCGACTACCTGGAATTAAAAGATGGGGAAACCTATATTTTACAGGTGCTCGGAATTGACGAGGGCGCAATGCGCGATCTGTTAGACGACACTAAATTTAACGACGCAATAGTTTTGCGTAATTTGGAAGAAGCCGGCGGCGAACAAATTAACGCCGACGTGGTAATGGTATCGACCATTAAAAAAATAAAGGAGCGCGGCGTTACCTTTCCTTTCACGATCAAAGTTTTTGTTGATGGCAAGAAAGGCGCGAAGGGCCGCGAGTACAAGAACCTGCAAATCTGGAAATACTAGGTATTTTCCACTAAAAAATAGGGGAGTTTCTTATACTCCCCTATTTTCCTAACTTTACTTTTCTTTTTTCTTTATGGCACTAAAAACGCGGACACGGCCGTTAAAAGACGGCACTCTTAAATTTTTGACGGGAAACCGTACCGCCACAAGGGAAGAAATAAAGCAATTTGTAAAAAAGAATTACGCAGTAATACCCGTTGAAAAAGTAGATTCCAAAACCCGCCAGTATATAGGACAGGTGAAAGGCGGAAAGAAAAGGGCCGCCAGCGCCGCACAGGACAAACAAGGGAAATTTTATAGTGAAAAGTACCTTCAAAAATACGCCGACGACATACTGAAAAATAAGTTTATAGACCTTAACAAGATCAAAGAAAAAAAGGATTATAAAACACTTGGCGAACTGTTTAAAAAAGAGCCTGCAGCCATACAGGCACTAAAAGAATTAGAAAGTGAAAGCGGCCTGCCTTTTTGGTACAAGCAGCCGGAAGTAAGGGATAAATTAAAGACTTTCAACGGAGATATTTTTATAGACGGCAAAAAATACGCCGCCAGTACAGCGTTAAGAAAAGTATCTGAATTTAAAAGCCGCATGCGGCGCGATAATATCACATTTTCATTAAAATTTTATTACGTCGGCATGTCGGAATTGCATTTTTCTTTAGATGAAGATAGTGATGACGTTTTTACAATAGAAAGTCCATAATGAGAAAAAAATCAGAACACAAAGGACGCGTTTTTCATTTTTCCGGTGGCAGAACCAGCGCATATATGGTTATTCATTTTTGGCAACCAGGAGACTTGGTTATATTTTGTGATACTGGTAGGGAAAATAAAGATACTTACCGATTTATTTCGGACTTTCAAAAATACACCTCAATTCCTGTTATTATTTTAAAATCAGATTGGCGCAAAGAGGTTATTATAGCCGAAAAAATGTTGCCTAATCGTTTTAAATCGCATAAAAGGATATATTACACATTGGCAAGCAGTAACCACCACTTTTATTTTAGATCAATTTTTAATTGAAAAACCGACAATAATTAATTATTTTTCTTTTCTTTTTTGGGATTTAAAAATACAAGCAATACAAGGAAACTGCAATTTGTGTTTTCAGAAAGGCGAAGCGGCTATAATAGCTTTAATACAGAATGAGCCAGGGATAGAAAACGAATGGATAGAGGACGAAGAAAATAAAGAGATAAACCCCAACGGATATACCTACTTTAAAGGGGTAACTATCCGCAGGCTGTCAGAAATAGCATATACCAGTAAAACAAAGTACGACCTAAAAAATTTCACTCCAAAATTTAGTTGTTCTTGCACTTCATGAGAAAGCCAAAAACCATAAAGCCACTATTCGACAAGCCCCAGGACGGGCGGCGGCGTAATTATCAATATTACGCACATTTCTACGCATCGTTAATGCTGCCTTATTTAATTTACGAAAGTAACTACACGCTAAAATTTGACAGCGAATTTTGCGCGCCTATACAGTTTTTACAGAACGTACAAAGCAAAAAGGCATTTATGGCCGGCGCGAAGATCAAAAAAGATATTAAATTAACTGGATTGACACCGCCGGATATTTACAAAGAGGAAGTACAGTATTATGACTTTTCACCCGTAGAGGCGCTAAAGAAAGCGCCGGAAACGGTTTATAATATAGACATTAAAAGCGCCTACGCAAGTGTATTAAAAAATCATTCTTTAATTTCCGCCGATACTTATAAATACCTTACCTCTTTATCAAAACGTGATCGCCTGGCTAGCGTCGGGATGCTTGCCAGCCACAAAGAAATTTTTGAAATGATGGGCCATGAAGCGGTAAGCACCGAGGAAATAATTAATGAAATGGAAAATTGGTTTTATTTTTGCGTGCAGCAGACAAATGAAATAATGTCTAATTGTGCGAAAATATTAAAAAACGATTTTTTATTTTTTTGGGTAGATGGGATATTTTACAGCAACGAGAAAAAAGAGGCGAAAATAAAGGATTATTTATTGTCGGAAGGATATGGATATAAAAAAGCCGTTTGCAGCAAATTTGAGTATGTGGAGACCGAGCAAAACAGGGTTTTAAAATATTTCAAAGATGGCGAAGAATTAAAAACGCTATCACTACCACAGAAAAATAAAGAGGCACACGAATTTTTAATTAAATTTTTAAATTTCCACTCGTGAATTATTTTCCAAAAAAAGAACGGCCCAAAAAAACATATATTAATTGCCGGAATTGCAATAAAAGGTTATTAGATTTCGAACTTATTTACAGCATATTTTGTACCAAATGCCAAAAAGAAATAAACGCCCAGCGTGCCGCGACTGCAAAAAAATAGGAGATCAGAAATATATTTTTGTCGGAAAAAAATTAATTTGTCTAAAATGTTATTCCAATGGAAGCACAGGAGAGGGCCGAAATGATAAAAGACCTGACAGATCGTAAATTAATAATTATCGGAGCGATAGGACACGCCGCAGCGCTGATATTACAAAGCCGGAAATTAATAAACGAATCAAGGGAACAAATAAAATTAATCAACAAAGAATTAAACGAACTAGGCGTAAATACTGATTTATGATAAAGGTATTGTTGATAATGAAAAAGGAAATTCCTGTAAATTCGCTTATTAAAATGCGATTGATACGCTTTATATCCGAATCCCCAGCACAGGCGGCAGTAATAATATTAAACTTTGCCAGCCTTGCGGAAAAGGTTTTTGTTAGGGATATTGACGGGCAGTTAATTTGCAATAATTACAGCGAATTTGTTACCTGGTGCAATAACATACTCCCTGCCAGCGAATCGGCTTTAAAATATCAACTTGAATTATTCCGTAACTACGAAAATAAATATTATGAGCAAAGCAAAATTGCAAAAGAGCCGGTACATACGCCCATACAATAAAGATGGCAAAACGAATTTAATTGTCCTTAAAAATAAATCGGGTGTTTATTTAATTAAAAACTACGAGACCGACGAATTAAAATATATTGGTTTTTCTGCCAGCAATTTGTATAAAACAATATTGCGGCATTTCCAGGCATGGCCAGACCGTACACAGATACGGGTAACGTTCAATAAAACGGATTATGTTGTCAGGGTGGTATTGTGCAGCCCTGCAAAGGCCGAAAAGCTGGAAAAAGCGCTTATTGAGCGTTACAGCCCCGCCGATAACCCCAGGGAATACAAGAGTATGCCGAGCAGATCGTACAACGCCATTATTGACGAATACGACTGGACACCGGCAAAAAAAATAGAAGATATTGCGCCTTTTTAATTAATTTCCCTACCTTAGCAGAAAAAAAGAATTATGAAAAATTATCGAACTTTCTTAGCCGGTCTTGCCGGCGCTATATGGGTCGCCTTATTGCCTGTTATTGATAAGGGAAACTTTGACCTTCACCGCGACTGGAAAAACTTAATTACCGCCGCCGGCATAGCGTTTTTTGGCTATCTAGCCAAAGACGCAAAAGTTACCGGACTGCCTGAAGATAAATAGTATTTATTCACCTCAAAAATAAAAAAACAAAATGAAAAAATTTATTGTCATTTACCAGTTAATAACAGGTATTTCTAAATCCCTGGCAGTAGAGGCCGAGGACAAAAACGGCGCAAAACAAGCCGTAATAAATCACGAGAAAACAGACGACACAATACATTTTATAGACGTACAGGACGACACCGACGGCGACCAAACGGCGAAATCTTTTCTTTGGATAGACAAAGAAATACACAACCTGGCAGCGCGCGCCGCGAACTGGACAACTATAATAGAAAAAGAACTTACCAGCGGCATAGCTATTGACTTTGCGGCAATCATACCTGAAGGGGAACAGGAAAGAGAGGCAATACTGGCAATATGCGAAACCGCTGGTAAATCTTTAAACGCAGTAGTATCCCTGACAGACAGCGCCGGCGCTAAGGGCCTATTACAGCGGCTAGGATGTGATATTACCGCATTATTGCATGGCAAGAAAAAAAGTTTTGCCGATTACTGCATTACTTTTGAAAAGGTTTTTAATGATCTTTTCGGCGGCGCGTCCGCTTCTGCATAAAGTGTGAAGGAGTAGAGGAAAAAAGGCCGGCATTAATACCGGCCTTTTCGTTTTTCCTTATCTTGTTTGTAATGCTCCCAAGATTCTTGTGCAGCCATAACAGCGACAACAACGACTATAAAAATGGCTATCATAACGTTATTTCTTTGAATTTTACAAAATACGTCGCCTTTACATACCGATACGAGGCAACAATACACCAGGCAAGGCCCACGACTAAAAATTTAATCAAGGCCCAGTAAAGGAGTATTAATTGAAGTAAGGCGCGGCGCTTCATGACTGTAATATCTTATAAGTTTTTGGGATAAATATTTTATCGGTTCTTATTCTGAACTTAGCCACAATATGCCCGCCGAAAATAGCCGACGCGCCCAGCAATGGGGATGAGGTAAAAAGTATATACCCAGGCCCTTGTATTTGATAGTAGTTAATTATTGTGTGTCTCATGGCTTAACGTTTATATACAATGCAGTACCAGGAACAGCGCCGCGAACTTCCGCGCCAAATTCAATTGCTAAGAGTGGGTAAAACCCTGTGTTTTTAAAGTGCCTCTCTTAGGTTTAGGCAATAACTTCTTAGACGTAGGAGCAGATAATAACTTCTGCTCCTGCTCTTTCTTTACCTGTTTTTCGACCTTTTGAGGATTAGCCGATAGCATAAGCTCCATAGCCTCATCGAAGCTAATTTCAACGTCTAATTTAATAGGCTCTTTATACTTGTTCTTTTTTGCCATTTTTTGGTCTTTCGCTCTCAATTAAGATATTAAACATAGCCGCGCCCGTATCTCTCAAAATGTCTATTGAACATACAAATGAGAATATCACAAACACCCCATAAAGGTATTTCATATTAGGGTTGTAGTGGAAAAATGAAGCGAGTAATTGGCTATTTCTTACGGTTAAACAAAGCATTGAAAATATGATTAGTGCTATTTGCTGAAAGAGGGATGTTTTTATTTCCCCATAAACAGTTTTGAAACTAAGATTATAGAGTTTAGATACCTCTTGCAACTTGGACACAATAAAGCTACTGGTTACTGTGTTTATGGCAATTAAGGTTATTTGCATTTCCACCAACTTATTAGTTAGAAATGAAACAATGAAGTTGCTTTTTAAAAACAAACACACAGCCTCTATAGCGATTGCAATCACCAGCATAAACAACATCCTTAATGCTAAGTCTTTCATTCCAAAATGAACTTGGGTTAAAGTAGTAAGTAATCACCTTTATTTTTTTTAGGTGAGCCACAAATTTACGCCAAAATAATTAAAAAGAAAATTTGGAAAAGTTATTTTTTTGAAATGGAAAGTTTATTTGGAAATTAAAAGAAAAATGACTAGCGAGAAAACAAATAACATATTATAAAAAAGAGAGAGAGAGAGAGAGAG
>Ga0208877_1000276_pt1 | contig 16537 bp, 10 predicted proteins | sample CryBogCBH29Jun09_FD_184624 | JGI IMG/M metagenome (GOLD analysis project Ga0208877, IMG submission 184624) | Freshwater microbial communities from Crystal Bog, Wisconsin, USA - CBH29Jun09 (SPAdes) | ecosystem: Environmental > Aquatic > Freshwater > Lake | place: Crystal Bog, Wisconsin, USA...
CGACCTTCAGCAACTGGAGTGCGGCACCGATCCGGGACTTCCTCTACACGGGAGTCGGCTTCACGGTGGATATCGGCAAGAGGTGGAACACCTCCTTCTTCTACAACGCCGCCGCAGGGAACCAGAACCTCACTTCCCAGAACATCTTTTGGAGTGCAGGGGTGAAGTTCTAGGCGGAGGCAATTAGGAAACTAGGGGAATTAAAGGCCTGGGGGTGGGTAAAATCCTACCCACCTTCCCTCAGGGCATCCTTCCTTGGAGGTTCCCTCTTTTTAAGGGGAATATTTTACACAAAAGAAGTAAAAAGACTTTTTTGTAACGTATTCTGGATGGCTTTTTTTTCAGGAGATTGGATAGTTAAAGACCCCCAAAAACCACTTCCGAGTATGACCGGTCTCCATCACCCTCTTCGATTCCTATTTTCTGGAGGAATCTGCTTGGCGCTTCTCTTTGCAAGCAAGGCATTTTCGCAGGATCTCTACGTCGGAAGTAACAGTTCCAGCCAGTCGACCAATTTCTCAGATGGTAACACCTATTCCTATGGGAATACCTACGTCGGGTATAACTCCGGTGATTCAAACAATCAACTTTCGGTAGGCAACACTCCTACCCTGCTGACCAACTCGGGCGATCTCTATGTTGGTTATGCTGGTTTACTTAACTCGATGCTGATCACCAATGGCGGTGCAGTCGCCAATCAAAACGGATGGATTGGTTACACCAATACTGCCTCCAACAACTCGGTGCTAGTGAGTGATAGCGGTTCGACCTGGACGAGTGCGGGCGACCTGACTGTGGGCGCGGATGGGAGCGGCAACAGCCTTGTGATCTCCAACGGTGCCTCGGTCGCCGTGACAGGTAGCAGCTATGGAATAGCGATCGGGTTGAACTCAAATTCTTCCAACAATTCGATTCTGGTCACCGGGGCCAACTCAACCGGAGCCTCCACCCTCAACAGCGGAATCGACATCATCATCGGAAATTATGGATCAGGTAACAGCCTCACGATCGCCAGTGACACTTCTGGAGGCACGTCCTCGGTGACCGCCATCGGCAACGTGGTATTGGGTGCTCAATCAGGTTCCTTGAACAACAGCCTGCTGATTGATGGATCCAATTCAACGCTGTCGGCTCAGAACCTGACTATCGGTAGCAATGGCTCTGCCAACAGTCTGATCCTAACCAACGGATCACTCGCTATCGTTCTGGGGGATTTTGCCCAGGGGCAGGGAACTTCATCGAACAACATCACGACCGTCATAGGTACGAATTCGTTTCTGGACGTGCTGGGCAATGTCTACCTCAGCGGAGGCAACCAGTCGGGCAATCAATTCAATATCCTCAACGGAGGCCAGGTTGACGCCACCTCCCTCCAATCCGATGTCGCCAACGGCAATAGTCCCGGAAGCAATAACTCGATTCTTATTTCGGGAAATGCTTCAGGGATCAGTTCCAGTCTGAGTCTTGGCTTCGACCTGACCTTTGGATCGGGCGGTCAAAATGATACGTTGACCATCTCCGATGGCGCGATCGTTACCAGTAGAAGTGCCTATCTCGATAGCGCTACCAATGGCAGCGCGGGAAATACCATCCTCGTGACGGGGGGCGGTACCGCATGGACTAATAGCGGTGATCTCATTCTTGGTCAGAATGGAAGCGGAAACCTGATGACGATTTCCAGTAACGCCATCGTCACGGTCTATGGATTGAACAGCGGTATCGTGATCGGACAAAGCAATGGTTCCTCCAACAACTCCATGGTTGTGACAGGATCTTCAACGCTGACCGGTAGTCTCGATCTCTACGTCGGCCTTGGCGGTAGTGGCAATAACCTCACGATTAGTGAGGGTGGCCAAGTTGCCAACTCCAATGGTTGGATCGGTTATGACAACACGGCCTCCAATAACTCTGTCCTGGTGACCGATGCCGGTACGCTCTGGACGAATTCAGCAAATATCGTGGTAGGCGTCGATAGCACTGGCAACTCATTGATTATCTCTAATGGAGCTACCGTAGGAGTGCATGGGAACCAAGGTAGTGGTGATGGCATCGCCATCGGTCTTTACGCCGGGGGGTCAAACAACACCGTTCTTGTCACGGGAACCAACGCAAACGGAGCAGCATCCACGCTGAGCATTGGAGCAGCTCTCTACGTCGGGTATGGGGGCTCCGGCAACAGTCTGACGATCAATGGAGGAGCCCAAGTCGTGAATTCCAATGGCTATGTTGGCCTTTCCAACAGCGCGAATAACAACTCTGTTCTGGTGAGTGATGCCGGCACGCTCTGGACGAATGCTGGCGATCTTGTCATTGGCTATGATGGCAGTGGCAACTCGTTGACGATTTCCAATGGAGCAACCGTTGTCGTGCAGGCCAACCAAAGTGACGGTATGGTGATCGGTCTCAACGTCGGTTCCTCAAACAACACCATTCTTGTCACGGGAACCAATGCGAACGGAACACCTTCCACGCTGAGCATTGGAGCCGATCTCTACCTCGGCGGTGGCGGTAGTGGCAATAACCTCACGATTAGTGAGGGGGCTCAGGTTGCCAACTCCAATGGTTGGATCGGTTATAACAACACGGCCTCCAATAACTCTGTTCTGGTGAGTGATGTCGGCACGCTCTGGACGAATGCCGGGGATCTTGTCATTGGCTATGATGGCAGTGGCAACTCGTTGACGATTTCGAACGGAGCAACGGTTGCCGTGCAGGGTAATACCACTGGCGTGGTAATTGGTCTCAATGGGGATGCCTCAAACAACACTGTTTTAGTCACGGGAACCAATAACAATGGAACCGCTTCCACGCTTACTACTGCAATGGATCTCTACGTTGGCCTTGGCGGTGACAGCAACAGTCTTACGATCAATGGAGGTGCCAAGGTTTCTAACGTCAACGGTTGGATCGGATACAGCAATACTGCGTCAAACAACTCGGTACTTGTAAGCGATGCCGGCACGATCTGGACAAACTCAGGTAATCTCATGGTGGGCGCCCAAGGATCGGGGAATAATCTTGTCATTTCCAATGGAGCAACTGCCGCCGTCGGGAGTATAGTTTCCATTGGTGATCAGGCCGGGTCCTCTAATAACTCTGTTCTTGTAACAGGTGCCGGATCATTGCTCTCTGGCCCTCTGGACATGATAGTGGGTAATTCCGGCAACGGTACCCTGACGGTGGCCAATGGGGGTGCAGTGAGTGCGCCAACCGGTATTTATTTAGGCTATTACAATGGTGCTGCCGGCATCCTGAACATCGGTACCTTAGGGGGAAGTGATGGAGCAGGCACCATAACGACCGGCTATATCTTCAACGGGGTGTCGGGTTCGGGTGTCATTAATTTCAATCAGACGGACTCGATCACGATCTCGGCCGTGATCTCCGGAAGCGGGGCGATCAACCAGTACGGCAGCGGCACGACGGAACTGGGCGGCAACAATACCTACAGCGGGCCCACCACGATCACAAATGGCACGCTTGTTCTCTCCGGAACCAATGCCGGAAACGGAGCGATCACGATCAGTGGAGGTAATTTTACCGGCACAGGTTTTGCAACCAACTCTTCGGTGACGATGACCGGCGGATCCATCACGCCCGGAGGTTCAGGGGCTAACAGCACGCTTACGGTGGGAAGGCTAACGATCTCCGGAGGCACGCTGAACATCCTGCTGAGCGGCACCTCGAGTAATCTTCTTTCGGTCAATGGAGATGTGATTTTGTCGGGAGGAATACTCAATTTCGACGCTACTTCGTTGACCGGTTCAACCTACACCTTCCTCTCCGACACAAACGGCAGGATCAGTGGCAGCTTCACCACGACCAACCATCTTCCAACCGGTTACCAAATAGTCTACTCGAGCAACTCTGTTTATCTTGAGTTGAACCCCTCGCTTGGTCCTGTAACGACTTCTTTCGATGGGGGAACGAATGCCATCATCACGGGTGGCAGCACGAACTTCACGGTGACCGTGACTAATACGGCCCCCTCCGGAGGCGGGGATCTTGTCTTCACGGGAACCAACGGCACCAATGTCACCGGATCCATCGGTTCCACGAGTTTGGCTGCCTCGACCTCAACCAACATCATGGGTGTCTTTGCCTTCACCGGGACGAATGTAGGGACGAATCAGCTGGGATACGTCACCATCAATGCGACGAATTCCACGCCCAGCAGCGGCACTGGTACGGTGAGCGTCGATGTCTACTCGCACGCCAGGGGCAGTCTCAGCTCGACGAATCTGGTGATCTCCAACTGGATCGCGGGATACACGGGAACGGCGTCCTCCACCAATAACCTGACGGTGAGTAATGCGACGGGGCAGTACAACGTGAACCTCGCCGCCACCAACAACGCCGCCGGGGCGCTCTCCGTGACGAATGTCTCTTCACTTGGTGCAGGAAGCACGACCCTCCTGGGGGCGAGTTACACGGCCAGCGGCGGTGAGGGCACCGGAACCTTCTCCTCGAACGTAACCGTGACCTTTTCGGACGATTCTTCGCTCAGCGGTGCCAACACCAACCTCGGCACAACCAATATCTCCGTTACCGGAGCTGTCTACGCGCATGCCAGCGGATCGCTCTCCACCAACAACGTTGCATTCACGGATGTCATCATCGGTTACTCAGGCAGCTTGTCCAACAGCCTTGCAGGGAGCAATTCCGCCGGCTTCCGTGTTGCCCTGGCAACGACCAACGATGCATCGGGAGCACTCTTACTAGCGAACGTGACCAACCTGGCCGCGGGAGCCTCCGCGGTGCTGGGAGCCACCTTCGCCAACGGTCAGGGAACGGGCACTTATTCCTCGAACGTGAATGTTACCTACTCGGATGCATCCCAACTTGGAGGTGCGTCGACCAATCTGGGAAGTTATGCGGTGACTTTCACAGCGAAAGTTTATGACCATGCCTCCAATAGCCTTACGGACACGAGCATCGCCCTGTCGAATGCCATTGTCGGATACACCACAGCCATTTCCACTAATATCTCGGTGACAAATGCGGCCGGATTCCGGGTTGCCCTGAATACCATTTCCACCAGCACCAACGCGAATCTCAGCGTGAGTGATGTTACCAACATTACCGAAGGTGCCTCCGCCAACCTTGGATTCACACTCAGCACCAATCAGGGGGTTGGGGCCTTCACCAACTCGGTCAAGGTCGTCAGTGCTGATGACTCATCGCTTAACGGTGCGGCCACCAATGCTACCAATACCGTCACGGTCACCGGTGCCATCTATGCCCATGCGTCCGGCAGTCTGAGTCAAAGTAACGTCACCCTGCAGGCTGTTCACGTCGGCTATACCAATGTGCAGACCTACCAGATAGGGATCAGCAATGCTCCCGGGTTCCGTGTCTCGCTTCAGGCCTACACCACCAATTCCAGTAACAGCCTCAGTCTGACGGGAGTATCCGGCGTCGATACGAACACCTCCTCCAATGCTGTGCTGACCTTTGTCACCGGGCAGGGTGTCGGGGCTTTCACCAATGTCATCGGTTCGGTCTATGGTGACGACAGTCCGCTGGCCGGCAACCGCGCGCAGGTGGGGACCAACTACCTCACGGTCTCCGGATTGGTATACAACGGACAGGGAACATGGACCGGAAGTGGAGGCGACTCGCTATGGACCAATATTGCCAACTGGAACAAGACCGGCGGGACTCCCGGCCTTGATGGGTTGCTCTCCACGAACGACTCGGCAACCTTCGGCAGTGGATCCGGCGGCACTGTGACCCTGAATACAGATGCAGAACTCAATGCCATCACCTTCAGCAATGCATCCAGCTCCTACACCGTTGGTGGAAGTGGGGTGATTATCATGGTGCAGGGCAGTAGCGCTCCGCTGATCGAGGTTCTTGCGGGAAACCACTTCATTGAGAACGCATTGGATCTGCAAACCAATGTGTCGTTCACCAATGCCGCTGGAGCTCAGTTGACTGTGAGTGGAAACATCACGGGTAATGGTGGAATTTCCCAAGGCGGGAGCGGAACCCTGGTGCTGTCAGGTAACAACAGATACATCGGGGGTGCGGTGGTGAATGCGGGAACCCTTGTCGCCGGATCCTCTGTTGCGCTTGGCTCCGGCGGAGTGCAGTTGCTCGGCGGCACGTTGTCGCTGGAAACCAATCTGACCATCAATTCGCTCGTCTGGAATACCAGTGCCATCGTTCAACTCCTGAACCCCACGAACTCGATCTACCTGACGGTCACCGACGCAATAACGCTCCAAGGCTCTGGAACCAATACCTTCGACCTCCAGGGATATACTCCGGGAACTTCCAACAATCCCACGGAACTCCTCGATTTTGGAACGAATGCCCTGACCGTGAACCAGTTTGGAATCGATAACGTCACCGGTTACACCCTCTTTACCAACAACGGAGCCCTGTACACCTACGGAGGCAGTGTTGCGCTCATTGCGACCACCTCAGGGACCACCATCAATAGCACGGTGACCTATCCCCAAGTCATCTTTGAAACCAACGGCATCCTGAACGTTTCTTCTGCGGGTAACCTGACGATCACCACCAATGTTGTGATCAACAATGATGGGGCGATCAATCTGAGCGGCACCATGACCGCGCCTAATGTATCTGTCACGGGCGGAAGTTCCCTCTCAATGCTTGGAGGAACGCTGAATGGTAATGTCACGAGTGCCGGCGGGATGACAGTAAGCGGTCAGAATGCCATCAATGGGAACCTTCAGCTCAACAGCCTCTCTTCGTTGACTGTCGGTCTTGGATCCCTGCTCAACGTGAGCGGTTCTGCGACGCTGGGCGGCAGCCTAATCATTGCGAATCCAGTGGCTTTCGGTACGAAAGAAACTTTCCTCTCTGCATCTAGCATCACGGGGACGTTCAGCTCCATTATCGCCCCCGCGGGAGAGCGTGGTCGCCTTGTCATCGAAGGGGATCCGACCGCCAGCATCATCATCGCGCCAGCCAGCTACACCCAGATGGCCGCCAACCAGAACCAAGTCAACGTGGCAACGGCACTCAACAGCTTCATCCCGTATACCAGTGGCGATCAACAGGTCGTCTCCACCTCCCTGGATAGCCTGACAGCTTCTGAGTACAACCAGGCCTTCAACGCCATCATGCCGACCTTCTACCAACAGTTGGCCACAATCGCCTTCAATGAGGCTAACGCCCTGAACATGGAACTCAACCAACGCCTCTGGGGACTACGTCTCGCAGAAGGAGGGGGATTCAGCATGAGTGGCCTTTCTGACAACTACCCCATGTTCCAAGAAGGACCTGTTGAGGGGCAGGGTGACGGCAAAGGAGTCCTTGATGCCAAGAAAGACATTCTCCGTCCCGGTGTCGACAATCACTGGGGCCTGTTCGTCGATGGCAACGGCATCTTCGCCCAGGCCAATAGTGCCAACATGCTTCCTGGCTACAATTCCGAGAGCGGTGGCGTAACCGCGGGTGTCACCTATCGCGTCAATCCCACTCTCTCCGTCGGTGCCTATACCGGCTATCAGGGAACCTACACCAAGAGCGGAGCCAACGGTTCGGGACTGGGAACCGGCAGCAGCCTCTCCGACAACGCCGTCCGCTTCGGAGTCTTCGGAACCTACGGCAACAAGGATGGCAAGGGACTCTACCTCAACGCCCTGGCCGGAGGAGCCTACCACAACTACCAGGCGACCCGTGTTATCCAGTACACCGGGATGAACAGGACAGCCAACAGCCAACCCGGAGCAGGGGAACTCGATACAATGATTGCGACAGGATATGACATCCAGAAGGGCAAGTTCACCTTCGGACCGACCGCCTCGCTCCAGTACACCTACCTCGGTGTCGACTCCCTGAATGAAACCGGAGCCCAGAGCCTCAACTACAATTCCTCCGGCTGGAACAGCTCCAGCATGCTCAGCAGTGTGGGTGCCCATGCCGCCTACAACTGGGTGGCCCATCATGGCAGTGGAGGGGACATCGTGGTTGTGCCTCAGATCAACCTCAACTGGCAGCACGAGTTCATGCAGAACCCGTATGACATCAACGGTAATCTCGGAGGAAGTAGTCCCACCTTCAGCAACCTGAGTTCCAGCCCCATCAGGGACTTCCTCTACACGGGAATCGGTTTCACTGTTGAGTTCTTGAAGAAGTGGAACACCTCCTTCTTCTACAACGCCGCCGCTGGAAACCAGAACCTGACCTCGCAGAACATTTTCTGGTCACTGGGATCCAAGTTCTAAGAACTTTCCCCCCGCCGACTTCTTGACGGGGTGCTGCTCAGGAAAGCTCGGCAATGACTTTTGCGTAAGCCTCGCAGGGATTCCCTGCAGCAGTGATCGGGCGACCGATCACGAGCCAGTCGGAGCCAGCTTTCACAGCTTCAGCCGGAGTCATCACCCGTTTCTGATCGCCAGCAACGGCCCATGTGGGGCGTACACCTGGTGTGACGATCCGGAGTTTGTCACTGAATGTGTCGCGGATTGCGGTGATTTCCAATGGACTGCAGACGATCCCGCCGATGCCTGCGCTCGATGCTAGTCCGGCGAGTCGAAGCACTTGTTCCTTTGGTTCCACACTGATGCCGGTGGAGGATAGTTGAGACGAGTCCATGCTCGTCAGGACGGTGACCGCCAGAATAAGGAGTTCTGATCCCTCTGCAGCTTTTGCGGCAGCTTCCATCATGACGGGGCCTCCCACGGCATGAAGAGTCGTCATGGCAACGCCAAGTCCCGCAGCGGAGCGGATGGCGTGGGCGACGGTATTCGGGATATCGTGAAACTTCAGATCAAGGAAGACCTCGCAACCGCGTGACTTGACGGCGTTGACCACCGAGGGGCCCTCTGCAGTGAAGAGTTCCAAGCCGATCTTGCAAAGTGCCGGAGGTTGCCCTCGGTCAGACAAGGAGTCGATGAGTCGGAGAGCCCCGCCGGTATCGGGAACATCGAGGGCGATGATGATTTTGTCTTGGGGTCGGGACGGTAGTTTCACACGATGATAAGAGTGGCTGACTCCATCTCACTCACGGCTCCGGCCAAGATCAACCTTTCTCTCCGAATCCTCGGGAAGAGACCTGACGGTTTCCATGAACTGGAGACACTCATGGTGCCCGTCGGCCTTGCTGATACGGTCGAGGTCTGCCATGGGGATGGTCATGGGATTACCCTGACCTGCAATGATCCGGAACTCCCGCCAGGGGGCGATAATCTCTGCGTCAAAGCCGCCGAGGCTTTCCGTGCCGCCACCGGTCTGGATCATGGGATTGCGATCACGTTGTTAAAACGAATCCCTCATGGTGCGGGACTTGGGGGCGGAAGCAGTGACGCCGCTGCTGTGCTGAAAGGACTGAATGAACTCTTTGATGCTCCTCTCGTGGATGAAGAACTCCACCGGATCGCCGCATCGCTCGGCTCCGATGTTCCCTTCTTCCTCGGTAGGGGGGCGGCTTGGTGTCGGGGTAGGGGTGAGATCTTGGAATCAGCGTGCGCCCTTCCGAAAAGAACCCTCTTGCTCATCAAGCCACCCTTTCCCGTGCCCACTGCCTGGGCTTATAAAAAATATGTCGAATTGAAGGAATCAGGAAAATTGCCAGATCAGCCCGAGAAGCAATTCCTGGGAAATCTGGAAATCGTGAATGATCTGGAGGCTCCCGTCTTTGACAAATACATCCTTCTTCCAGTGATGAAAGCATGGCTGCGAGAGCAGCTTGGAGTTGAGTCAGCCTTCATGACCGGATCCGGCTCCACGATGGTTGCGGTGATGGCTCCAGGAAGTTCCGATCATCAGATCTCCTCCCTCAAGCAGGGAGTCGGCGCCAAATTCGGGGAAACGATGTGGGTATGCCGGACGGGATGGTGAGTTGCTGATTATCTCCTGAGCGGTTCGGGATCGATCTCCACGCCGCCGAATCCACTGGCCGATAGCGCCGCCATCAAGGTCTGCCTGGTTGACTCGAGACGCGGCATTTCCTCAGGTGAGACTTGAACCTTCGCAGCGGGTCGAATCATGCCTGTTTGCGGCACGTAGCGGACCCGAAAAACCTTGAAGCCAAACTGCCGGACGATCGCCTCGCCGCGTTCCACATAATCAAGCGCTTCGCGGGTGACGGGTGTGCCATGGGGGATGCGTGAGCTGAGGCATGGTTGGGCGGGGGCGTCTGCAGTCGGAAGGCGCATCCGACGCGAGAGCTCCCTGACATCTGCTTTGGTAAGGCCTGACTCCTTGAGTGGGGCGATCACGGAAAACTCTGCCGCAGCCCGGGAACCCGGCCGAAGATGAGGCGGATCATCGGCGTTCTCGCCGTAGGCAATTGCGGCGAAACGGCGTGCCCGGGCCACTTCATCCATCCTGCTGAAAAGCTCCGCCTTGCAAAAATAACAGCGGTTCATCGGATTGGCCGTGTAGCGGGGATCTTCGAGTTCGGCCGTCGCCACGACCTCGAGCTTCGCCCCGATCCCCTCGGCAAAACGCACGGCCTCGGCCAACGAGGCGCGCGGTAGGCTCGGGGAGTCGGCGATGATTGCGGTGGCCTGATCCCCGAGGGCCTGATGGGCAACGGCCAGCAGGAGGGTGCTGTCCACGCCTCCCGAGTAGGCTATCAGCAAGGGAGCATGAGCGCGCAGAATTTCCCGGAGGCGATCCTCCTTGTCCGAGAGATCGATACCGACGGACCCGCTCACAGATTCAGCCGATTGCAGAGGTCGGTAATCCCCATCCTGATACCGATGAAGAACTCGCCGAACTCGGCGTAGTGGGAACTCACCACGTCGAAGCGCATCTCGTAGACGATCGCCTTGATCTCGGTGGTGGTCTTCGCGAAGAGGGTCACTCCCCATTCCATGTCATCCAGACCGGTCGAGCCGGTGATGAGCTGCAGAACGCGACCGGCATAGGTACGCCCTATTTTGGCATGTCCCCCCATGAGTCTCTTGCGATCCTCGAAAGGGAGCGCATACCAGTTCAGCTGATGCATGCGGCGCTTCGACATCGGGTAGAAGCAGAAGACCGGCCACTCCTGCGCCTCGGGAAGCTCCGGATAGACGCGGCGACGCATGTATTTCTCCATGCGGTCATGGAACTCCGCGATCTTCGTGGCAAATTCGGGAGCCATAGGGTCGATTCCCTCGGCTTTAAGTTCTGCGCTGTATTCCGCCTCGGAGGTCGTGTATTCGCTCCGTTCGGTCATCGAAAGCCATGAAAAAACCGGTGTCAGGATGCCGGCACCGAGTGCCTCGCCGAGCATCTTGGAACTGCGGTCAGCCACCTGGAGATCAGGCGTGAGGAGCATGAATCCGAGGTCTGCTTTTGGACTGACAACGCTGTAGGGAAGGAGTTGGGTGTCATGCTGCGACTGGATCTGCTTCACCAGCTTCTCCAGATGATCCCTGCGCTTCCGGCGCTCCGCAGGCTCCAAATACTGCCACGGTTCCTGCTCCACTCTGTAGAAGAGATGCACAACATGAAGTCCCTCTGCCGGCAGGATTGCCGGAAGGCCGGTGGTGGATTCGCTCATGATGTTAATTTGATCGGGACACGGATTTTGGCAACCTTCTTCACCCTGCCCAACCAACCGGCCTGCATTGGCTGCGGGGAGGGGCATTCTCGCTCGTCATTTCTCCCGATGATTCTAGAATCGGGTGATGATTGACGAAAAGCAGGTCCGCGATCTTCTGTCCCAGGTGCCTTATCCCGGGTTTACCCGGGACATCATCTCGTTCGGGATCGTCAAAGCCATTTCCGTGGGAGCGGAAATCAGGGTCCAGCTCGTTGTCTCGACCAATGACACCGGTGTGGGTGCCAAACTCCGCTCCGGTGTCGAGCAGGCCCTGAGTCAGTTGCCCGGGAAGCCGCCGATCACCGTGTTGGTTGATGTGCAGGCTCCCGTTCAGGCTTCCGGTCAAGGTCCCTCAAGCATTGAGGGGGTTCGGCACGTCATCGCCGTGGCGAGTGGCAAGGGAGGGGTGGGAAAATCAACCGTTGCGGTGAACCTGGCGGCGGCTTTTGCCGCAAAGGGGCTCAAGACAGCCATCTGCGACTGCGATCTCTACGGGCCTAGCATTGCGTTGATGTGCGGGACTTCGGAGCGTCCCTATGCCGATGAGGCCGGAAAGATCATTCCCGTGGAATCCCATGGCCTGAAGATCATGTCTCTCGGACTGATGCTGGAAGATGATTCCCCGGCGATCCTGCGGGGACCCATGGTGACGCGCTACACGCAGCAATTTTTACGGGATGTGGCCTGGGGTGATCTTGATGTGCTTGTCCTTGATCTGCCGCCGGGAACGGGTGACATCCAGCTGACCATTGTCCAGACGGTCGGACTCTCGGGTGCGGTCATTGTCACGACACCCCAGGAGGTGGCCTTGATCGACGCCCGCAAGGCCGTCACGATGTTCCGCAAAACGAATGTTCCGATCCTCGGAATCATCGAAAATATGGCCGGCTTCATCGCTCCGGACGGAAGTCGTCATGAAATCTTCGGAAGCGGTGGCGGCGCACGGGAGTCGGAGCGTTTGCAGGTTCCTTTCCTGGGTTCTCTTCCCCTGGATCCCGCTGTCGGAATCGCCGCAGATTCCGGCTTCCCTATTGTTCTCAAGGACGCAAGGAATCCGACTTCGGAGAAAATCAGTGCGATCGCCGAGGAACTGAGGCAGCGGATCCTTCAATCGTAGGAAATTCGCTATCGGATCCCTCGAAATTCAAAAAAACCGTTGCAATCGGAGGGGGCGGTTTTAACCTTTTCAACACTATGGCTGACGTATCCAACAAGTATCCCGAGAATGTCGCAGGCGCATACTACTGCGACGACCAGTGCATCGACTGCGATCTCTGCCGCGAGACCGCTCCTGCCAATTTCAAGCGCAATGAGGATGGCGGTCACTCCTATGTCTTCAAGCAGCCCGAGACTCCCGAGGAGGAAGCTCTCTGCAAGGAGGCCATGGAAGGCTGCCCCGTCGAAGCGATCGGCAACGACGCCTAGTACCTGTCCGATGGCCGCACCTTCCGGTGGTGGCGGCAAAGTCGGCCGTTTTCCTGAAAAGTGGTCACCCGCCAAGCGCGTGCTTCTTGAGTGGCGTGGTCTTGCCGGTGAACCACGTCCCGACAGAGCTGTTCCGATCGGGGATGTGCTTGGCAACCTCCTTCCTCAGTTGGGACTGGCCAGCAGGATCAAGGAGGCCGATATCACCGCGGCCTGGAAGGGAATTGTCGGGGACTTCATCGCCCAGCATTCGCAACCCGAGCGTCTTGTCGCGGGCACACTGATGATCCGCGTCATCCAGCCGAGTGTGCGCTATGAACTGGACCGCACCTGGAAGCCGCAGATCATCAGCAAACTTCGCGAGCAGTTTGGTGAGAAAGTCATCCGGGATATCAAATTCATTCTCTGAGCAACGCATGGAACGCATCATTGCAATCCAAGGGCTCGAACTGATGGCTCATGTCGGGGTGCCTGATGAGGAGCGTGCCGTTGCGCAGCGTCTCCTTGCCGACATACGATTCAGCTCATCCCTCCAACCGGTCTCGCTGGATGACGACATCACCCGGACCGTCGACTACTTTGCCGTTAGTGAGAGGGTCTCGGAGCTCTCCGTTAAGCAGTCGTGGAAACTGATCGAAACTTTGGCCGATGAGATTGCAGAGATGCTTCTCCGTGAGTTTGGGCTGAGGTGGATTGAGGTAACGATCCGGAAGTTCATCCTTCCCAACACCGAGTGGGTTTCAGTTAGTACCCGGCGCGATTCGGAATAGGCCGCGCTTCTCAGTCGAACATCAGCACGATGTAGGCGGCAAAAAGCAGAAGGTGGACAAATCCCTGCAGGATATTCGTTTGCCCTTGCCCAAACGTGACAATGCAGCTGCCCAGGGTGATCGCCAAAAGCGTTATGTAAGAGTGGGAGAGTCCAAGAAGCAGGGGTTTGCCATGGATCAGGCTGATGGTCAAGGCGGCCGGCACGGTGAGACTGATCGTTGCCAAGACGGAACCGAGCAGGACATTCACGGAGCGCTGCATGTGATTGCGGTTGGCGGCCTGTATGGCGGTCAATCCCTCGGGGGCAAGGATCAGGATGGCCACGACAAAGCCCACGAGATCTGCAGGCAGATTATTCCTGTGGACGACGTAGTCCAATAGATGAGCCATCTGCTTGGAGAGCAGGACAATCGGGATCATGTGAAGGATTAATAGAGTCGAGTCAAGGGTGACTGATCCCGTTGCTTTATGACTCTCTGAATCGGACGGATTCCATCCCGTTTCATTGAAAAACTCCCGATGTCTGGTGGTTTGAACCGCGAGAAAGACACCGTAAATGATGAGTGAGAGAAGAATCAGGCTAGTCGCGTGAAGGGGGGAAAACATCCCGTCTCCACCAGTCCTGGTGAAGTTCGGCAGAACCAACGAGATGAGGGAAAGCGGGAGAATGAGGCCGAGGAAGGAATTCACGCCCTTAAGATTGAAATTCTGCTCGCCGAATCTGATGCCACCGGTGAGTAGGGAGATCCCCAACAGTCCACCCAAGACCACCATCACCACGGAGAACATGGTGTCACGCGCCAGGGCGGGATTGTCACCATGGAGCATGAGTGCTGAAATCATCAGCACCTCGATGCTCGTGACCGCCAGCGTGAGAATAATGGTACCCAAAGGCTCCTTGAGTTTTTCCGCAAGATGATCCGCCTGGCGAACGACCGCGAAAGATGCGAGCAGCATCACAACAAAGAGCCACGTAAAAAGCAGGATGCCTCCGAGAAAGCCCGGGTCGTCATTAAGAAGATCCTTGTCCAATAGAAACGCCAGGGTGGTTCCATAGCTGATGAACAGGACCCACTCCTTTTTCAGGAAACGAAGCACCGGGTGGGAGTTTAGAAAGTCCATAGAAAGATAGTGTGAGAGAAGCTCGTGCTTATGGCGAATGAATCGCTCAAGTTCCGCTTGATTCCAAGCCTCAAGAGTCTGGGATTCTTGGCTTTTCGGTAAAAGAAGATCGGGGTAATTTTCAACTTTATGTCCATAAATTCCCCCATCTTGGTCGTAGGCGCACTTGCCCTTACGCTAATCCCGCTTGTGACGTCTACTCATGCAGCGGATTCATCCTCCAACGCGGTGCCCGCTCACCTGCCCGGAGAACTCTCCGCAGATGATGTGCTCAATGGTGTCTATCCCTACCCCCCTTCCCCCAAATCTCCGGTAGGGGAGCGTTCCGAGGGATTCGATGCCACTAAACTCGGAAAGGTTCCGCCTCCTGGAATCCATCCCCGCATCCTGACTAGTCCGGACGAGCGGGCGGATCTGGAGAGTCGGCTTAAAAACACCGACATGGGGCGCACGCTCTATGCAAACCTGCAACAACGACTCAAGGAGGCGCTTCATGATCCGAAGAATTGGACCGGAGATTTCTACAATGCATTGAGCTCGGCGAATTTGGCGCAGGCCCAAGCCCTGATTAAGCAGCACGACGGGCTTCCCCCGGGAGTGGGTCATTATCAACCGTTCCTCGATGTTGTCGTCTGGGAGTCCTTTGACGCTTGGCTGAATCAGGATCAGGAGCGTGGAAGAAAGGCCGCCACAGCCATCACCACCTATGTGGAGTTGATCAAACCACTCGTCGAAGAGACCTTCAAGTCACCCCTCAATGACGACGTCTTCAGGGCCAAGCTCACGGGCTCCGCGACGGGAACAACGGGATCGAGTCAGGGGTTGCGCGATGCCATGGCCTATAATGATCTCGGTTACGCCTATGATTTTGCGCACCAGTTCATGGATGAGAAGCAGCGTGACACGGTTCGCTCGCTCATCGCCGAGGTCACCGGAGGGAGACTTTGGATGGGTGCCCGCCTCCCCCATCACTTCCGCAATTGGAACTGGTGTGCCTTGGGGCTGCAGCAACCCCTCCTTGCTCTCTCCATCGAGGGTGAGAAAGGGTTCGATCCCCGTGTCTACAAGATGGGAGTCGACATTGCGCGTGATTACCTGACCTACGGGATCACCCCGAAGGGATGTTCCACCGAGGCGGTGGGATATACGCAGTTTGGTCTCGTCTGGGCAAATCCCTTCTTTGTCGCAGCAAGCCGCCGGGGTGACAACCTGCTGACTCAGGATCACCACCGCCCAATGCCTGACTGGTATCTCGCAGCCATGGAGCCGAACGGCACGGAATGGACCAGCCATGGGGATGGTGGCGTTACTGGGCCCTCGTTATCTACGATGCTGATGTGGAAGACCTTTTATCCCAACGACCCGACCATTGATTTTTTGCTTGGGAAAGTGCGCCTTGCGGGAGGCCAGGATGCGGCCAAGGACAAGCTTCACATGATCGAGCCGCTTCTTTGGGCAACTGATCCCTCTGCCACAAATGATGCCGCCTCGCTCCAAGCACCTCTTACCTACTTTGATCCGACGCGCAGCAGCCTTTTCTCCCGATCATCGTGGGATACCAACGCTATGTTTGTGGAGATGGAATGCAGGACCGACTCTGTTGGTTCCAGCCACGAGCATGCCGATCGAGGAGGCTTTACTCTCTCTGCCATGGGTCGTCGCTGGGCAAAGGAGAATTTCCGCTCTCCCGAGACGCGTCACCAC
>Ga0208877_1000294_pt1 | contig 15950 bp, 21 predicted proteins | sample CryBogCBH29Jun09_FD_184624 | JGI IMG/M metagenome (GOLD analysis project Ga0208877, IMG submission 184624) | Freshwater microbial communities from Crystal Bog, Wisconsin, USA - CBH29Jun09 (SPAdes) | ecosystem: Environmental > Aquatic > Freshwater > Lake | place: Crystal Bog, Wisconsin, USA...
AACTATCCTGGTAGATGAGAAAGGCTTGGTCCTGTACCGCACCCCCTGAAATTTTGATGCGGTATAGATCCTTTTAGCACCTGGCAGAGGGCAGGTTAATCTACTAACCCTCTATCTTTTTACCTGCTTTTAGGTCAGCTAATGTAAGACCGCCAGTAAATTGGAAATGAGCCATTTCACGAAAACTGCCTTTCCAATTTCCTGCCCATTCAAGCCCAATACTCTCTCCTATCTCTGCTACTTTTTTCCAAACTGGGTGAGATCCATCCCAGTCGGGTTTCCCAGAGACAAGCGGTACGACATCCAGAGCACAACGATAATTGTGAAAAGATTCACCACCTTTAGCATTAGTGACAATCTTTCCATCTTTAGTGCGTCCTTGAGCATAGAGTTCATTTTGCGACTCAATATCTCTATAAGTGCTTGTAACCAATAGATCAATATCATTTTGCTTACAGGTTTCAATAAAGGCTTCAGCTTTACTTTTAACCACAGGAAGTAGTTCATTTAAATCTCTAGAATTAATCATTTCTTCACCTTATCAGCAATCTTCTCAAATGTACGTCCACCAAAGTAGAAACTCATCACTACCATACCCCAGTTACCTAATAGCTCAACATATGATCCTCTAGTTTCATAGTTAAACATAGAAGCAATAGCAAACCCTGTATATGCCATTAAAAGGAATATAAGGACCATAGGACGAATATTCTTAGACAACCATGAATCACTAGCCATGTCTGCTTGTAAACGCTTAGTAAGCTCTTCTTGCTCCGTCATATCAGCTTGTAACTGGGCTAACTCACCCGTCTGTTGCATCTTAGCCAATTCCATCTGAGCCTGAGCTTTTGCCTGTGGATCAGGAATTAACTTGTCAATTAACTTATTGCCGATTCCCAGTAGTGCATCTAAACCAAACATATCATTCTCCTAGTTGCAGTATCTTGGTAGATACCCAGTTTGCCTAAACATTTTGTAACACTCAACCTCTTTACCATCATTCATAAAGTTCTTTTTAAACTCTATATACCAACCTTCATCTTCTCTTCTGTTTAAATAGTCTTGCCTGATGTAAAACATTAAACCAAATATAGTTAACAGTACTGCAAAGATTGACGTACCGATAGCAATTCTGTAATGCAAGACATCAAGTTGTTTTTGCCTGTCTCTAGCATCCTTGATATCCTTTTTTTTTGAGCAATATCAAATTTAGCTTTGTCAGCTAATAACTTATTACGTTCTGCCTGAAACTCATCCCACATAGCACCCAACTCTTTAGGTGTCTCATAGATTAAAGTTTGCCTGAGATCGTATTCTGCCTGTTGTAATTGCTTTCTAGCAAGTACATTCTCCAAGGCTTGAGTTTGAATAGATTTACCCTTGGGAGGGTTTTTTTCTCTTTCTTTTAATTCTTTATGGGCTTTTTCACTATGCTCAAAGAATGATCCCAACCCTTGAGATATCTCCTGCATAACCCCAAAAGCCTCTTTGCCTGTATTCTTAAACTCTTTATACATAGCAACACCCTGCTTAACCGCAGAGAGTACTGCTAAACAGGCAGTAATTGGTTCCATTACCTCTTCCAGAACTGTATAAATGCAGTCAGCGCAGTAAAGAACCCTACAACAATAATAATAGGCTTGGCTACATTGGCTATCCATCCAAGCACTTTAAACGCACCCTGGACGTTATTAAACGCTTCTACCATACCTTTAGTATTGATATCAATGTCATCAACCTTGGCTTCTAAAGAAACCAACCTTTCGTATATTTGTTCGTGGGTTACGTTTTCCATGTTATTTAGCCTTTTCTAGCTCTCGCTTAAGTTCTTTAATTCTTTCAGGATTCTTTTCTGTTGCAAGTTGTTGATTAATTTCTTTGCGATAAACAGGATTACTTGCTTTTGTAAATATTGCTCTCATTGCAGGACTTAATTCTTCAGCTTTATTAGCCTTCCCTAAATCTTGTGTTCCTGTAGCCTCACCCATAGCTTCATTGGCTTTTTTCATGGATTCTTGAAAAGGATTTCCATATCTATTAACCATATAAGCACCAAGACCACCTGCGCCAAGCATCCCAAGCATTGCGCCAATATGAGAAAAACCACCTTCTTTAGGATTTATATTTCCTTTAGCATATTGTTTTGCTTCAGACATATATTTAACCAAATCAGGATATTTTTCTGGATTTGCATTAATATGAGCTTCTATTTCATGTATTTTGGCAGGTGCTCCTCCTTGAGATTTCTCCATCTTACCGCCCAATACATTATGGAAAACATCTTCCCATGCTTTATCAAATTGTTCAGTAATGTGTGGATGCTCTTTTAAGTTTTCTGTTCCTGCCAATCTATTAGCTACTTGATTGTAGTATTTGTTAAATCGCATTTCTTCATTAGCAATTTGAGTTTCTTGCTTACTTCTTCTTGGAACTACTGCGCCTTTAACTTCTTTTTTAACTTGCTCAACACCACCTTGTGTAGGATTTTCGGCAGGATTAGTTAAATTACCTGACTCTTTTGTCGTATTTGTTTCAGCAGGAAATGCTGCATTAGGTGTAGCACTAGCACTTGTAGCCTCAACTTGAGTTAACCCTTGTCCTTCAGGATTATGTAATGGTGATGTACCTTCTCCACTTACAACTGGATTAGGTTCAGTAGTAGCAATAGGAGATGTTGGATTATTAGTTTCAACAGGTTTTAATTCTGTTTTAATTGTTTGTTGAGCTGGAGTCTCAGGCTTAGGAATTGTCGGCTCTGTTTTAATATTGTCTAAAGTATTAAATACTTCATTAGCCTTGTTTAATTCTTCTTTAGTTAACTCTTTGTGATCTTGCTCTAGATGATATTTATTTTCTTTTTTAGGTTCTTCAACTTTTTGAGTCTTTTCAACTTCAGCAGGTATACCTTGCTTACTTTCTGGGGGTGCTTTACCTTCCTCTTTGCCTTTGCCAAGCATTGAAGGTATTTTTGATAAACCATAACCTGCCAATAATGCAGCTCCAGTTCCAATAATTCCAGGCATAGCATTGCCAACCATGTTGCTTACTGCACCTGTGGTGTTATCTCCCATTTGTTGAATTTGTTGTTGGGATATTTGAGGTTGCGGAACATTTGGCATTTGCACAGAAGAAGGTGCTGCATTGGCAGGAGGAGCAACGGGAGCAATAACTTTAGGCATAGCAACACTTGCAATGGGCGCACTCGGGTTTAACAAGTTACCTTTTGCAGATACTGCGGGAGCTACTGTTCCGTAGCCAAACTCATTATCTGGCATTTACTTTCTCCCAAATATCATTGCCTTCAGAATCTTTACCTCTGTAGACTTTTACTTGCAAATTATTAGTAACAACAAATTCACCTTTTTGTGGCTCATGAGCTTTACCAGTTCTTGCCTCATCCATTAATGCGTTATATCTATTCTGTATACCTTTATAAACTTTAGAGTTTTCAAATTCAGAATTAAATTCATCAGGATTAATAGATTTACCACCAACTTCATGTACTTTAGTAGCCAAAAAATGTTGATATGCCGCATTTAATGCTTCATTTTTAATGCCTTGATATGATGCAAGTAATGCATTTTGGTGTCCTGAAAGTGCAGGATCTGTTCTGATCTCTTCAGTTACACCAGGGGTAACTATTTGATCTTTAGGTCTTGCAGCATATTGCTCTTTTAAGGATTGATCTAATAACAAATATCTTTGAAAGTTTTGATATTCTTTGTCAGATAAATTCTTTTGTAGTAAACCTTCAATTACAGATCTACTTTGTTGTTGGATTTGTAAAGCATTGGTTGCAGAATTACCCGTTGAATTAGATGCTTGATTGTTTTGTGAATTAGTAGCTTGGTTTGTATCACTTGCACCACTAGATGCACCAACATCACCACCAATACTAGGTCTAACAGATCCTGAAGTTTTAGGAGGAACACCACCGCCATTTATGCCACCACCAACTCCACCACTTAGTCCTGCATTTGTACCCGTAGTTGCACTTTTAGTATTTGATGCTGATGCATTGTTACTTTGTGAAGTTTCTGCATTTTGTGTATTGGTTTTACTAGCTTGAAAAGAAGCACTTGTTTGCCTTATAACTTCTTCTCTTTGTTTTGGAGTTAGCCTTGCAAATGCATCTAAAGGATTTTTTAGACCTAAAGCAAGAGTTGCCATCTCATTGTGAGTATTAGCTCTACCCGCAGATTGCTGACCATTTAATGATGCTTTCTTGTAGACATCATTAACCATCTGACTTTCTGTTTTTGCTATATTTCCAACATTTTCATATCCAGCAGTTCCTACAACACTTGTATCAATCTTTGATTTAAGTCCACCATTTTTTGCAACTTGATCGTATTCTTCAGGTGTTAATTCTTGTTTGGCATCTGCATTGCCTTTGTATATTTTTCCTGTTGCGGCTCTTAAATTATATTCTTTCCAATATTGATTGCCTTTTGCATCATATGCATCAACTGCATGAGTAGGACCGCCATTCCATGCAGTTAGAGCACCTTTGTAATCTCTAGCTAATATAGAAAGAATTAATGGTGCCCATTGTGTTTTGGTGTTAGGATTATCTTCTTGATCTAATTTATGTTTTTCTTGAACAACTTTAGCTGCAGCTAGATTATTTTCAGGAGTAGGATTATCTCTTACAGAATGTAATATATTTAACCCGTTATAAGCATTTGGATCTTTAGAATCTATTGCGGATTCATTTTCAGGATTGTTGTTTTGCTCTGTAAAGTATGGCATTATTTACCTCAACATAGTAGATACAACACTATCCAATGCAGGATTATTTCCAAAATCCATTACGCTTGGACTAGGTGTTAAACCAGATCCTGTTACTGAATATGGAGTTGTTGCAGGTGTTACAGTTGGTGGAGTACCTTTTTGTGCTTGAGACATAGAATTTAAAGCACCAGATAAATTACCACTCATCATTTGAGATCCTGCATTGCCAAGATTGCTCATTTTATTTGTTATTGGTTCTGCTGCCTTGCTTAACGCTTCAGACCAACTATCAGCAGTATTACCTGTTCTAGGTATTACTGGTTGCAATGTGTCAGTTGGAGCTATACCTGCATAGTTCATCCAATTGCCATATTCATTTTTAGATCCAACAAAACTAGCAGGATCAAATTGGTTATTAGACATTGTCATAATTTAAACCCTGAACCCTTGCTTGAACTGCCACCAGTAGTTCCTTGTGTTCCAGAATAATTTGGTGTTTGTGATGGAGCCCCAAATAGTAAACTTGCATACTGACCATAATTTGTTAATGGTGCAGATGCATATCCTAAAGTTGATCCAATAGTTCCAGGTGCTGCGCCTAAGTTAGCAGTACCCGCATTAAGTAACGCTTGTCCTGCACTTGCTCTACCCTGAGTGATTCCTGCCTCAGTTTGTGCTGCAATAGATCCAAGAGTTTGTTGATTAATGTTTTGCGTTTGTTGAGCTGCCAAAGCATCTCTAGCAGACCCAAGTTCACCTGCCCCTGCAAATCCTGCTTGTTGTGCTACATTGGCTCTTTGTGCCGCTTGTTCGGCAGGAGCTAATGCACCTTGAACTTGCTCTTGTTCATATTGCGGACTAAATAAATTACTTAACCCTTGTGTACCTTGTTGTAAAGCATTAGCACCAACATTGCCTTGTATATTACCTGCGGTATTAGCAGTATTTATAGCATTTTGTGCAGCTTGATTAACCTGCCCTGCTTGACCTTGATATGCCTGACCTGCGCCTTGTGTAACTCCAGAAAGCGTAGGTAAATAACTTTGCAGAAACTGGTTCTGTAAGTTAATAGTTTGTATTTGCTCAGGTGTTAGTTGAGCCTGAGTTGATTGACTACCTGATGACTTTCCTCCACCCATGATTAACCCTTCCCTTTGCCAGTTTGTTTTGGCTGATATGCTTGGTTATTGAATACTGGTTGAGTACTATTGCCTACTGTATTCATGTAATTGTTTGGTTGTCCCATTATAGGTTGTCCAGATGAAACTGTGTTAACCGCTTGACCAGGTTGACTAGGTTGCATAAGTTGACCTTGTTGGCTACCACCCTTACCCTGTGGCGCAACTCCTACAGGTGTTCCTGGAGGGTTTGCATCTTGTCCTGGTAAAGCAGAAGATGTTTTACCTCCTGACATTTGTGTTTGTTGTCCCATAGTTAACCTATTTGATATTGATATGAATTTGCATTAACAATAGTTGCAGATATTGATTGACCTAAATTTGTTCCAATTGAACTGTAATTGCTAAGATTAATGGTTGATGCAACTAAACTGTAGTTTCCTACCGCTAATTGGGTTGTGTTTTGGTTGAAGATGTTTTGATAGCTAAAAGGAGATCCTAGTTGAGAATAAAACAAACCAGGGCTAGTTAAGTAATATTGATAAGTAGCACCAACATGATAAAACTCTTGTAACAATGTGTAAGTACTTCCATTGTAAAGATACAGTCCCCAAGTAGCACTTATGGCATATGCAGATGTAGTTCCATTGTTTGTATTGAAATAAATTGATCCAGATGCCCCTAAAACAGTACTAGCTACCTTAGTAACAGTAAAGTTAAATAAGTTGTAATAAGCACCAACTGTTGGAAGGTTTAATAAAGAAGTAGCATTTGTACCTCCTAATACTAAACCATTTAAATAAACTCCTGTACCATCATCAATAATATTAGATGAGGTTGTTCCAAAAGCAAAAGTACCATTTGGATTAATTAAACCACCCGCACCACTACTTATAGTGTGATTAACAGAATCAATAACAGGAGGTGTAGTACCTGCATTAATCGTAGATGAGTTAACTGTTACTGCATTTAATGTACCCGCAGTAATGGTTCCAAGGTTTGCGTTTATTGCGCTTAAATTACCTACTTTCAGGGTTGCCAAATAAGGAGCACCCCAAAGTGTTAAACTATTTGCAGGATTAAATATTCCATCTATTTGATAGACATTTTGACCTGCAAGGTAAGAAGGAGGAGTTGCAACCCAATGCTCACTTCCACCCCAAGTATTATCTGGAGGAAATGTTGCATTTCCTGTGGTTGTAAAAGTTGTTGGAGTTCCTGCCAAACTTGTGGAAGTTAATGCATAAGCACTTCTACCCTGCAAATTTGTTGCAGTAGAAACTTGAGTTAAATCAATAGGAGTAGCAGTTATTGGATTTTGATATGCAGGAGTTGGCTGAGATGTAGCAACCAACAGATTTATTTGCAATCCACCAAATGTTTGATACCAAAGAAGATTACCTCCTGAAAAAGTACCATTTATTTGATACCAAACGTAATCAGCAGGGTTGGTTGAATAAACATTAGTATTTGTATTTCTCAACCCATAAAAACTATTAGTTGACAATGGAGTTGATGAAAAATTAGCAGACCCAGAACCATTATCTGCATAAGCAATATCTAAATATCTATAAAGATATGCAGTAGTTTGGCCATTGGTTGCAGTAGCAGTAGTATTGGTTGAGTTAACTATTCCTGTACCAAAATTAGGATTAAAGTTGGTATTAAGATTTGCAAGGATGTAGTTGATTGCTCCCGCCAAATCTTGCGAAGATGAGTTTGGCTGAACAAAGTAAGTCATTAGAATGCATCCTCAACAATCGTAGATAAGAATGTCATAGCAGTCATATTCCATACGCTTGTTGCATCATTAGAAGCAACTTTAAGAGCAACTGTTCTTACATCATTTTGTTGCGTAGTAACCCAAGGATTATCAGTAATGACAAAAACTGTTTCAGTCTCACCAAATACAGGAGTTTGACCAACAGAACTTGATCCACCCAAAGTAATGCTTATTACAGGGTTAACAGATGGATTTGTTGTACTAACTTCAGGAAATAACCTATGTACATACAATTTATGTGGATAGGAGATAGGATTACCTTCAGGGTCTAACAATGTCATGTTATCTCTTTGAAATAATGTCGATATGGCATTTCCTGAAAAAGATGTACCTTGACCTGTCTGAACCAGTTGTAAGCCTCCTACGCCTGTATTAGGAGCATAGACAACGCATCTAGATGATAAATTAAATGTTCCACCTGTTGTACCACCAGAATACACAGGAGCTTCTACTGCCATAGCAGAGTTGTTAATTGTCTTAGGAGGATTCCATACTTTAAGATCGTATCTGTAAGACAACATCTTATTGCAATACCCAGTAGATGTTAAATCAGGATAGTAAATCTCTACTTGATATTTTTTAGTATTGTTAACTACATGAACGTGTTGTATGTAGCTAGGGTTGAGGTTGGCATAAAAATAATTTTTTAACTTTTGATTGGCTAACGATACAAAGTTACTTCCATCAAATGCCCAAATATCTCTAGCATCAACCCCATAAACCACATCATCACCATTATCCCAACAGTTTTGATTAAGTAATCCTCTACCCCTTTTAAAAGGAGATATAGCAAATACAGGTGCGTTATAACTTTGGTAAGCTATTGGAGAAAAGATAACTGTATCCCAGTAGCTACAAACATAGAAATTAGGACCCAAAGGAAATCCATCAACTATTGGACCTCTAACAGGAATTTCTAATTCGTTAGCAGTATTGGTAAGAGTTGGTGCCCAGGTTGCAGGAACACCAGTATTAGCAAAAGACTGACTCCATCTTACTGAAGTAGGATAGTTCTTTGTTGTTGTTGAAGTGCTTTTGGTTAAGTTACCCGCAATAAGAATATTACCAATATTTGGAGAGGAATATTCTCTAACAAACGCTGCTTTGACAGATGTAATACCTAATGAACCTTCATAGTTCCAAACATAAGTATTAGGTGTTTGATCAGAATAAGCATTGTCATACAGACGTATTTGCGTATCTGAAGGCAATAAATACATTGGCGGGTTAATGCTATCGTTAATGATAAACACTTGCCCAATCCAAGAACCTGTTATTGATGGATTGGATGAATAACCTGTACCAACAAATGGTGATGGAGGAGTTATTGTAGAAATACCTGCGTTATCTAATTTGTACCAAATTCCTGCTGAAGTAGCAATGATATAGGTCCAACTATTGTTGAATCTAAAACCACCTTCAATAAAAATTATGTTCCCAGTTATTGCAGTTAATATTGATATTTCACCATCAACCTTTTTTAACCCACGAACATCTGCCTCAATGTTATAACCATTGTTATATTCATTTGGCAATAAAGCATTACTTGGAACATCAGGAGTAAAACTTAGATTGGCAAATGGAACTCTTAGTGGTGTATAACCTTCAGCCATGATTAACCTTTATGCAGAAGTTATAGTTTGCCAAACAGATCCTGTGTATATACAAAGTTTGCCAAGTGTTGAATCAAAAACAATATAACCCGCAGTAACTGTTAAAGCATTTTTTTGCGTAGTTGTTACCACAGGTACTTGTGCGCCATTTGTACCATCTAAAACAATCATATTAAACTCCTAATTGCTTTTGTGAAGCAACCTTAGCCTCATATGCTGATACTACCTCTTCTGTCCACACCGCACTAGCAATAGCAGGTACAGGACTAGGATCAGTATGAACACCAGTATCTCCAGGATGACGTACCCATCTTGTAAAGTTTCTAGCAATCTCAACACCGTCTTTAGTGATGATTTCTGCTTGGCGTATTTGAATAGTGCCGTCTTCTAGCACTTCTGTTTTGTCGATAATTGTTGTTGATGATAATGTCATGTTGACTCCTTAGAATTGAGTTTCGTATGTTATTGAAAAACAATAGCTATAACCGTTTGTCCAAGTAATTCCGCCATTTGTTGTTGTCCAAATAATCATATTTGATGTGTTTTGTGACATAGCAGTTTGAAAAAGGTAACCTGTTGTTGAATTTTCTCTTGCTACGCCAATAAAATTTGTACTTACAGTCGCATTTGCTAAAACAGTAAATGGAAAAGATGAGACTACGGCATATCCTGATCCAGAGGTATTTGTAAGATTAAAATATCCTTGAACAACAACACTTCTTCCTATTTTTGTGTAAGTACCGCCAGATGTATAAGTAGGACTTCCACCACCATTTGCAGTAACTGTTGGCGTCCAAGTCCCTGCCTCATAATCATTGAGCGTGCTATTAACACTAGCAGAAGAATTATTGAATACTATGCCACCACCATTTTGTAGCATCTGTAAGTTATTACCAGTAGTAACACCTAATACGTTACTAGTACCATTATTAATAATGACACTACCAGCACCACTACCTGTAATTAAATCTATGTTAAGTTGACCATAACTCATAATAATTCTCCATGGTTGGCATATCTTCCATGATATTTATTTCTTGCTTCATAGGCTACTAATTCTGCAAGTTCTAAATCTTCATAATTCATTTTCATTCTTGTTGATGCCATGTTATGCTCCTTTCAGTCTACGTTCAACTGCATATTTACCATACATAAGGTCTTGCATTTCTTCTGCGACTAAACCTGCAAGCTCTAAATCTTTTAAATACTTAACCATAGATTTACCATTTGCACAAACTCTTGCAACCCAAGAATTAGATTTTTTATGCCAAGATACGCCACGGTATCCAGAAGTATTATTGCCAGATTTAACTTTATTAAACTGGTTTTGACTGCGGGTAACAGAACGAAGGTTTTCTAACCTATTATCTAGTCTGTTGCCATTAATATGATCTATTTCTTTAGGAATTTCACCATAAACATACATCCAAATAAGTCTATGAGCCTTGTGTTGCTTCATGTTAAATGTGATGTGCCTATACCCTGTCGAGTGAATAAAACCCGCCTTTTGACCGATCAAATGGCTTTGATTTAAATGAATAACATTTTTCCAGTACAAGTGGTCATCCTTGTAGTCAAAGTAATGATGTAATAATTCTTGGGTAATCATGGGTGTGTAGCCTTATATGATTCAAATTTAGCATCTAATTCTTGCAAAGATGTCACTAATAACCAAATAACTTCACTAGCATTAAATCTTTTAATATCGGTTTCTTCTGTATCCGTAGGGTTTAATTTTGCAGAATAAGTATCAACTGTATCAGGCAAAACGGTCATAGCTTCGTCTGCAATAACACCAATTCCAGCCTGCCCATTTACAGAACCTCCCAAACCGTTGTAAACCCAAGTTTTTACTTTAATTTGATTTAATTCAGTAAGACCTTTTGTATAAAGTGCTTGATTATTTTTTAGTCTTGTATCAGACGGGTTAGCCCAAACTGTTCCAGTAGCTTTGGTTGCAGTTGCTCCAGAAATAGTTAAATTTCCAGAGTTATCCAATAACATTGCTGTAGTAGATGATACGTTTGCACCTGCTGAACCTGATGGTGCTACAGTCCATACATGAGAGCCACTACTTGTGCCTATGATGTAATTACACGCATAACCTGTATTTTTATAAACAGTTGCACTACCATTGTAATAACTGTTATAAGTTATTAAACCACCATTGCTATTATTACCATTAAAAGCAATAGCTCCTTGTACACTACCTCCAAGTTCTATTGCGGGTCTATTTGCACTCCAAGCACTAGGTGTAGTTTGTATACCAACATTCTGTGATGTATCTATTGTTACCGCAGTAGTCGTGCCGTTAGTTTGTAGCTGAAGTACGCCCGATGTATCAGCCGTATATACTAAAGAAGTTGTTGTCGTTGTTCCTGCACTTATTGTTGATGCCATGTTTGTTCCTTAAATAATTATCCATCTTTGTGATGGTGCAACAGTAATGCTAATTCCTGAATTAATGGTTATTGGTCCAACAGAAAAACCATTTGTTCCTGCACCAATTGTATAACTTACGTTAGCAGTAGAGTTATTTACTTGAATAGCTCCACCCGCTTGTGCGCCACCAATTCCACCCCATTGACCATTTATATAACCTTCAAATTGATTAGTGGTTGTGTTAGCCCTTAACATTCCTGTAGAAGGAGATCCTGCACGTTGAGCAGTAGTTCCCGCAGGAACTTGAATCTCTCCTGTACCTGTCATAGTAATGTCACCAGATGCAGTAAGGGTTGTAACGCTTGTAGCACCTGTTAAAGCAAGATTATCCCCAGATTGGAGTTCCTCTATTTGCGTACCACTTATAACTAATGGAATTCTTGCAGTCATTTCTTTTCCTTAAACAAGAGGAACATTCACAATCGTTCCACCATATAGTAAAACTTGTATATAACTATTTACCGCCAGTACAACCCTTGTTACCCCTGTGTACAACAATACTGGCAAACCAGAATAAGCAATAGGACCCGTAGGTCCTGTCGGACCAAAAGGACCTGTAGGACCTGTCGGTCCAGTTGGACCACCATAAGGACCTGTTGGACCCAAAGGTCCCGTAGGACCCGTGGGACCGCTAATAGGCGGTGCAAAATAAAGAGCAGGAGTACTCCAACTAAGTACAGTTGGTGCAATAGAGTTAACTACTGAAACAGATACCCAAACATCATTACCAGTAGACGTTATTGGTGTTGCTGACCATCCAGTTGGAGGAGTTCCTACATTTGTAGTAAAGTTCCAAGAACCACCAGTTGGTGTTGCAGGTTGAGTAACACTTTGAATGTAAATAGGCCATATAAAATAGGTAACTGTGTTTACACCTGGGTTACCATATAACCCATTGTTTTCACCATTCCCAGAATAATAGCTACTTGTTATCATTTAAGTCTTCTTGCATTTGCAATAAGTTGTTAATTAACCTAACGTCCGTAGGGTTTAATTCTACTGCTTTCTGACAAAATTCAATTGCTTTTCCCTTTAGCCCAATATTCCACGCAGAAATACTGGCTAAATCCCAAGGTTTTTCAGTCCAAGCACTTGGATCCATTGTGTAAACCGCTTCCTTGTCTGTTATTTTCAATGCAGTCATTGCACTTGAATAACACTCTTCCCACATAGAACATCTGTAAGAATACATTGCCAAATCTAACCAAGGTTCTCTAGTGTTAGGAGCTTCTGCACAAGCCAACCTGTACCATTTTAGGCATTCCCAATGGTTACCAAGTTCTTCATAGCTTTTGCCTAACAACCTCATCGCATAGCATCTCTCATTAATCCAAGTAGCTTCAGGCATCTTTAAATACTTATGTAAAGCATCTATAGCCTCTTGCCAACGATAATTAAAGGTTAACTCTCTGCAATGATAAAAAGCATTCCTTGGACAATGTGGATCTTCTTTAACCGCCATCTCTAGTAAATCCATATATTGACCTCTTGATTTTGTTGGATCAGGTTTATGAACTACTAACAACATATCTGTTTGTGCCCAAACTTCTACAGTTCTTGGGTCTGGAATTGGATATTCATGAACCGCATGATGAAAAAAATAACCTTTTTTAGCAAAAATCTTTTCATAATAAAAAGCAATTCCCGCACCCCAATCAAATTTATATCTTAATCTGGTTGTTCCAGGTGTCCAAACTCTTTCAACTTCTTCTCGCCAACCAGGCTGAAGCTCCTCATCTAAATCAAGACTAACAACAATGTCTATGTATTTTGGCAAAAGAGCTAAAGCAGCATTTCTTGCAAGATCAAATCTCCAAGGATTAATACATATTTCATGCACTATTGCTCCATTTTCTATTGCCAAATCTACAGTATTGTCAGTTGAACCAGTATCTGCAATAAGTATTAAGTCTGCGCTTTTGGCAGAATCACAAAATCTTTTTACAAATTTTTCTTCATTTTTACTAATTGCACAAACCGCTATTTTCATAATCTAATCCCTATAAAATCAAAAATCTAGATCCATTCGGTACAGTAACAGTAACTCCATTGCTTAATGTAATAGGTCCAATTGCATGAGCAGAATAACCAGTAGGTATAACCACAGACGTACTCAAAGTCATAGAGTTAATTATTAACCCTTGAACACTTAACCCACCAGTTGTGGGGATAAGTTTGTCTGCTACGTTGTCTTGGTTAATAGCCATTTTTAAACGTCCGTTGCGCCTTGGTATTCAGCCATTGTTTTAAGAACTGTGTATATTGCAGTCATCAACTCACCCTTACCAGCTAAGTCTGCTAGTCCAATGTAGTGTGCGTGTTCCATCACAGGAGACATATTTCCATGTCTTGCATCTTCGTTGTAATGTACGCTCACCTGAACTTGGATGTTGTCTTTGTTTCCAAAAAAGTTCGTGACTCTAGCGTAAGCCTGTGGAGCAGGTGCGCCAAATTGTGTTGTGCCTAAGTTTAGTTTAAGTGCCATGTTAGTTCCTTAATATGTCAATTCGTTAGTTTCTACCCTAGCTGACCAATTGATTGTAGTAGCTGCCACTCCAGTTGCAGTAATTTGCAATGCTCCGTTAGTCGTATCCGCTACTGCCGCTACGCTTGATACTGTACCCCATCCTGCTGATATAGCACCAGATGTAGCTCCTAATAATGTCACCGATGGTGTTCCAACTAATGCAGTTGAAGCAACTCCTGTTGAGGCTCTTGATATTACACCTTTGATTTCCCATCCTGCTGCATCTGTTGTTGCAGTATTATGAGCAGATATTAACACTCTAAATGTATAAACAGTTACTGTACCCGATTGCCCTGCTGCCAAAGTCATTTGATTTGTTGCACTAGCAGTTGAAGTATCAGATTTTAAAATATATGTGCCTGTAGTTGTACTTTGCACACCAATAACTAATAAACCCGCCTGAGTTGCTCCATTGTTTCCATTTATAGGAACAACACAAGATGGCATTGCTGTATAACCATTAATTGCTCTTGTTGTCCCCCTTCTTCCACCTATAACAGTTGAATTTCCTCCGTCTGCATAATGAGTATCTCCACCAGATATTGTTGAACCACCACCTAATGCTCTGTGAGACAAACCTCCAGAAATTGTTGATGCAACTCCAGAGGCAATATGTCCTCCAATACCACCACCACTAGTGCTATATGTTCCTCCTCCACCAACAAAAGATGCAAGACCTGTTGCTTGATTATTTGTTCCACCAACAACAACTGAATAATCTCCAGATGCTAAATTTCTATAACTTGCATTACCCGCATCACCACCACCACCAACAAAGCTATATGCTCCTGTTGCTTGGTTATTTCCTCCTCCTACTACTACTCCATGAGGTGTGTAGAAAGATAGTGTTATACCCGCAGTAGTTGTTGCCGCTTGAGATATTGTGAATGTATAAGCAGTTCCTGTTATTGTCGTAGAGGCTACTGTCTGAGATGCTGAAACTGTCCAAGTAGAACCAGAGCCTGAAACAATGTATGTTCCCGTAGTAACCCCTGTTCCTGTTAATACCTGACCTGCAATAATAGTTCCTGATGTTAATGAACCCACAGTTAGCGTTGTTCCACTAATTGTAGATGTAGCCATCACCGCAGGAGTTCCTGTTGTTACAGATGATGTTGCGTAAGTTCTTGGGAAACCAGTAACACCTGTACCTATAACAACTTGTCCGACTTTAATGTTTGCGTTAGTGCTAGACAAATAAAGAGTTGTACTTGCAGTTACAGCAATTGTGGTAGTTTGAGTTGTTACTGTAGAACCTGAAGTTCCTGAATTTCCATAACCACCGCCAATAAAGTTTTGCTCTCCTGCCGCAGTATTTGAATAACCACCCGCTAAAGTTGCAAAAGCGCCACTTACTGTATTGGCAGAACCACCGCTTAAAGTTCCTTGGTTTGAAGAAGTATTTGAATTTGTGTTTCCTCCTCCAACAAATGAATCAGGACCTCCTGATGTATTATTTCTTCCTCCAGAAATAACAGAGCCAATGCCACTTGCAACTTGTCCAGCTGAACTTCTTAATGTCTGCCAATCAACCGCATTAGCACCCCTAGCATTACCACCTGTAGCAGTAGAATCTGTTTTTTGTGCCTGAAGTGCGCCTGTTCCTGCGGGTTGGACAAATAAAGAACCATCGTTCTGTAAACCTATTGTTGACACACCGCTAAATGAAAGCGTTGGTGTCCCGTAAATTGCGGTAGTGGTTGTATTGGTGTATGCGCTTATTAAATTACCAA
>Ga0208877_1000296_pt1 | contig 15804 bp, 16 predicted proteins | sample CryBogCBH29Jun09_FD_184624 | JGI IMG/M metagenome (GOLD analysis project Ga0208877, IMG submission 184624) | Freshwater microbial communities from Crystal Bog, Wisconsin, USA - CBH29Jun09 (SPAdes) | ecosystem: Environmental > Aquatic > Freshwater > Lake | place: Crystal Bog, Wisconsin, USA...
ACGCGGATACACTCAAACTACTACAATCAACTATTACGATCAATTTCCGGGAACCCCCGCCCTTATCACTCAGCCTTAAAGGATTCGCTATATGCCTACTCTCTCAATCAGTAATATCGTCAATGTCTCGGTTGCTTCTCCACAAGCAACACTTTCTAACTATTCCGTCAATAATCTAGCAATCCTTACTAAGGATGTACCTGTACAAAATTATGGTCATGGTGCTATTGTTGGAGCAGTTACATTATCAGGAACTTCTATTTCAGCTATTGCTGTAACTAGCGGTGGTTCGGGTTATACTACAGCTCCAGCTGTTATTGTAACAGGTGGTGGTAATGGTTCAGGTGCTATTGTTACCGCAACAGTAGTATCTGGAGTTATTACTCAATTCAATGTTATAAATGGTGGTACAGGCTATACATCAACACCAACCATTATTGTAGCAAATTCATATCAAATTTACTCAGATCCAATTTCAGTTGCTAATGACTTTGGTGGATCTAATGGCTCTGTTGAAACCACAGTAATGGCTCAAGCAATTTTTGCTCAAAGCCCAAATATTCTTTCTGGTGGTGGACAATTAATTATTTATGCGATGTCTTCTTCAGACACGCTATCAACTGCACTTACCGCATTATCACAACAAATATATTTTGGCGGTTCTGTATGGGCAGGTTATTCACCAAGCACTTCAGAAATCGAAGCAGCTGCTACTCTTAATGAGTCTTTCTCACCACCAAGATTACTTGGTGTTTCCAGCGGATCTATTTCCGATCTTCAATCAGTAGCTGCAGGTGGTACAGGACTCTTTACTACAATTCAGTCTGCTACTCAAAAGCACTCGCGTATGATGCTTTATACGCCAGTTGATACATTCCTTGCAAACGGTTACATTTTAAATGCTCGTACTGCAATGGCTGCTTATATGTCGCGTTTAATGTCTACAAATTTCTATGGTACTAATACAACAAGTACTATGAATTTGAAGCAGCTTGCTAATATCCAAGTTGATCCAAACATTAGCCAAACAGTTCTTAACCTCTGTCAAACAGTTGGTGTAGATGTTTATTGTAACATCGCAGGATTACCAGAAGTTATTTCAACAGGCGGTAATGATTATTCCGACAATGTTTACAATTTAGGTTGGTTCGTTGGAGCTAACATGGTTGCTCTATTCAATGCTTTAGCTGGTACACCTACAAAGGTTCCACAGACAGAAGCGGGTATGAGCACTTTAAAAGCTGCTATGAATGGTGTAGCAGTACAAGCAGTTGCTAATGGTTTCTTAGCTCCCGGCGCATGGACTAATTCTTATACTATCGGTGATCCAGTTGCATTAAATCGTAATATCGCTTCAAACGGATATTACATTTATTCACAGCCAGTAGCTAACCAAGCTCCAAGTCAAAGAACCGCTCGCATTGCTCCACTTATTCAAGAAGCAATTAAATATGCTGGTGCAGTTCAATCCGTATCCGCTGTTATTTACGTCAATCCTTAATACTATCCTACCATGGCTTTTATTTCAGTCTCAGGTAATGATACAATCATTATCAACAATCAGCTCCTCACGGCTTTTGCCGATGGGGATAACGCTAAACTAACATTCCCTAACGAGCTTGTAACTGTTAAGCCCGGTAAAAATGGCAACACGCTATTTGCAACTATGGCTGCAGGTCGTCTTGGTGAATTTGTAATCAACCTTATTCGTGGTAGCAGCGATGATGCTTTCTTACTCACGCTTCTTCAGCAGCAAGAAAACGATCTACCATCATTCAATTTACTTGATGGCGTATTTGTAAAACGTATCGGTGATGGAAATGGTAATGTATCTAACGACACATATTCATTAATCGGTGGCGTATTTACAAAGCGTTTAGAAGCTACTTCAAATGTTGATGGTGATACAAAACAATCTGTTGTTGAATATCAGATCAAATTCTCTCAAGTAGGTCGTCAGATCACATAATTCTTTCCTAATCCCCAATCGCCATGAAAGAAGTTAAATTATCATCAGGTGCTATCCTCGGTCTGCAAATGGCAGATTTCGAGGATGGTACTGCATTATATCAAACCCTATGCGCGGAACTTGTAGGAGTTCAGATTCCAATGCAAACCACAGATTTAAAATCTATGGCAGGCATGGACATATCTGTTCTCAAAGACGCGTTCCTAAAACTGATGGCTTCAAAAGCTATTTATTCGCAGGTTTGGAAATGCATGAACAGTTGCACTTATGCACCTGCAGGAACAGAGGCTCCACTCAGAATCTTGAAAAACACGTTTCAAACGGAAGAAGCTCGCAAAGACTTTCTTCCAGTTGCGTGGGAGGTGTTATCTTACAATCTCGCCCCTTTTTTCGAAAGCCTCGGATCTCTGTTTCAGGCGCAAAGCGGAGTAGCAGTAACTCCTCAAGCGTAAAGATTGAGAGTGAATTACCACTCTCTACCTTTATTGCTCTCAGGCTTTCTAAAGAGGGTTATGGAACTCCTCTTGAAATCCTGCGGATGCCAACTGATTTAATTTTAGACACCCTACATTATACTATTGCATTAGCCGAATACGAAGAAACTTTAATACAACTTAATAAGGATAAATCATGACGATAGGCGAGCTACTTGTTAAGTTACGTTTTTCAATAACCGGTGAACAGAATCTATCTGTAATAGAAAACCGTCTTCAAACTGCCGGTAATCTTGCAGGTGCATTAGCTACACGTTTAACAATAGCTACTACTGCCCTTGGAGTAATAGCCTATAAAGCATTAAACGCTTCAGTTGCCTTATCTAAATTCCAGCAAGTAACAGGAATCTCTTCCAGAGATTTACAACAATGGCAATATGCTGCAGCCAAATTTGGTGTAGCTGGTGATGAAGTAGCTACTACTTTTAAGAATATTGAACAAGCTCAAGCAGGTATTGCTTTGGGCGAAGGTAACATTGCTCCATGGCAATTACTCAATATTGACCCAAGACAAGACCCAAGAAAAGTTCTTCTTGATATACATGATCGCATACAAGGTATGCAACCCGCTATGGCTCGTTTTGTTACTAGCCAAATGGGTATTGGCGAGGATATGTTTGTTTTCTTAAGCCAAGCTAATATTCAGTATGGAGAATTAAATAAGAAGTTTGAAGCCAGTGAAGAAGAGAATAAGCGGCTAATGAAATTAAATGGCCGTATAGAACAATTTAAAACTAAGCTTCTTGATTTAGGTATTAAAATATTTTCTCACTTTCAAAAGCCACTTGAAAAGTATTTAGATTATTTTGATAAATGGTTAGATAAATTAACTGATAAACAGATAGATCAATTTGCAGAATCTTTTGTAACTCTTGCTCAATATGTCGGGTATCTTACTGCAGCTTTAATAGCATTAAATGCTGCAAGTTCTGCTTTTACTATTGGTGCTGGATTATTAAAACTTTTAAGTTTCTTTGGTGGCGGTGTTGCCGCAGCAGCTGGTGGAGCTGCCGCCGCTGAAGCAGGAGGTGCAACTGTAGCGGGCGAAGTTGTTGTTGCTGAAGCTGGTGGTGCTGCAGTTGCAGGAGGATTGGCTGCAGCTGGATGGGCAATTATAATTCCATTAATGGTAGCCTATGCTGTCATGACTGCTAAAGCTATGAAATCCGCAGTAGAAGATAATACTTCGGGTCAATCATTAATGTATAATGCTAAAGTAGGATCTTTTAGTTCTTATAAAAATCCAGAATCAACTTCTCAGATTACAGTCAATGCTCCTATAACTGTTAATGGTGCAACCAATCCACAAGAAACAAGTAAAGCAATATCAGATCACATCACCAAAACTTTAGGCAGAGTTAATGTTCAAACTCCTCAAGGTTATGGTAAACCTGCAACACCTTAAAACTCATGGCTGATAATATAATACCTTCCGAAGAGCAGGGAATATTTGTAGGTCTTACAAATACACCTGAAGGTGCTGCTTTAGTTACTCCTGAAAATTTACCATTAGGCGTAGCGGGTTTTTTATTTGATATTGAGGGTGAAGATGTATTTGAACTTCGTTCTGATATTACTGACCACTATATTGAAGATAATACTACAGTACAAGATCAGTGGGGTCGTTTACCAGAACGCATAACTTTAAATGGTTACGTTGGAGAGCTTGTAGGATATTTATCTAATCCGAACCCACCAGTTACACAGAAAGGTGTTAAGCTTCCACTTCATGCTGCATTAATGCCTTCCATTGCTTTAGGTTTTGGTTTACCTGCATCTACTATTCCTGTTGTAGGTTCTTTTGTAGCTCAGATAGCGGGTAAACTTGGGGCTTCTGCTAATATTGCTCAACAAATTGGTAGCTTTATTACTTCGTCTCAGCCTTCAAATGTATCAGCAGTACCCGGCTTTGTAGCAGCCGTAGCAGCAAGTAGTAGTTTACCTTCATCAGTTACTAATCAACTTATTGCTTATACCTCTCAAGCAGTAAATGGAACTCCAGCAAACTCGGTTGGAAGTACCGTACCTTTTAGTGTTCAAACTACAAAAGGCTTAAAATCCAATTTAAAAAGCCAATTAACTTCTATGGCTTTCCAAGCCGTAGGCTCTTTATTTGGTGGTAGTGCTGCTAGTGCTCAAACAAAAGCTAATACTTTTGCTCAGTCTCAATACGCGGCTAATTTCTTATTATCAGATCAGCCAATAACTACTCAAAGTAAAGCTGCAGCTTCTAATACTCTATATGAATATAATGGAGTACCAGCTGGTTTAAGTAAACAAGGTGCAGCTTTTGATTTCTTTTATCAGCTTTGGTTAAGTGCTCAAACGTGTTCTGTTGAAACTCCTTGGGGTATTATGAGCAACATGGCTATTGAAAATCTTCGTGTTACTCAAACTGAAGATAGTAAATACATATCAGATTTTTCAATTACTTTTAAAAAAATTAGATATGCAAAAAATGTAACTGTAAATTTTAATAATTTATCTGGCAGATGCAATAACATGGTTTCTGTCGATCAGCCAAATTCCAGCGCTAATGTTTCTTTAATTCCTGTAGATCTTGGTACAGTTCATTTTTAAATTCTATGAACGCATATTTAATTCAAGGCATAAATCAAGGTACTACTCAGAATTTCAATCTTTCCATTTCAGATGGTAGTATTGTTAATATGACCATTTATTATATTCCTCAGCAGATGGGTTGGTTTTATGATCTATCTTGGAATAATAATACTTCATCTATTACATTAAATGGTAGGCGTATTGTCTGTTCGCCAAATATGCTTAGACAGTATCAAAACAATATCCCTTTTGGTTTAGGTTGTTCTACCGCTGATAACACAGAACCTATGAATGTAACTGATTTTACCAGCGGCTTTGCAAAATTGTTTTTGTTAGATGGTGTTGGAGTCTTTTATATGGAATCGAATTATTACGCTCCACATGATTAGTAATAATCCTACATATACTTTATCTATAGAATGTGGGCCATATAAACCTGTTATTGGAAGTCCATATCGTGATGCTTCACAAACTGTAACTATCCAGTTACCGATTACTTGTGAATTTGAAATACAAAGACAATTTTGGGGTAGCTCACAAACTGCTACTTTTACACTTTATAATTTAAAAGAAAATACCCGTAATCTTTTATATCACGATCAGTACGCTTATTTAGATAGAGCTAATATTCAATTCAAAGCTGGATATAATGGTCAAGAGGTTTTGCTTTTTAATGGGTGGGTGCGGTGGGCTTATAGTAAAAGGCCGGGTAGGGATTTTTTAACCGTTATTGAGGCTTTCGATGGTGCTCATGCTTTAGCTAATTCTTTTAGTAGCTTCAATGCTTTACCAAGAACGTCATTAAAGAATGTTCTTTATACTTTAAATCAGGACTTTGTTAGCACTTATAAATTAGCTTCAACCCCGCTATTTGGTAATATTCCTGACAATACGTCTTTTACTAATTTAAGACCTTTAGCCATGTATGGCCCTACGGCTAACTTATTAAAGGCATTTTTGCCTATGTCAGTTTCAGCTACAATCGATTTAAACCAATTAAAAGTATTGGGTTATAATGATGTATTAGATTTACCTGAGATACTTATAGAAGCTGAAACTGGACTTCTTGAACCCCCAGAACGCTCTGGAGCTATGGTAGTAGCTAAAACGCTATTTAATCCACAGGTTCAAATGAATCAAACAGCTAGATTAAATAGCGTAGATAATTCGATTTTTAACCGTGTTTATCAAATAAGAGGCTTTAGCCATAAGGGCCTTATTTCATTTTCTGTTGGTGGTCAACGTACTACAACATATAGCCTTTGGTATGGTACAGAAGCTCTCCAATATATACCCGCCCCACCGACTTTAACATGAGTACTTATCCCACACCTACTCAATCCCCTATTCAGCCAGATGAAAGAGGGCTACAACTTTTATTAAAAGATGAGCTTTCTAGGGATTTAAACTGCCATCAAATAGGTATAGTACAAGCGTTTTACCCTGATACTCAGACTGCCGACATTAATATAAACATCGCAGAGGTATATAATGGGACTCTTATTAAGTATCCCACCCTATTATCTGTCCCAGTAATAATCCTTCATGGTGGGTCTGGAGCTATTACCTTTCCGATTACTAAAGGGGATATATGCCTAGTTCTTTTTAATGATAGGGATATGGATAGCTGGTATACTTCAGGTCAAACAGGTAATGCCCCCAACACTACACGAACTCATTCTTTATCTGATGGAGTTGCTTTAGTTGGCTTATTTTCTGGTAAAAATCCTTTAAGTACTTACTCTATGCTTGGAATTGAGATCAATCATCCAAGCGTACAAGTAAACGGTAATTTGCACGTTAGTACTGGTGCAAGCGGTTCATTTAGTACGGTTGATGGTGCTACGGTCACAGTTGCCAATGGGATTATAACTAATATAACTCGATGAGCCAATTAAATACACAGTGGGTGAATCAACTTACTGCTCAAATTAATTCTATACCAGACTGTAAAAGTCTGGCCGCTTTGCTTGCGAAAATTGAAGCCGACATTAATGCCCAAATACAAGACGTATTAAATAAAATTAAATATTTAGAATCCTTGATTATTATACCAACGGATTTGGCTTCAGTTATCACTTGGATTAAAAATCACATAGCGGGATATTATGCTCAATATTTAAATGCCATACAGCTCCAATTAGAATTGGTTGCAGCTTTAAATCAGTTATTACAAGCCATTGAAGCTAAATCCGCAGCTCTTGTTTGTAATCTTACCATACCCACAGTTACAGTACCTACTACTCCTACTATAACTTTACCTACAACTTTACCTACTCCGCCCACATCATGAGCATGATTTTTAGAGCAATAGATCCTGCTACTGGGGATTGGAGTTTTGGTAATGGCCTTGGGAGTTATCTCACGGATGAGAAAGCTATTGAGGTTAATATAGCTACGGCCATTAGGTCTTTTTACAATGATGCTTTTTGGAACGCTACCTTTGGTATTGATTGGATAAATCTATTAGGTACTAGAAATACACAAGCCACGATTAAGATTCAGCTTACTAGCTTATTATCTAACTGCTATGGGGTAGTTAAAGTTAATTCAATATCTACTTCTTTAAGTAGCAGTAGGAATCTTTCACTGACTTATAATATCAATACTATCTATTCAACTTCAGTTACTAACTCTGTAAACGTCTTAAATTAATATGTCCACCAATTCCATCACAGCCTCGGGGCTGACTATTAAGAGTTTATCGGATGTTATTAATGCGATTCAAAATGGTGAATCGGGATACCCCGGCCTTTACCAGATTTACGGCCCTACGATTAATCTTAATCCTAATTCACCAGATGCAAATATGGTTAATATATTTGCTTTGGCTGTAGAAGATACGCTTGAACTGCTTCAGCAAATTTATACTTCCATGGATCCCGATCAAGCGGTCGGTGTTACTTTGGATAGCCGTTGTGCAATTAATGGCGTTGTTCGTCAAGCGGGTACATATACACAACAACCTATTCTAGTTACTAATACTTCTTCAGTAACTTTACCGGGCTTGGATCTATATCCTACAACCGCTTTTACTGTTTCTGATGGTACTAACCAGTATCAGCTTTTAACTACAACTACGCTTTCAACTTCAAGTAGTACTTCGTTAATATTCCAAGCGGTAAATATGGGGCCAGTTCAATCTAGCCTTAATTCTATTACTTCTATTGTTACAGTAACTTTAGGAGTTACCTCTGTAAATAATCCTAACACTTATACTAGCCTTGGCGTAGCACAAGAAACAGATTCAGCACTTCGTATTCGCCGTTCATATTCTGTAGCTCAACCAAGTAAAGGATACTTAGCAGGATTATACGGAGCGTTAATAGATATAGATGGAATTAATTATGCTTCTGTATATGAAAATATAACAGCTACTACAGACGTTAATGGAGTCCCCGGTCATTCCATTTGGTGTATTGTTTCTGGTACTAATAATTCTACCGTTCAAACAGAAGTAGCAAATGCTATTTACGTTAAACGTAATGCGGGCTGTGGCATGAAAGGTAGTATCTCTATAAGTGTACCGCAACTTGATGGTACTAATTTTAGCGTTTTGTTTGATTATGCTACAACTCAGTCCCTGTATTTTAAATGTACGGCTGAAGCAATTACAGGTTCTATTTCTACTTCAAACATAGCTCAATCTGTTTTTAATTATTTCGCTAATTCTTATAGCATAAATCAAATAGCAGATACTACTTCAATAGTATCTTACATAAAGTCTCAATATCCTAATGTAGTTATTAGTGGTGAAGCGGTATCTAAAGATGGTACTACTTGGTCAACTACAGTAAGTCCTACTGCAGTAAATTACCAATTTATAATACCAGCAAACACTTCTACATATATTAACATTACTTCTTAATGAATCCTAATTTAAATGATGTAGTATCGTATTATCAGGATCGACTGATATTACAATATCGTGGGTTGCCCAAAGCAACTCAAACGGTTGCTATATTATGTAAACAAGCCGTATGTGACTATTTAACTCAAAGCTTACAAGTTGCTTTTGATGTTAATACGGCTGTAGGTGTTCAGTTAGATATTATTGGCAAGTATGTAGGCATTTCAAGACTACAAGGTACTTCATCAACGGTAAATACGTATGGGTTTGAACGCTACCCCGGCCACACAGGTAATCCCAATGGTTTACAAAGATACGCTGGTGGAGTTAATACAGGCATCATTTGGATGCGTTATGGGTATGCTTCAACCAACTCTTTCGCATTATCTGATGATGCTTATCGCATTTTAATCCAGTTAAAGATTATCCTCAATTCCAGTGATAATACTTTATACTCTATTCAAGAGTTATTGAATCAGTTTTTTCCGGGCACAATCACAGTAGTAGATAATACTAACATGACTTTGACTTATTATATTGCCCCAGATATTTCTCAAACAGTTCCTATTTCCATCATAGAACAGTTTTTACCTAAACCAATGGGTGTAGGTATAAATTTTGTGTCCGCAGGTAATTTACGCGTTTTATCAGACGGCACAACAATCCGCACCCTTTCCGACAATACAACAGATCGTGTAACTACTTAATCTCATGGCAACATCAACAATTCTAGGTATCTCTACCGTAAGAACCGTACCTTTAAGTGACGACTCTTTAGAAGTTCAAAGTGTCGCATCTGGCAGCGGTCAAATCCCAGTGTCGATTCTTTGCGGTCGTTTACTCGCTAATGATGTTTATCCTATCGGATCAGCGACAAATACCCTATTTACTATCAGCTATAGGTCGACATTACCTGTAGTTCCTACTAAGATACGTTTGACGTTTTACACACCATCAACAAGCTCGTCTTTAATTCAGGGTAATGTTGTTAGCGGAACTATTAGTAATACCACTTTTCAAGTTCAACTCTTTGGGCCAACAGGCGATACCACACATTCAATTTTCTGGGAAGCACTAGCATGAAAAAACTATTCCTCTTTTTAAGCTTAATTAGTTTCGGTTTCGCTCAAACCGTACCACTTAATAATCCAGTTATTACTGGTACAATGACATACCCAGATGGCAGCTATAGTAATACCTCAGGCACTCATTTTACTGGCCCTGTAGCATTAGCTGGTGGTACAGCAATGTCTGGTACAAGTGCTGCTAATATTTTAGATGTTTCTACTGCATATTTAGGTGGAAATAATATTACAAATAGCGTTATGACAGTTAATGCTTCACAAGTTACAATACCTTCATTTGCTACTGGAGGAAATGGTATTTTATATACAGACTCAACAGGCGCATTAAATAAAGTTAATATTGGAACAGGTTTAAATTTTTCTGGGGGTACATTATCTAGTACTGGTAATAGCGGCGGTAGTTTTAATAATCCTACATTTACTGGTACAATGACATACCCTGATGGTAGTTATAGTAATACTTCGGGTACTCATTTTACTGGCCCAGTAGCTTTAGCTGGTGGTGCTGCAATGTCAGGTACAAGTGCTGCCAACATTCTAGATATTGCTACTGCATATTTAGGTGGAAATAATATTACAAATAGCGTTATGACAGTTAATGCTTCACAAGTTACCATTCCTTCTTTTTCTATAGGTGGTAATGGTATTTTATATACCGATTCTACAGGGGCTTTAAATAAAGTAACAGTAAGCACTGGACTTAATTTTTCTGGTGGTGTTTTAACAGCTACTGGAGGTGGAGGCGGCAGTGGAGGAATTACTGCAGTTAATGGAACTACTGGTCAAATTAATGTGGTTACTACTTCTAATGTAGCTACAGTTTCTTTACCAACTACAGGAGTAAGTTCTGGTTCTTATACTAATGCCAATATTACAATCGATTCTTATGGTAGAATTACTACTGCTTCTAATGGTTCAAGCGGTGGATCAGTTAGTATTTCCGCTGGTACAGGAATTAGCGTTAGCCCAAGCCCAATAACTGGTACAGGAACAGTTTCATTAGCTTCGGCTTACGCAGGTAATGGTATAGGTAATGTTAATGGAATAGTTAAAGGTAATGGCTCGGGTACTATTACAGCTGCTACAGCTGGTGCAGATTATACTACTCCATCTGGTACTGAAGGTTTTAATAATAAGAATATTAATAATTCTAGTATTGGTTCATCTACTCCTTCGACAGGTGCATTTACTACTTTATCTGCTTCTAATACTATTAATTACCCAGATGGCAGCTATAGTAATACTTCAGGCACGCATTTTAATAATTCTGTGGCATTAACTGCGGGTGCTGCAATGTCAGGTACAAGTGCTGCTAATATATTAGATATTAGTACCGCATACTTAGGTGGAAATAGTATAAGTAACAGCGTAATGACTGTTAATGCTTCTCAAGTTACAATACCATCATTTGCCACAGGTGGAACTGGTATCATGTATACTGATTCTACAGGAGCATTAAATAAAGTAAATGTAAGTACGGGTTTAAGTTTTTCTGGTGGTACTTTAACAAATACTGGGCCAACTACAAATAATCCTTCTTTTACAGGTACATTTACCTCTGCAGGTAACAATTCAATTTTTGGTGCATCTTCATTATTTTTACCAACGGCTGGTTATAATTATAATTTTTATGCTGGTTCTGGCAATGGACAAATAAGTTTAGGGCAATCGACTAATTATAATATAAATTTAGTTTGGTATTATAATTCTACTCCTGCTAATGCTTATGCCGTTATAGCTACTTTTGGTAATGCCAATCCAATAGAAATTGATTCTAGTCAATTACGAATTGGTAGTGTTATTAGATTACAACATTATACTGTTGGTACATTACCTTCTGCTGGTGCAAATCAATATGGTGAATGTTTTGTTTCAGATAGTACAGATTCCCCCGGTAGTAACATAGGTAATACTACTTCAGGCGGTGGTGGTTATGTAAGAAAAGTATATTCAGACGGATCTAACTGGTTACTTGAATAAGATTGAATTTAAAAATACAGCCTTTAACTAATACTATCGATGTCTAAGACCATTGTAAGAAAGACAACAAAGCTTTTTGACGGCAACCATACTACCTATTTAGGTGGTAGTGGTTCGCCAACTAGCGACATAGCTGAGTTCGGTACTGCGGTTGCAGGGACACCTGCTTATAGCCAAGACCCAGCACTCATTCAAACTTCTGCTTGGCTCAATGGTTGGCAAGGAGCGGTTACTGCTATTGCAGGAGGTACAACTCAGCCTAATCTTGAAGACGTTAATGCAGTAGAATTTGTAACTTCTTATTTTCTTAACTACCTTTATCAAGAAGGTATTCCTGAATGGGATATAAATACTACTTATTACCAAGGGTCTTTTGCTAAATCTTCTGATGGTCTTGGTACTTTATATGTAAGTTTACAAAATAATAATACGGGTAATGGTTTAAATACCGCTTACTGGATTCCATATATACAAAACATAGTTTCTACTATCAGCCCACAGATTGCTAGAGCATGGGTATGTTTTGATGGTCGTGCAACCACAGGTACAAATTGTACAATCATTGGCGGGGCTGCTTCTTATAACGTAGATCACGTTTATAAAGTATCAACAGGCGTGTATGACATTTTCTTTTCTTCAGGCGCATTACCAAGTGCTAATTATTCTTTTACTGGATCATGTGGTACACAAAACGGCGTAAATAGTATCGCTGGTGATAATAACATTATTACTGGAGCTGGCCCTATTGGAACTCTTGGTATTCGTACCGCAAGCCAACTTCGTGTTTATGCATGGGAACCTTATACAGGTAGTGGCCCTGCTTCAGAAGATTCTAGCTGTATCTCAATCCAAGTATTCGGAGTTTAAACTATGATAGCCGCCCAATATTCACAAGAACCAATACGCCTACAACTCTCCGTAACGGGCGGTTCACCATACGATGCGAACACAGGCACAACGCCACGGATGTGGCGCGCCTCTAACGTGGCATTTCAAGTTGCCGTCTTTGATGCTTACAACAACCCTGTTGACCTATCAAACTTGGCATCAATGCAACTTGTATTGCAACAGAGCAATACTTCGCTAGTGCAATCTGTAGCAATTACTGTACCTGCTTCATCTTTTACTACGACCTATTGTGATTGGGCTGATTGGCAAACAGGGTTATTACAAAATGCAACTTTTAATATAACGGCTGCATTAGCAGATCTTTCTTTAGGCGCGCAATCATCTGCTCAGTATTGGTTAATTGTTCAGGGTTTAAGTACCACGAATCAAGTTATTACTTATACTGCTGGATATATTACTGTAATAAATACAAGTTGGGCATTACCTACCCCACCGCAACTTTATACCAGTGAAAATGAGCAAACTAATGTTAGTGGGAATAATTCAATTCTTCCTACAACCTCTAATCATACTGAGATTATTACTTTCACTGGAACAGCTAGAACAAGTAATATTATTATTTCTATTGCTGGTGCAGTCTCTGGTGCTCATGTAAAAGTAGTATTGTTATTACCAGCAACTTCTGGTATCTTAATAAAGATCTATAATGGTTCTATAACAGGAGTTTTATTAACAAGCATTACTACTACGGGAGGATTTTTATCAGCTACATTCGATTATGTCTGGAGTGTAGGTCAAGGTAAATTCGTTCCAACTCTTTACTCAATCCCCTCTGTAACTTCATGAAGAAGCTAATTGCTTATTTACTCACCGCTTGTGCTTTAGCAGCGCAAGTACCTAATGTTAATGTGCAAAAGTCGCCGAGCACTAATGCACTTACTAACTCATTTATTGTAGGTAGTGGAACATCGGTTACTCCCAATGGTACGGGTATAATTATAGCAACTAACGTAAGTGGTAATGTCTCTTGGAATCAAATTACTAATACGCCAAATAGCGCAGCAGGTTACGGAATTGTAAACGGTGCAACCATTGATCAATTAGGTGCATCGCCACAAACAGGTACGGGAGCTATTGTATTTTCTAACAACGCTACGCTTAATAGTGCTACAATGGTCACGCCTAACTTAGGCACACCAAGCTATGTAAGCTTAAACAATGGTAGCAATCTTCCTACAACCGCTTTGACAGGTAAGATCACTAACAGTCAGTTAACTAATAATTCAATTACAGTTACTGCGGGTACAGGTTTATCAGGCGGTGGTAACGTGCAATTAGGTGGTACAGTTACTTTAACCAATAATTACAATGGTACAGTCACACAAGTAGGTGGTACAGGAAATGTAAATGGCATTACCTTAACTGGTAATGTTACTACAACTGGAAACCTAACTTTAGGTGGTACTTTGGGAAATATTACTAATAGTCAGCTAACTAATAATTCTATCAATGTTATAGCTGGCAATGGTTTGAGCGGTGGTGGCAATACACAACTTGGAAGTTCAGTTACCCTTAGCAATGCTGGTGTAACGAATATATCTACAGGTACTGGCATAAGTGCCAATGCTTCTACTGGCTCAATCACTTTATCAAACACAGGTGTTACTTCTATTGTCGCAGGTACTAATGTTACTATCAATTCAGCTACAGGTTCAGTACAAATTAACTCTAGTAACCCCGGCGGTACTGTGACTAGCGTAAGCACCAACAATCAAAATGGCGTTATTACATCAGTTGCTACGGCTACATCTACACCAAATATAACAATTGGTTTAGGTAACATTACTCCATTAAGTGATACATCAGTATTTAATGGGCCTATTGGTCAAACAACACCTAATGCTGGTGCATTTAATAGCTTAAAAACAACTGCACTTACTGGTTACTTATATGGTAATGGTGCAAGCAATGTAAGTGCAGCTACAACAATTCCAACTACTGCTTTATCTGGAACTATACCAGCGACTTCAGTTACAGGTTTAGCCACAGTTGCTACTACTGGTAATTATTACGATTTAACTAATAAACCAACATTAAATGCTGGTACAGTAACTAGCGTTTCTGGTACAGGTACAGTTCAAGGAATTACACTTACAGGAAATGTTACTAATTCTGGTTCACTAACATTGGGTGGTTCACTTTCTGCAATAAATTTAGCAAGTCAAGTTACTGGCACACTTCCAGTAGCATCTGGCGGTACAGGTGTGACAACATCATCTGGTGCTAATAGCGTAGTACTTCGTGATAGTAATAGTAATGTATCTGCAAATAACTTTTATTCAGGATTTAGTAATCAAGCAGCAAGTGGCACTACATTAACATTAACGGCTTTATCTGCACCTAATATTGTAATTACAGGTTCTGGTGGACAGACAATTAAATTACCAGATGCTACAACACTTGCTAACGGAACTAAGTTTTCGTTTAATAACAATCAATCTAGTGGCGCTATAACAGTTCAAAACAATTCATCTACGACTATTTGCACAACTCAATCAGGTGCGTTTATTGAAGTAGTATTGTTAAGCAATGGATCTGCTGCTGGCACTTGGGACTATCACAATGTTGCTCCTTCTAATGCAAGCTGGTCAACAAACACGTTGTCATGGGCTGGGTCTTATACAAATGGAACATGGAACGGTAATGCTATAGGTGCTTTATACGGTGGCACAGGAACAACTGGACTAACTGGTTATGTTTATGGAAATGGTACTAGCGCAATGACTGCTAGCACAACAATTCCTACATCAGCTTTAACTTCTAATAGCATTACTATTACAGCTGGCACAGGACTATCTGGTGGCGGTACAGTAGCACTTGGCGGTACAACAACTTTAAGTAATGCTGGTGTTACAAGCGTAATCGCTGGTACAGGTGTTACTGTTAATAGCTCTACTGGTTCAGTTACAATTAATGCTACTGGCACAGGTGGTACAGTAACTAATTTATCTGTAA
>Ga0208877_1000335_pt1 | contig 14422 bp, 17 predicted proteins | sample CryBogCBH29Jun09_FD_184624 | JGI IMG/M metagenome (GOLD analysis project Ga0208877, IMG submission 184624) | Freshwater microbial communities from Crystal Bog, Wisconsin, USA - CBH29Jun09 (SPAdes) | ecosystem: Environmental > Aquatic > Freshwater > Lake | place: Crystal Bog, Wisconsin, USA...
CGGGTCAAGAGGGTCGCCTTCGGCTTCACCAGCTTCCGGAACTACCGCGTCAGGGCGTTGCTTTACGCAGGCAAGCCTGACTGGTCACTCCTCAAGACCATCGCCCCCCACTGAAATCCGAAGAGCCGGGAAAGGCGATCACGTTGACTTCGGGTAGCTCCTCTCCGATAGATCAGCACACCGGTTTCGGAGACTCACACGAGGAAATGAAACTCCGTCCGATACCACGGCCACGCCACTTGGTACTTCCTCTCGATGGCCCTCGCCTCTGTTCTCGCCTGAAAACGCAGCGCAGGGTCGGGGGACAACATCGTGCGGATTCGAAGCGTGCTGGCCATGAGCACGGAAGTTCGGTCCTCCGCGGCGTTCGGATACGACCAGGAGAATTGGTTCAGTCTGAGTGCACTCGTAAGCGATCTTCCAACGATGCGTCGTTCGAAGTGCGCCCACTCCACCTCTTGGAGTGAGGTGTAGGTGTAGGCACCCTTCTCCAAGATTTCGTCGATCCATCCGTCTGCGGTTGTTCCCGTGGAGAGGGGGAGTTGGTTGCGCTCTTCGTAGGCGGCGATGAAGGCATTGAGGGTCCGAACGGCATTGGTGCGTTCCCGACGTCCCAACCACCCTCGGGCGCTCTCGGCTTTGATGCACGCCTCGTCGTAGCGGCCGAGAGCGAGGAGGGCCTCGACTTCAGTGACTCGGAGCTTGGCCAAGGACCGATCCAGGATCCAGTCGTTGCTCTGGCCTACTTCCTCCAGCGCCTGGTCCTCCATGACCAATGCCTCATCAGTGAGTTGGAGCGCAGTCGTGGCGTCCCCTTGTCGGAGGGCGAAGGCCGCCAGGCCATGGCGCAACCAGTACTGGGGAACGACTTGGCGCACCTCTTCGAGGAGCAGACGCTCTTGGTGGGCAACGGAGAACGCCTTGTCGCGTTGGTTGACCTCTTCGTAGGCCCGTCGGAGCCGATGGAGATCGAGCAACCGCATCTCGTCGGTTCTCGACGGGTCGCTCATCTTCTGCATGAGGTAGAGCTCCACCTCGTTGGTTTGATACTGCGAGAGCGCCTTGATGACCTCGGTCTCCAAGAAGATGTCATCGTTGGCTTCGCCGCGTTGTTTCGGGATCTGTTGGAACGTCACGAGAACCTCCTCTGCGCCTGAGCTGGACCCATCTCGCTCGAGAGGCTCAGGTCAACGAGATCGAAGAGGAGTCGGTAGGACCGCTTCGCTGACGGAGCGAGGGCGTCGCCCGCGTTGAGCACCCGGACGAGCCACCGTCGAATGAGCGAGAACTCCTCTCTTGAGAACGAGGAGGCGCCTTCTCGCCCAGCCAAGGAGTGGCACACCCGCTGCAGTCGCTGGAGGGCTGCGAATTCCGAATCGTCCACAGGAAAGGCTCCCGAGAGGGCATTGCCCACCAATTGCTGGACGGTCGTGATACCAGAGTCGTAGAGCTGGTAGGCCGGCGAGGTTGAGCGGCGATCGAGGGGGCCTCCTCCCCCAGCGCTCAGTCCAGCCCGCTCTTTCCGGAGCGCGCGTTCGTGCTGGAGGTACTTGACGCCCAGCCAGATGAGCCCGGTGTCGACGAGGATCTTGAAGGCCGAGTGTCGAACCGTCCTCGTGAATGAGCCGTCACCGAGCATGGGGCCTTGCGGCGCGGGTGCCCATCCGTAGGGGGTGGGAGGAGGCATAACCCAGGGCTCCATGCCGTAGGGGTTCGGTGGTTGCGGTTGTTGGTACACCATGGTTCGAGGGTAGGAGTGGGGTGTGATGTGGTCACTGCTCGCGGGCCGTTCCATTGGCTGAGCAGGTCAAACGAGGAACAGCACCTCGTCTCGATACCACGGCCAACAGACCCCAATGCGGTCTTCAATGACCGTCGCTTCCTCGATCACCCGCAGGTCTGATGGGTTGACCATCGAGAGAAGCCGGAGCGTTGCTGCGGTCGCCAACTCGTTGCGCACGGCATGGGTGTCTCGAAACGTCCACTCGGTTCCCGACATATGGATCGCTGCCTCCGCTGAGCGCCCGAAGCACCAGGTCCCACTCCCGGGAAGATGGGGACCGAGATCCACTTGACTGCAGCGCAAGGACTCGAGACGGGGAATGAGGGAGGGCGTGACGTCCTCGACCAGGTCCGCAGAACCATGTTCCCGACACCACACCGTCGCTGCAACCAGTGCTCGAAGCGCGAGGTCGAGGTCACCGAACTGCTTTCCGTGTTCGACCACGTCGTGGAGAGCGGTCAGTGCTTCGCTCATTCGATCGAGAGCGAACAGTGCCTCCACTCGGTAGGCGAGGCACTTGCGATAGGCCGAGGTGAGGACCGTCGCCTCGTAGTCCGCCATGTTCGACGGAGCGGTGAGGACGAGGTAGGAGACGTCGTCGATGAGCTCGAGCGCCTGTTCCACACTCCCGAGTCGAAGGCACGTGGCCGCGATGCTCTGGCGAATATTGACCTGGTAGGTCAGGACCTCGGTCTCCTCGGCGAGGAGGCGTTCTTCGTCGATGCTCCTGAGCGCAGCACTCGGTTCACCGGCTTGCTCGTAGATTCGACGGAGGAGCCGGAGGTCCATCGCTCGATCGAGGGGCAACTTGTTCCCGAAGAGTCCACTCAGCTCCACACTCGTGACCGCATCTCGGTAGCGGCGTTGGGCGAGAGCGTGCATGGCCTCGCTGGCGAAGGATCGGGCGAGATCTGCGTCGCTCGTGCCGGTGGCACTAACGGGGACTCCATTGACCGAGGTCGTGACGGAAACCGAGACCTTCGCAGTCGCGGCCGGAGCGGCACTCTGCGGTGGTGGCGAAGCCTGTTCTGCACTGAGGGCCGATTGTTGGCGATTGGCCCAGCGCTTGAAGAGGCCCTTCCGTTTCTTCTCCTCGTCTGCCATCGCTCCTCCTGTTCCGGTGCTGTCTCGGAGGGCGGGCCGAACCTGCCCATCCCCAGGGACTGCACCATACGAAGAGGTTGCGACAGAAGGAAGTGGGAGTTGCAAAGTGTCGCAACCCACTGGTGGACTACAGCAATGCATGATTTCGAGCACCCAGGCGCCCCAACGGTCGAGATAGATGACGTTGCACCGCCTCCAGCAACCGATGCGTTCGGGGACGATGGCGCTTCAGAGGAAGAAGAGCTCTCGTTCCTCTTCGACGACAGGGAGGACAGGATTGATCTCGTCGGGCGAAAGTTCCGAGCAGAACGGAAGTTCCGTTGGCTGTCGCTCAGCGCCTTCGCCATGTGGCTGTACGTCCTCAGCCACCTCAAAACTTGGTCGTGGATGTTTGAGGGAGTCTCCACTCGCGCAGCACTGCGAGGACTGAACCTCGGCCACACCTCCCTCTCGACCGGGCAGTTCAGGCAGTGGGCGACCTTCGAGCCACTGCACCTGAGTCCAAGTGACTTGCTCTGGAGGCACCTGCCATCGGGTCGCTTCGTCCCAACCTCCGGACTCCTCTACCCCTACATCGTCCTCCCCTTCTGGAGGCTCCATATTGCCCACATCGTCATCGTGCTCGCCGCAGCGCTGGCGTGCTGGTCGCTGACGATCGCGATGGAACGGTGGGTCGGACCTCGAGGAGCGGCGGCGACCGTCGTCCTCTACCTGTTCTCGTCCGGTTTCACCATGGCCAGCTCGCACACCATGCTGCCGTTCTCGGTGGCCACCTCGCTCTTCACGACTGGCGTTGCGCTGTTCGCCTGGTTGGTGCAGGGTGGTCAGGGGATCACCTGGGGCAGGGTTGTCGCAGCAGCCACCGCCGCAGTGGCGCTCGTCGTCGCAGCCGGCTTGCAACTCTCCTTGGTGTTCGCTGCCATCGTGGTGACCTGTGGGGTAATGGTTGCGGTGCACCGGCGGTTCGTGCCGTTCCTCACCGGCGTCGTCTTCGTCGGAGCAGCGGTTGCGACACTCCTCGCCCTCATCGGCGTGAACGATGGGCATCACCACGCGCTGTTCCGAGGGATGGCGATGGACGGGGGGACGTCGCTCTCGGCGATTTGGCACAACGTCGCTCTCTTCGGTGCCGCCCTCCCGTTCGGGCTCCCCCTCATCTTCTTGGCCGGCGCAGCACTGGTAACCGCCTGGCGATCATCGGCGAGAGGGACTCTGGTCTCCCCGGTCGATCGCTACCTCATCACGTTCTTCGTGCTCGTCTGGTTCGCCGGCTGGTGCACAGCACTCACCGAGACCACCTGGTTGCGTGCTCCGATCTCTCTCCAACCCTTCAGCGACCTCGAGTTCGCGTCGATTGGCGTCGTCGGACCGCTCGCCCTCTGCGCAGGCTTCACCTTGGATCGTCTGAGGTCGAAGTCCTATTGGATTCTGATGTGGATCACGACGATCCTGTTCGTGATCTAACGGCCAGCTCGCTTGAGCGAGTGGCCGTTACTCCTCCGAAGAAGAGCAGTCCGGACACCCACACGTCGGCTCCTCCGCTGGCGGGGCATCGAAGATCCCAGCCTCAACCGTCACTCGACTCACGATGTCGTTGACCTTGGAGAAGCTCTTGGCCTTCACGGCCACACGGGTTCCCTTCACCAAGTCGTCATCCCAGAGGATGGCCACGTCGTGGCTGCGAAACAAGCCGGTGAACTCACCGGCGAAGTTGACGAACGTGAGCGACAGGGTGAACCGAGGGTCGTTCATCAAGAAGGCCCGTGCATCGCAGCCCTTGGGAAGGTAGGTGTAGCTCGAGTGGGCGTAGCGGATCTTGGAGAAGGTCTTCAAGATGCGGTGGTAGTCGTCGGCGGTCGGCGAAGTGGGCTTGGACACAGGTCCTCCAATCGATGGCGTCAGTTGCGGGTCGTCGTGGTGGAGATGAGGGCACCAATGAGCATGAGGGCCAGGGACGTGAGCACGCCGAGGCCGAACGCAGCACCGGTGGCTGCTGGTTGGGAGAGGGTCATCCCGTCCTTCGCTGGAACAGCTGGCTTGGTAGGAGCGCTGAAGCCCTTGAAGCCACTGAAGGGGTTGGTCCCCCACTTCTCGAAGGGGTTGGTGGGATCTGATGGGGAGCTGCTCACTTGACACCTACTGACTGAGCGGTGGACAGGGACGAGACTTCACGACGGAGCAAGGCGTTGAGACGCTTCAAGTCCTCGGGGCCGTAGCGGAGCTCGACGGAGTAGAACCGACGACCGGTGCGCTCCTCGTGACCAGCCACGTAGACCGCGGCGAAGTGCGGGCAGGCGTCGTCGTTCCACCCTGGACCGTCGTCGAAGACTTCGGTCGCTGCGAGGTTCTCGGCCAAGCGCTCGTCAGAGAACGAGGCGAGGTAGGCCAACTCATCGACGAGGTTGGTCAAGACCTGACGAGGACCAGTGACCAAGACGTAGCCCCGTGCCGGCGGGCGCCGGCGGCGGCCCCGAACCACGACGGTGCGACCAGTTGGACCACAACTGCTGTGCTCGAGCACGTCGAGGCCTCGGCCCACCAGCCACTTGATGAGGTACTGCGATCCAACGTCGACGCGGCCATACCCTCGGACGTAGACCTGGTCGAAGTGCCGCGTCCGTCCGCCACGCACCTTCTTGGCGAGGCTGATGACTGCGTGGTAGATCCCGAATGCCACGGCGTAGGCAATGCCGATTTCAACGCCGAACTCGAAAATGCTGATGATGGTGCTCACTGCCGGGCTCCTCTTCGCTAGGGGTGCTGGTGGTTGTACTTCAGGGTTGCAACATCGGGGCGGTCAACCTAGAAAGTCGCTGCGACATCGACAAGGGGGGTCACGCCACCTCGATGAGCTGAGTACTGCGTTCTCGTCAGATCTCCCGCTTGAGCAGGATTGCTGGCCCATCTGCGGTCTGGTTGAGACCGATTGCTTCCCAGCCCTCAGCGCCGAGGGCGTTCAGGGTCTCGTCGCTCGGGTTGACCTCAGTGCGGTAGGTGAAGCGCCGAGGTCCCCCACCAGCGACCAGAGCAGTTGGAGGGAGGGGGGCGATGGGCGGCGCTGCCGCCACACCGGCCCAGAGGTTGGCCACGGCTGCGTGGCCCTTCAGCGCCTGGTCGACGACGAAAGCTCGGTAGGCATCGCCCGAGAGCAGCTCGCCGTTGACCGTGGTGGGGACGTAGGCCCACACCGACCAAAACTGGTCACGCGGCCTCCACAGGAGGGAGTTGTCGGTCGCTCGCTGCAGGCGATCGATCGAGGTGTCGAAGATCTCGCGGTGGAGGTACTTGTTGATCGTCTGCGCCCCACGGTGGACCCTGATGCCGAGGTACACCGGCGTTGCGCACTCCTCACCGAGCACGAAGTTCCCACGCTCGACGTCGAGTCCCACAGCGAAGTGGACCCGGTCGAATCCTTCTGCCGCTCGGGCGATGCGAGCTCGGAGATCGGGTAAGTCGATCCCAACAGCGCGGTACTTCTCCCCGCGCTGCACACCGACCCACCGAGCATCCATGCCCCGAAGGGATGCCTCACGGTTGAGGTCGTCGGCGGCGAGACACGTGCGGTCCGGGAGATCGAGGCGGAGCCACTCAGCGGCGTTCATCATGGCTCGAGCCTACACGCGAATCGGCCACGGTGTAGCATTCGGTAGCGATGTGTACGGTCTCTGCGGCTCGCAAGCCATCTATTTCAGGATATCTTCAGCACACTTCAGAAAAAAACAGAAATTCTTCTTGATTTTCGTCGTAAGGTGTGGTAAGGTCCTCCTCCCCCCAATCGGGTGGGTCGCTCATCAGTGAGCGGTCGAGCATGACGAGGAGCTGCCGATCAACGCCTTCACCATCAAGAACCAGCGCCGACGGTTGGGTCGGACCCAAGCAACGCCAGGCGAACGGGCCTACGCCCGACAACTCAGGAAGGTCTACGGGGCCTTCGGCCCCGAGGGATCTCCCAGAGTCCCGGATCACCTCCAAGCCACGCTCCGAGTTGGGACGACGTACGGGATGACGACAGGAACCAGGACAACGACGACACAGAGGGGGAAGTGATGGCAGCAGCCAAGAAGAAGGGACGCGACCGGTTGGCACCGTGGCCGGCGAGTGTGCTCGAGGGGGTAGAGCGGGTCCGGGGGGTCCCGCCGCTCAAGCGGAGGACTCCGAACCGGAAGGGTTGGATCGACACCGCGAGCGAAACTGGCCTCCGGGTCGGTGACCCAGTGGTGATCGCCATCGACCCAGCGAAGCAGCAGCCGAGGTGGAACGCAACGCCTGGCGTGGTGACTGGGTTCAGCGAGACGGGAGTGATGATCGACATCACGTTCACGATCCTCGGTGGCGCAGGGAATGGCTCGGGGGTCCACCGCCGGTTCGTGCAGCGGGTCCCGGCGTGGAAGGTGGAGCGGTCAGCTGCAGCGGCCGAAGCGCTCGGCCTCATCGCCGACTTCGATGCCGTCACTGCCAGTGCTCCGGCCGCAGCGATTGCGAAGTCGGCGTCGGTCCTCGACGAGGCCCTCGCTGACCTCCCGCCAGCGGTGGTGGTCGCAGGCATCGACCATGAGGGTGTCATCCAGCTCCGCCACCTGGTGGTCGATGGGCTGCACGTGCTCTTGACCCACAACGCCGACGGGACCGTGCACGTGACGGTCAAGGGAGATGACGAAGCGCGCGCTGCGGACCTCGCAGCGACCCTCACGCCCGACCCTCGACATCGCGCAGCCACGCAGTCGAATGCAGCAAAGACCACGAACGAAGAGAGGGCAGCATGACGACGACCAACGAGACCACGATCAGCGAAGGGGGAGCGCTCGCTCCCCTGCCGATGGCCAAGGCCCCCAATTCCTCCATCGCGATCTCCCAGCCGGTGGAGTACGACTCGGCAGCAGCTCGGGTCTTTCGGTACTTGGATGCCAACCACTACGTCAGCCACTGGGAAGGGCCCGTACGTGGGGCATGGGATGCGCCCGTGACCTTCCGGCAGCTCGCAGGCCTCCTCCCTGACGGCTTCACGTTCGCCCGCACCGAGGACGAGCCGCAGGGTGTTCGTCGGACAGTTGTCGCCACGAGGGGTGAGGGAGACGGCAGCGACGCTGCGGTCCTGCTCAACTCCTACGGCGGAGGCTCGCACCTGTTCGTTGAGGTCGCGGCCATGGATCCAGATGACGCGGCGGCAATCGGCGAGGCGATTCTGGCCAGGGTGCCTGAGCCCGCACCGGAAGATCAGAACGTCCAGTGGCTCCGCACCTGGTACTTCGGTGGTGGCGACATCGACTCCACGTCCAAGCGCATCGTCACCGAGGACTGGAACGAGATCCGCTCCAACTACCCCGGCGCCGTGCAGCCTGACCTCGACACCTTGATGCAGTACCGCCCGAGCGACACCGACGACCGTTCGGGGCGGATCATCTTGCTCCACGGTGCACCGGGGACGGGCAAGACCTCGGTCGTCCGGGCGCTGTGCAACGCGTGGTTCGAGTGGTGCCAGCCGGAGCTGCTGGTGGACGCCGAAGTGGTGTTCAGCGAAGCCAAGTACCTCATGCAGGTCTTGGGTCGTTCGGCTCGTCGCGGCGGTGAGGACCGGGGCGACCTCTGGCGCCTCCTCATTGCTGAAGACGCTGACCTCTACGTTGGTGACGCGAGCTCAACGAAGGAGAACCCGGCACTCGATCGCCTGCTCAACGTGGGCGATGGGCTCTTGGCCCAGGGTCAGCGGGTCCTCGTCCTGCTCTCGACCAACAACAAGGTGAGCTCGCTCCCTCCGGCGCTCACCCGTCCAGGCCGGTGCTTGTCGGTGCACGAGTTCCTGCCCTTCGAGCCCAAGGAGGCCCGGGCCTGGCTCGGCGATGGAGCGAAGAGCGTCACCCGGTCGATGACCTTGGCCGAGCTCTACGAGAAGCGGGGCAACGCCACCCGTATCGGAGCACCGACGGAAACCACCCGGTCAGGGATCTACCTCTAGGCCGGTCCACCAGTTCTCCCCAGTGCCCACTGTGGGTACTGGGGATTCCCATGCAACACCTATAGAGAAAGGCACAACCTATGCACTCCATGTGGAGTTTCACCGAGACCACCCACGAGGTCAACGAGGATGACCTCGAGCGAGCCGTTGCAGCGATCACGGCGATCATCCCTCCCGACTTCTGTTCGGAGGAGCTGTTCCACCCTGATGGCTACGACGATCTCGTCTCCTGCGTCCTCGATGCCGTTGGTTCAGTCGGCGTTCGCTACAACGCCGTCGTCAACGGGATCGCCCGTTTCCGCACCTGGTGCGCCGTCAACGGCGTGCCTCAGCCAACGACGCCAGCCCAGTTCCTGAGCACGTTCAGCGATCACCTGGACGACGAGGGGGTGTGGTTCGCTGCGAACCTCTGGAACTACCAGCGGACCTCGACCCACGGCGGGGTCCTCAAGACCTTCGCCATGCAGCAGTTCTTCGAGATCCTCGCTGCGGCGGAGATCGAGACCACGCAGGACCTCCTCGACCACATCACCAACGCAGCGCTTCGCGAGGCGCTCCGGTCCGTGAAGGGTCAGCGTGACTCGGTCAGCATCATCTACCTGTTCATGTTGGCCGGTTACCGCGACGGCGTGAAGGACGACCGCATGATCGGCCGCTACTTCGAGCGTCTCCTCGGCAAGGTGCTCACGACTCCAGAGAAGGCAGTTCTCTTGATGGCTGTCGCCGACCGGTTGCGGCCGCAGTATCCGTGCGTCGACGCCAACATGCTCGACCACTTGTTGTGGCTGGTGGAATCGGGACGGTGGAGCCCCAAAGGTCGCTGACGACTGGTTCGAAGTCGTGCAGTGGGGGTTGCGCACGCAGTTCCCACTGCCCCAACCCCTAAATGTCACACCCTCGTGCTAAGAACTCCCTCCCTTCGAGGCCATGTGGCCTCGTTGGCCTTGGCACGTGTGGGCCTTGGCCCACCGAACCGAGGAGGAACCCTAGAGAGAAAGAGCCCAATGCGCTTCAGAAAGCAATCCAGCCCCGTCAGTCCACTCCTCACCTTCTTCGCTACCGAGTGCAGTGAGAGGTTCCCGAATGAGCGGAACTTCTTGGTGAAGGCTCCTGGCAATGCTCGAACCCACTTGGCACAAGCGATTGCGTGTCTCCCAGATGGGTTCACCAGCGTTGCCAAGGCTGAAGATGAGCGCCGAGTGGTCGAGCTCTTCGAGTCAGCCACCTGCCTCGTGAAGATCGTGGTGCTCCGTGGTGGATCAGTGTGGACTGACCTCGGGTCTTCGAATCCCGATCACGCCGACCTCTTCATGCACATGATTTCGGGCAACATGCACGCCATGGACTGGTAGTGATTCCCGCCCCGTCGGCAGCCCAGCGACACCAGCTCAGGTGTCGCTGTGGCTGCCATCGGTGGGAGTTGTCACGATCGACAGCGAAGGCGGACTCAGTCCTCCTCAACGCCGAGCTCTGCCAGCAGTTCGGTTCGCAGTTCGACGAATCGCTCACCCCCGAAGCGACGTGGGCGAGGCAGATCAACCTCAATGTCACGCGCGATCAGGCCATCTCGGAGCAGGACGATCCGATCGGCCAAGACGAGCGCTTCTTCGACATCGTGGGTCACGATCAGCGTCGCCGGCTGCATGCGTGCGATGAGCTTGCCGATCAACTGCTGCATCTGGCGACGTGTGAGGGCGTCGAGCGCGGCGAACGGCTCATCGAGGAGGAGCAGGCGGGGATTGCGGACCAGTGCCCGCGCCAGCGCGACCCGCTGGGCCTCGCCACCTGAGAGGGTCGCAGGCCAGGCGTCGATCCGGTGCTCGAGACCCACCTCGCTGAGGGCTCGAACCGCGGCCTCCTTGGAGGCCTGCTCGCCCTTCAGTCCAATGACGACGTTCTTCCAGACTCGCTTACTCGGCACTAGTCGGGGCTCTTGGAACACGACGGTGCGGTCGCGCGGCACGAGTACCTCGCCTCCGTCTGAACCGTCGAGCCCTGCCAGAATTCGGAGCAGCGTCGTCTTCCCACTACCGGACTTGCCGAGGAGTGCGACGAACTCACCAGCGCGGATCTCGAGGTTCACGCCGTGCAGCGCTCGGAAGTCGCCGAAGTTCCGCTCGATTCCGGTGCACTGGACGGCGAGGTCTCTCGGTGTGAAGAGCGCGTCGTTCATCGGACTGCCACCCCCGCACGCCACCGCAGCGCGAGCGCGGTGATGCCAGCGATGATGAGATCGAAGAAGACGCCGATGAGCATGTAGACGACGATGCAACAGAACACGGTCTTCGTGTCGAGGTTGCCCGACGCATTGATGAGCATCGCTCCAATTCCGCTGTTGGCGTTGATCTGCTCTGCAGCGACGAGCGCCAAGACGGCAATCGCCATGGAGAATCGCAAACCGGTCAGGATGCCTGGGAGCGACAGTGGCAACGTGACCTCGCGCAGGAGTCGGAATCGTCGCAACCCAAAGCTGCGAGCTGCTTCGAGGGTCTTTCGATCCACGTGACGCATCGCGTTCGCCGTGTTCAGGTACAGCGGCGTGGCGCACGCGAGTGAGAGCAGGACGATCTTCGGCTGCTCTCCCAACCCGAACCAAGTGATGAACAGTGGGATGAGGGCGAGGAACGGTGTGAAGCGCAGGAGCTGCATCGGCGAGTCGATCAGGTGCTCACCAATCGCGAACAGGCCGCTCAGGACGCCCAGGAAGAACCCAATGATCCCGCCGATGACCAAGCCCTTGAGGGCCCGCTCGAGTGAGGTGCCGAGGTTTCCCCAGAGGTTCTGATGGTCGATGAGGTAGCCGAAGTTCCCGTAGACGTCCGATGGCCCAGGGAGTTTCTCGGGATCCGCGACGTGCCGTGCGATGGCCCACCACAGCACGAACACGCCGAGGATGCTGAGAACTCGAAGGCCCGTCGTGACGCCCACGTGTTGGCGTGACCGCTTGGGCGGTCTCGGCGTGATCAGCTCGAGGCTGACCACGCCGGACTGCTTCGATGTGGGATCGGTCACTTGAGCTTCGCGACGATCGAGTTGTACCGCGTGTCGAACAGCGAGTTGACCTTGAGACTCGAGGGCAAGAAGCCACCGGCGTACAAGAGGTTGGCCTCAGCCTGGGTGGCGGCGATCACCTTGGCGCTAATTGGCACGTAGCTGCCCTGCGTGTTCGTCACGAGCGCCGTCGCCAAGAAGGCCGGGAGGTGGTAGGTCGAGGCGATGACGGTAATCCACTGCGCTTGGTTCGCCTTGGTCCACTTGCTGGCAGCCGAGAGCAACTTGAGGTAGTCGCCGATCGCGGTCGACTTCGCCGTGTTCGCCAACGCTGCGTTCGACGCATCGAGGAAGGAGTAACCCGAGACGTATCCGACCGCAGTCGTCAGCACCGTGTCCTTGTAGATCGCAGTCGCCAAGTCAACGTAGGGCTGTGGGAGCACGGCTGCGTCGAGGGAACCGCCGTTCAGCGCGGAGAGCGCGTTGAGCGGGGTCAGATTGTCAATGGTCACACTCGAGGGCTTGACCTTCGCCTTCTTAAGGGCAGCGAGCAAGAAGTACTGGTTGATGGTCGCCGACTGTGCGGAGATCGTCTTGCCGGAGAGTTTTGCGACGCTCGTGACCGAAGAGCCCTTGGGCAGCACGATGGCGAAGTCAGCGCCAGGCTTGTTCGGCAGGGCAGTGGCGACGACCTTGAGCGGAACGTGCTGCTGCTGGGCGTAGATCACGGGGGTGTCTGCCGTCAGCCCGAGATCGATGGAGCCACCGAGGACGCCAGCGAGGACTTCAGGGCCGGCGAGGAACTGGTTGAACGTGACCTGGAATGCATACCCCTGGACGTTGTAGATCGTGTTGCCAGCTCCATTGGTCGTGCCGGTCGACGTGATCAGACCAGAGGTGATGAGGGGCAGCGCCTGCTGTTGGGAGATGTCGCCGATATTGAGCACGACTCCGGCAGTCGGGTCGTGCACCGTTGAGGCTGAGGAGACCGCCGGCACGGCGAAGCTCAGGCCCACGGCTGCGCCGATGGCTCCTAGGACGATGGATCGGAAATTGTTCTTCACTTCTTTGCTCCTTGTTGGTAGGTATGGTCGAAATCTGACCAAACCCATAATATCACGCGGTTTAGTAGATAATCAAGCGCCACAGTGACCTGTTCTCATTCTTCGCTGCCGATCGCACCGAGCGGAAGCCAAAACCAATGGAACGCTGCTGGTGCGGTGGCCTGATGCTGATGCAGGTCTTCGAGTCAGCTACCTGCCTCGTGAAGATCGTGGTAGTGCGCGGTGGGTCGGTGTGGACCGACCTCGGGTCATCGAATCTCGATCATGCAGATTTCGTCTGGTACATGATCTCGGGCACCATGCCTGCAATGGACTGGTAGCAACTCCTGCCCCGTTGGCAGCCCAGACACAGCGACTACCGCTTCGCCGTGGGGGTCTTCGGTGGGAGTGATGCGGCGAAGCAGTACCCACGGTCCAGCCAATCTTCGAGCGCGGGATATTCAGCCGTGCCCTCTGGGTCGACGTAGACCATTCCCCGGAGGGCTCTTCCGGTGAAATCCATGGCACGGGCATGTGGGCGAGCCATTGCCTCCTCGTAGGCATCGGCACCCACACGCACCATGAGGTCGTCACCGACGATCCCGAAGCACATGTTGCCGTTGACCATGAAGCACAGGCCACCGAACATCGCCCGTTCACTGACCGTCAGGTCACCGGCAACGACGGTGCGGATTCTGAAGGCTAGCCCCTCGTCGTATGGCACGAGGCGAGCGTATCTAGCGAACGCACTCGCTCACAGCCAAGCCCCTACTTCTTCTCCCCTGCTGGCTTGCTCCCCCGCCGTAGCTGTACTCGGTCGGAGGACCATGGGGCTTCGGGGGCGATGGTCAGCGAGGCCAGTTCCAAGAGTGGTTGGTCGTAGTTCACCCGCCATCCAGCAAACGATCGCCACGCGGCATCTCGGTCCTCCACCATTGGCGCTCCCGCCGCGGCGAGTCGGTCGAACACCTCGTCGAATTCCGCTCTCGTGACTGAGATGGGATCGTCAGGTCTCGGATCGGGGTTGAAGGGCAGGCCGTAGAAGGCGGCGATGTGGCGCAGGCTCAGGTAGCCAGAGCGAATGCAGAGTTGGGCTTCAGGGTGCTTCTCTGAGGTGATCGACGATGCCACGAACGACGCCGAGTCCAAGATGGCGCCAGCTGCGGTCACCCAGGAGCGATCCGCCCTCGGTGAGCGGAAGAAGGCCAGTGCCGGCACCGAGGTGTGGGTCTCTTGGATGTCGGCGAACCACTCGGTCCACGAATGCCAGAGGTCTTCGGTGCGCTCCAACCGCTCGATCATCGTGAGGCGGTAGAGAAGGGTGCTGGCTGAGGGCGGACTGCCCGCTTGGGTTTCCAGACCCGTGACCTTCACCTCACGGCGGGAGTAAGAGGAGTAGATGGAGGGGAGGTAGGAGATCAAGATGGCCACGAGGCCGAGGCCGAGGCCCGCCTCGATGGCATTCGCGGCAGCAGTTGGTAGATCCTTGGCACCAACGGAACCGAGGGTGAACAGCGACGAGGCCGACATGAGCAGTGCCTGATGCAC
>Ga0208877_1000343_pt1 | contig 14193 bp, 7 predicted proteins | sample CryBogCBH29Jun09_FD_184624 | JGI IMG/M metagenome (GOLD analysis project Ga0208877, IMG submission 184624) | Freshwater microbial communities from Crystal Bog, Wisconsin, USA - CBH29Jun09 (SPAdes) | ecosystem: Environmental > Aquatic > Freshwater > Lake | place: Crystal Bog, Wisconsin, USA...
ATACCCGGGCGGCTATACCCGGGCGGCTGTACCCGGGCGGCTATACCCGGGCGTCTATACTCGGGCGGCTGTACCCCGGCGGCTATACCCGGGCGGCTATACCCGGGCGGCTATACCCGGGCGGCTATACTTGGTAGGCTATATCCGGGCGGCTATACTCGGGCGGCTATACTTGGGCGGCTATACCCGGGCGGCTATACCCGAGCGGCTATACCCAGGCGGCTATACCCGTTATAACCTACTGGTTATAGCTCACCGGCTATAGCGCACCGGCTATAGCCCACCGGGTATAGCCCACCGGGTATAGCTCACCGGGTATAGCTCACCGGCCATAGCCCACCGGTTATAGCTCACCGGGTATAGCCAACCGGTTATAGCAAACTGCTATAGCCCACCGGCTATAGCTTACCGGGTATAGCCCACCGGCTATGGCTCACCGGGTATAGCCCACCGGCTATAGTGCTATAAGCGGAGTGGCTATACTAATACTAGTTGTCAAAGCCGGTAGTTCTTACTTACTTATAACTAAGATGACAGCTTTCAAAAAAAAAATCTTGTAGTGGCTCCGGTAGTCGTAGCTATCCATTCTGTTATAGTTGCTTTTATACTTCCTATCACGGTTATATGGTCAGCGTAGGACTAGTAGTAAAACTGCCTACAGCGAAACTCCTCTTATTACTAGCCGTCCTCCAAAGAAATACTAGGAAGACTAAATATCTAGCGGTACTATTTACACTCCACTGTTTTTAAGTGAACCTAGTTTAGGTGACCAGTGACTCCTGATGGAGCTTCCATAAACGATTTGTCAAGCTAGCGTTTCAATCAACATGCGACTAACCGAGGTGGAACAAAAACAATTTGATAAACAAAAATTAAAATTATTAAGTCAGGAAGGAAGGAAGGAAGGAAGGAAGGAAGGAAGGAAGGAAGGAAGGAAGGAAGGAAGGAAGGAAGAAAGGAAGAAAGGGAGAAAGGAAGAAAGGAAGAAAGGAAGGCAAGAAGACAGGGAGATAGGAAGGCAGCAGGTATTATTAAATCAAGTAGGTAAACTATGCTAAGTGTTTAACATATTGAAGAATTTACATTTCGAGATCTAAATCGAAACGTAACTAATTATTCTGTATATCTATCGCCTGTCAACCTAACGCTTTATTATATACGCAGCACGATGCATGGTAGTATTTAAAAACAGTACCATCCCCTACTATTAAACAGAAATAAGATTCATTACTTATCCCTTAACGATTTATACTGGAAATAACTGCAGCAAAAACTAAATTGATTCGTTCAAATGGATATAACTGCAAGCCGTGCGTTTAAATGGACGGGAAGATCAAGAAGGATGAAATAATGCATTAATAAATCTATGCAAGAAGCTGCATAATTTATATTTAGGCCCTAGAACAAGGTGCATTACCAATCCCTTGGTGACTAGTCTACTGGAAATAGCTGCAGATCTATTGCTTTAATTCAAGGATTAATATATGCATCGACAAATTTATGCAAGGAGCTGCATCGATATGTCGACACCAAGATTAATCTTTGAATTGAATTGAATAGATGATTAGTCAAGAAATAATATAGGGAGTATAACTTTAATCCCCCCTCGTATTTTATTATATCAAAAGTATCTTAAACGGTCAAAAATAAGGTTCACTGTGAACCTTATTTTACACGCCCCCCTCTCATTTCATTGGTGACTAGTCTACTGGAAATAGCTGCAGATCTATTGCTTTAATTCAAGGATTAATATATGCATCGACAAATTTATGCAAGGAGCTGCATCGATATGTCGACACCAAGATTAATCTTTGAATTGAATTGAATAGATGATTAGTCAAGAAATAATATAGGGAGTATAACTTTAATCCCCCCTCGTATTTTATTATATCAAAAGTATCTTAAACGGTCAAAAATAAGGTTCACTGTGAACCTTATTTTACACGCCCCCCTCTCATTTCAGAAAAATAAGCGCAATGATAAGTGGAGAGGAAGATGTCGGTAAAGGTGATATAAATAGGATGATAATTCTTGAAAATGGTGATATGATGGTAGTACCAGAACAAATTTTCAATGTTTGCCAGTCTATAACAAAATTGAATCAACAGAAACATAGTTCGATGAGTACTCTGAAAAATTTGATGGTTGAGGAATTAATAAGAAAGGGTTGTGAGACTATGGATCAATTCAACTCGATGGTGCAACCGTATCTGCTTATTTATGTCAGATACGTCGCTGTCGGAGAACTTTTGGCACTTCCGGACATACAAGAAGAAATACTCAGTGAAGGTGGCCCAGATTTGTTCGAGATGTATAAACTGACATATTCAAGGGACGATGGAGCAGAGACATTAACTGAAGTAGCATTAATAGGTAACGTGGCGCAGAAGGACGATCGACATATGCAAAAAAAAAGTAGGAACAGCGCAAAAACGAATGAAGCTCAAGGTAACAAACTTATGCGATATTCTATTAGATCACGATTCTTCTCTAATTAAGTAACAACTTTTCCGTAGCGCTACGATTTTTGAATAAACGAAAGATAGCATTTAATAGGGCGTTGAAATTGACATTTACACGCGTTTTGGAGAAGAGAAGCAAGTCCTATTTACTATTTTAGAAGACTTTCGTAATAATTGTTTTATAGATCCTAATTTAGTATCTAAAATACAAGTGCTTGACAGCAGCGCTAACAACAGCGTAGAAGCTGATGTTGATAAAAACGGTAGGAAACAAAAGCTTTATTTAATCTATTCTTATTGTGTAAATTTATTCTTAGATTCCGAAGGAGATAAAAACGATAATCAAGTTTCTCAAAATATTCAAATTCATCAATCTAATACATTCATAAATCAAATATTTCAAGTTGGTGTTAATTTTTTTAGCTCAGTTAGCCGTAGTGGCTCGTCACCAGTTCCAAAGGATGATGAGGAACATTCAGATAGACTGAAAAGTGATAGCTTTAAGCAAGCAGCTGACGACATTGACAACGATGAGGAAGCTAGAAGTTTAGATTCTGAATCTGATTATTTTGAAGTTCCTGGTGGTGACGATGGTGAAGGTGCTGACAATAGGCCTGATTCGGGTGAAGAACAGGAGAATGAAGAGGAGAACAGTAAAGGTACTTGCAAAAAGCTTGATTCGGATGAGGAAGAACCAGCTGAAGTTGGAGATGAACAGGATAATGAAGAGGAGAATAGTGAAGGTTTTGGCAAAAAGCCTGATTCGGATGAGGAAGAACCAGCTGAAGATGAAGATGAGCCTGATTCGGGCGAAGAACCGGCTGACGATGAAGAAGAGAGGCAAGAAGATCAGTGGTACGGTAAAATGCACATTGATGATGTTAGAAGCTCCTCCGGTTTCGACAGTGTGGTCCATCAATTTGTTGTAAACGACGAATACTTCCTTTACGTCGCCCGATCTGGGATATTCGATGAAGAAGAGTTTAGTAATGACAAGGACAACAAAGGAGTATTTACAGCCGAGGATATTCCATCCGGTGCCTATATTGGAATGGTTGAGGGGGACAAGATAAGAAGTTTCGAAGACTTCACAAAACTGTCTTCTGATGACATTTACTTCTTGATTTTTAATGAGAAGCTAGGCTACGCTGTACTTGAATATAATTCAGTGAAATGTCCGCGTTATCGTTTCTCAAAAATGGCCTACGCGAAGAGAGGATCTACAATTGAGACAAATGTGGAAATTCGATACGACAGCGTTGGCATGTTAGAGTATCGGGCTACTACTGACATACCTCTGTATCATGAACTTGTGGTTGCTTTCAATCGAGCGGAGAACACAAGTAAATTGATATCGTATTTTAATGGATTGGCTCAAAAGAATGACGAAACAGCTGTAGTTGCGGCCCCTATTTCGTCTCCCGCTCCCAAAGGAAAATACGATGGTAGGAAAATAGTTGGACAAATATTCCCGGTGAAGTCCGTAAGCAAGGAGGTAATAGCTAATCAAAAATTGTGCTTTTTAAAAAGCGTGGCTGCATACGGCATGTCTCTTTTGAAGTCAGAACTGTACAAGTCTATGATCAAAAATGTTGAAACATGGCCCAAAAACTCTTGCTTCGCTTTATTTAATGTCGTGCATCAGTTATCCGATATTTTTGATGTGGACACACTGGGTAACAAAGTAGGCGGCTTGAATGTTCTTGAATTTCGTAAAATCACCAAGAAAATGGAATCTATAAAGAAAACCCTGTTTATACCGGTTGTTGACAAAGTTTTATCTAGCAAAAAATATATTTCTTTTTGTACGCGTCTTGCGAAAAGAAATTCTTTGACTGCCGAGGAGGAAACTAATCTAGAATTCAGAACTATTGAAAAAATGACCAGACAAACTTGGAGTGATATGGATTCAATTCGATGGCACAACATGCCATCGATAGGAGGGGGTTTCGTGCTTTACGTATCTTGCATCACGACAGCACGGATAATTTACTTTATCCGAAAATACTTTAACAGTGAAATCGAAAATTTTAGGTATTATGCTGACATCGGTGTTGGGTGTCCTTACCTCGCCGCTAGCTTACAATTTGTATTTTCACACGTTGCAGTCGCCGGTATTGATTTTCCGGATGTTATTGGCGTCATCAAAAATAAAATTCTGAATACTGGGGGGAAAAGGTGTGCCATGTTGAGAAGCATTAGTTTTGTTGCAGCAGACGTTCTTCTGTGCGATGAATTCTTGGTTCAAGATTTAAAAAAATGTCAGGTTATTACCAATCTAGTTGGTATTACAAAAGTTGATGAACACATTATCAAGCACATACTACCAAGATCGTCTTGCAGAGTGATAATGTTTCGTAGCGTCAAAGAATTTCCTAAAGTGCATGAAGAATGGTTGCGATCAATGGGATTTGATTTAGAAATGATAAATGGGTCGTTGGATCGCAGAAAGGAGGAGAAGTTCTACATACGCGTCTACTACAGAAAAGCGGAATTCGACACACCTGTGCCTGATATTAACCCTAGGTTGTTAACTGATAAAAATGGTATCGTCACTACAGGTATTCTAGGAAAAGGGCGCGAATATAAGACACTAAAATTTCAGGAGTCAGAAAAAGACTTCTCGACCAGGGTGAACTTGTTTTCCTCCAGAGTCCCTCAAGTAAAAGTGTTGACGCTGGATCACTTGAAATCAGGACTACTACCGCTTCTTAAAACAAACCGAACTGCTTTATCGTTTGTTAGAAAGTTGCTGAAGACAAATTTTCCAGAAAGTACGTTGCAAAAACGGAGGGAAAAAAAATCTGACGACAGTAATAGTGGGCAGAGTGATGATGAAAGTGAACGAGAGCAATCGATTAATTCGCCATCTGAAAGAAATGACAGTTCATCATCATCATCGAATGAATCTGATGCGAATACAAATCAAGGGACCATCGGTGATGTAGCTAGAGAAGGAACTTATACATCAGATGCTTGTAGTGATGATGATATCATAGGGAACTCTGATGCATTATCAAAACCACTGTCATGGACGGGTTCTGCAAGTGAACATGTGACTGCCTCCTCTTCTTTGGTTGCTTGTCGCGAAGAATCGAAGTCTGAAGAGGGAAACCCTCCCGATGTCGAAGTCATCGCTGATGCAACGGAAATAGGGGGCGAGGAGCCGTTATCATCTGCGACGATTCTAAATGCGATAACCGACGAAGTGTCGACATATGCATATAAGACCCCTCCGAGTAGTCCCAACGCAACACATTTCCGTTCAATACCTCTCAAGTACATTGAACAAATTGTGGCGAAAACAAAAAAAATACGACTACAGCTAAACGGAGATAGATTTGCAAGTCCTGATAACGAAATCATAGTGCGAAGTGCTGATGAGCTAGTGGAACATTTAACTAAAGGGGACATAACATTTTCTGTTGGAGTTAAAATTGACCCTTCTAAACTTAAGGTTAATGTTTGCAAGCCTGACGGAACCTGTGCCTACCAGTTGGCTTATGTATTGCAGATCCTAGTAAAGTTAGGAGTTAGGGATTGGCCGGACGAATGGTGGTGCGAAAAAGCGGGAGAATATGAAAGATTGTGCAAGTTCTACAAGCAATTTACCGTCCAAAAAGACGATTCTGTGCTACCACCTGATCTCGTTGAAAAACTTCAACGAGTTTACAAATGGGCTACAAATAATAGAACGAAGAATCGTATTTTACCAGTTAAAGATTGGGGATTACAGGAAGACTTAGTTCAACTTTTAGATCCCAATTTGAAAACAAGTATATGGTATAACTCTAAAGATTCCCCGGAATGGATCTATCTGAGCTGGACAAGTTGGTTGCAAAATTCCGTTCAAGCACAATGCACTGTGACCACGGAGAACTGCAAGAAGATTCTTCAAACCAGAGTAGTTGGGATTGTCCAAGATTGGAACGGTATCGTTGGGAATGATAGTACACGACATTTTTTTCCAAGTTTGCTCCCAGAATTCTTGGATGCAGATGTGGATGAGGCAATATCTTTGTTGTTAGCCAAGCTTGCAGACCTTTATGATACGGATTTCAATGCGCCCATGCCATCCCCTCACGATGAAGATATTGTAGCTTCAAGGCGAACAGTAAGGAAGAGGCGAGCATCAACTAGCGATAAAGATGTTACTCCAACTTCAGTGAACCAGAGTAGAAGATCGAAGCCCAATACCCCTAGCGCAATTCTGAAGCGAAAAGAAAAAATGAAATTGGATAGTGATGAGAAAAGACGAAAGACTACTAGCTCCTCTGTACTAGATGTGGATGGAGCTTTAACTCCCGCAGACGACACCAAAATTTCTTTTCACAAAGCTTTTATCATTCAAAAAGATATTGAAAGACTAAGGCCAGAAGGATGGTTTAATGATTCAATCATAGAATTTCGGCTGAACTGCTTATACTTTGGGGGTATTGAAAACCACCATTTGTTCAATGCACTATCAAGTGAAATGGTGTATATCTTTTCTACTCAATTCTACCATCATTACCGGGGAAAGTCTCTAAAATCTATGGTGTACTCAAATGTTCAACGATGGACCGAAAATGTGGACATTTTTGAGAAAAGGTTATTGTTCATTCCTATTGGGTACGCGAATCATTGGAGTCTGGTGGCTATCTGTAATGCGGGATTGGTTCGCGGAGAAATAGTTAGTTTACTGACCGGCGATCGAGCATTTACTGATGAATCAAACGATCGAGAGAAGAACAGTTTGATTGATTGTTTGCCTGCTTGTATATTGCACATTGATTCTTTGAACTTACATAAAACAACTCCAATAAGCGATGCCCTAAAAAATTATTTGGATTGTGAATGGCGAACCCGAAAACAGAAAACATTATTACAAGGTCAGGAAGTTTTTAAGGATTTCGCTAACGGCTTAATAACTATTGACTGCCACGGAATGGTAATTTATTTATTTATTTATTTATTTATTTATTTTCACCATCTAAAAATTGTTACCTTAGACTGTTCAACAGGAAAATAGCTATGATTGTGGGGTACATACATGCTTAAACGCTTCTCGTTTATACGACACGTTATTAAGTCGACCGATGAAAATATTGCATGGTAATAATTTGACTTCGACCAAAAGTAACGCAGAGCGTATTTTAAAAGTCGTTTTGCGGGAACCTCAAGACACAAACACCGAGCGAAATAATATTGCTGAAGTTATTTCAAGGTGATTCTAATTTTACTATTTAGCATAACTTCCTTCTTAGTACATCATTTAATATCTTTCAGAATGCTTGGTGAACAAACAAAATGAGGGGAGGGGCGAGTAGGACCGCCAAGAACGCGCCTTATTCCTGTTACATTTCTTGATCGATGGGATTAAATAGTAAATATTTCCATTTCTAGCATTACTTTTAGTTGGTTTTACAAGTACTATGGCATATCTTTATCATTAGCTACTATAGCAACTATCTCACTCATAGCTATAATAACGGCAAATTAACAAACAAAAAGAATTTTATTATAATTGTTACAAGATATGGCCTATATACACGCACCAACATTAAGAATTATCAAAAATCCCATCGTCATTCTCATCTTCCTCCTCTCCTACACCACGACCACTTCGATATGTTGATGGAATGTTTCCAAGACTCCATCTAGCCATAAAGCTTATTTGCTCTGCAGTTGATTGGACAAAAAACTCTTCCTGTACAACATCCTCATCCCAACCAGTTCTGTCAAAGAATATCCGATCAAGAACATGGAATGTGTCATCGTGCTTAGGTTTGTTACTTTTATATGGCGATGACTTAAATGTGGGTACAACCAATACAATACGAATAATCGATTCAACAGGAATAAGATGATATTTGAATTTTGTCTTACTTAACGGGTGAGCTGCCCAGCAAAACTGCTTTCCCAAGCACGGAGTCTTTTTATTTTTAACAATTCCTGATTTTGGGTAAAGTTCCTGCCCCAAGCAAAAAATGTGATTCTCGGGAGTGTGACCAGTAGTTTCTTTCTTTTCAATGAGAATAAATACTAAAAGCTTTAATAATACTGTGGTCGTCATCCTATCATCACCACGTTTACTACGCCGAGATCGTCCATCACTTAAAGAATCCCTATCAGAATCATCGAGAGATAAATCTACGTTAATTCGCACAAGAGCAAAGTCGTACTTTGGCTTATTTTCATTCCCTACATCATAAATATTTCCTCTTGGAGTGGCAAAGAGCTTACCGATACCAAGCGATGTTTTTGAATCACTTTCATACTTAATTGCGCGAACGAATTTAGTTAAATATTTGCTCATCGTTTCTTCATTTCTCCAATCAATATCACTGCCGTGAGATATGGCTGAAGCAAAATCTAGTTCATACAGTATCGCAAGGAATTTTGACACAGTATTAATGGGTTCATAGGTAGTTACACGATCCCAGCTAGTATTCATTTGCAACTCTCGAGTTGAATAATTTAGAATAAAAGGCACTTTTGTATGATGATCAAGCGGAGAAAAATGTATACAATCATCGTGTCTCTCTGGTTTCATGAAGTCTACTATTTTATTTGATTCCAAATGAATTTTAGCTATCCGATGTAGGTGTTTAGAATGATTATTTAAATTGTATTTAAGCAGCATTTCCAAGCAAGTAGTTTTATTTCGTTTACTTGTAGAACTGTACACACCTTTAGTTACTGAACGGTGAATACTCTCCCATGATGAGGTATCGCAATGATTTAAACTTCCATAATATCGTATCGTGTCTTCAAGGTGAAAAATTTTATGAGGATTTCTTTGCTTACAGATCTTTGTATGAGCCATATTAAACGACAAAAGTGAGACATTCAAGTCCCACACGAGCATGTAATGTGTGTACAAATTTTTTACTTTTTTAGAGAACATTGCCAAAGCCTTGTCATCCCATTTAGCTCGCTTCCCATCAAAATAACAATCGAGGACGCTACATATTGCACGCTGAACACGCCCTTGAATATCAACAATCTGATTATCCTTATTCAGGACAAAATTAGCGCCAGGTAGTATCTTTGAGTCATGCCCTATCGCGTAATGCATTTGTATCAGCAAAGATATAAATGAAGTTGATTTATAACCACCAAAACTTCCGGTTGAGTGACTCCTTTCAGCAGTATTGGTTGCAATATATCGCATTATACCTTCCTTAAAGTACGTCCAATGAACATGGGGCATTTCTTCAGTGACGTACCCAAAATTCATAATCCTCCAATCAAACATATTAGCAGCGGCAACGTAGGCCTCATTAATTTTACTAACTGCATATATAATTGATATAATACTTTTCACTAATGACTTCATCAATCCAGCGCAAAAGTTGTGCAAGAGATCAGGAGGAGTGGCCCTAAAAATATTGTTACTCGGATCCCCCATCGGAGCAAAAAAAAAAGGATTTACAAATGGATGAATATTCTGAGCTTTTAAGTATTTGATGTTGTTTTCCTCAGATTTTGTAATTGCTTGACCATTTCCTTGTTCACACAATGATCTTTCGGCTTCACAGCACCGTTTGATTATGTCGTTATTATCCCTTGGGCGATGTATCTCCTCGTTGTAAATTCCGTCTTTGTACGAATACGTGCAATAAGTGCATCCATGAATACAGTTTCCCGTTTCTAAACCAGCTTGTCTATGTTGCTGTGGATCGTCACCAACAAAAAATGCTACACAAGGGTAAAATGTTTTAATTCCTTCCCCTAACACATGCATTTGAATGCCATTTTCCCAGTGGCTTTTCAACCCCTTTACTATTTCCTTCCAGTACTCCCTTTCCACTAACAAATCAAATCTACGGACCTCCAACTCAGCTTTTGATCTGCTGTACATTTTACATAAATGGTCAAAGAGGGCTGCTTTTGTGTTAAGTAAATTAGGCAAGTATCCGATAACACATTTTGAAATATCTTTGGTAATCAAGTCGTCGGAAAAGTTGCCAGTTGTACACATTACTGGGGTAACATTATTATGTATCCTATCATTTAATTGCACTCCATCCGAATAAAAAATAAGTGGCAGTATTTTACCATTCGCATTTTTCCCTCTAACTAGCGCTTCAGAGTTTTTACACCATTTACTGCACATCACATCACCGTAAGAGTTATCACTACAATCAAAATAATCAAAGCGAACCGAATTTTTATATTTAAACATTATTTCAGGGTTTATAAATAGCTCACTAATTAGCTCCATAGGGTCTCTTAAATAGAGCTCTACCTGTTTTCCATTTTCAGTTAAACCATTGAAGGTGTCCATGTTCCAACCAGGTGGCCATTCAATTTGCAACGTGCCATACTTAAATAAACTTAAACACTGCTTTATCTTGTAGGAGACACCAAGCGTACTCTGGGGGACTGTGCTTCCAATTCCATCATTCATACACAATTTGTGATGCAATTTTAAATAGTCTTCTTGACCTTGCCTTGAGAGTTGATTTTCAATCCAAAACAAATAAATTGATATATTATCAATCATCTGCTTATCAAATTTATTTGAATAATCCGATTTTACGATATTTATCATTTCCTCGAAGCTATTTGCGCCTAGACATTTTAACCCATATGTCGCATCATAGAAACACTCTTGATACTGAAGGTACCGATTGACTGTTCTCAATACGCCCATTTCATTAATCTGTGTTCCAGTACCATTTTCAATATCATGTAACTTATCTATAGCATCACTTGCACTCGCGTAGTGTGCATTTGCAACAAAGGTTAATTTAAATACATCTGGTTCATCAAATTCCTCAAAATGATTAACAACGTCAAAATTACTGCGCTCAATCTCATCTTCGCATTCATCAAAAAAAGATCTTGAGACACGAGTGCAATCCTTGTTAAATTGATCTTTATTTCTTGATAAGGCACACTTTTTTCCAGCTTGATGGCGTTCTAAGAATGAAGGAGTATACGTCCTAGTAATCCCTTTTTCTTTGTAACAATAGTCGCACATAACCTCTTGAGAATTCACCAAATGACTAATTTTCTTTTCCATGTAAGTTCTTGATCTTGTTGATGTGCAATTTTTAGGTGCATCTGTAGATATTCCCTCTTTGATTTTAATAATCGTTTTTGCTCTAGTAGTTTTTTTTAAACGATCCGCTTCTTCCAACTCCAAAAGCTCCTTATACTCTTCGGGATGATTATCATAGTATTTTTCCACCCTTGCTTTAATTTCTAGTGCCCTATCTATAAAGTATTGATCATCTTCGCTGACTTCTTCTTCGTAGGCTCTTTTGCTATAATTGGTTGACATAATTTTTTTGGGGGGGAGCGAGTCAAAATAAGGTTCACTGTGAACCTTATTTTGTGTCCATATAAGATACATCAAACACCTTTACAAGATCCAATCTAATTTTTGAATTTAAAGAACAACTAATAACGATAACCATTCAGGACATGAGCTGTAATATGCCGGATTTTTCTGTAAAGGAGGCGAACTTAGATACTTCTGAATCTCCTGTAGCGGGTAAACGCAAATCCTCTTCCGCTAGCGGATCTTCTCGCAGAGGAAAAAAGGGATGCTTGGGAACTGACCCTGCCTCTCATATTGTTCTTGAAAACCACCAACTTGGCGTTGCTGAAGACATAAAGCAAACTATAGAATCTAGCCCCAAGTTTGAAATCGAAACACGAGGGCCAAAGCAAATGTTCTACGTATTCGTTGCGGCTGGAACAGAACCAAAGATGTATTTCCCAAGAGAAGAAATTAAGGCCCTAGTAAAGGCTTGCTACATTTACCTCTCCAAGGATCTGAATTCCGAGATATTAAGTAGCCGAAAGAGCTTATGGGTGATATCATAGCTAACTGATTTATAATTCACTAAATTTTGTTTTGCAAAACAGGATCTAAATCACTGCCTTGTACCTGGGACAACAATTATCTCTGGCCAATTATTCAACATTCTGATCGACAATGATGGATTTGTTGAATATTTGATGAAGCTCAAGAGGAATCTCAGAACGACGCTTCAAAAATTTGTTAAGGATCCGGGTTCTACGTTCAAATTCATGTCGCGCTTTTCTGACTCTATGGAGCAAGAGTTCTTTAAAGTGATATCATCTTTTAGGGAATCTGCAACTTCTTACGAAAACAGATCACCATTGGATGTTGATAATATACCGGATTTAAGAAGCCTGCAAAAGCTTCAAGCTTTTAAAGGTGCAGAATCTTGCAAATATCAGTCGATTGTTGAGGCAGCCGCTCTTAAAATGAAGATGTGGGCAGTCAAGACAGAAAAAAAGAAAGGTAAGGTACAACACCTTCAATTCCTAGGGGAAAAAGTAACCTAGGAATTTAAGGTGTTGTACTACTAATATATTGTGAATGTACATGGAATACAACGCATTAAATTACTAGGTAACTTTTTATTTGCCCTTAATCAGGTGACGGCGACGAGTTTATAGTTGCTACGAATTCCATAAATGAAGCGACGGTCCTAGCAATCTTTGCTTTGATGATGAATTCCGGCAATCGAATTGATTTATCGTCAGTAAATCGGTTGGCGAATCAGTTCGTGTCCATTGTGAGAATGCAACGGAACAGAGCTGCCACCGATGTAAATATGGTAAACTTTTTAAAGACAGAAAGGAAAACCCTCTTTAAAGAATGGGGGGTAAATACCCGCAATGTTTTTGATCAGCGCGACAGATATGGAAGGTTTTTTAATGACATGGAAGCTAATAGGACTGAATTCAATCCCGCTGATTTTTCACTTGTGGGTATGGCAAGCGATAATGAACAAGAAGAAGGCGTGCACGGTCCCTAAATCTGTGGTATGATTATGAGCTTGATTTAGTAGTAGTTACAGCGCGCAGTGGGCTTACAAGTTATTAGTAGTAAGTAATTTTAAATTTTTTTAAAAAGTCTCCTCTTTATAGGTGTGTATAGAGCTATGAATATAAGGTATAACTAGCTCTTATTCGCAGAGCTCTACATTGTTACTACATTTAAAAACGTAACTGTATTTTTTTATCCAGGACTTACGTGCTCTAGTCTGCTTATTGTGTCTCTGTTAACTGTGTATTTTAACCGTCTTTATATCCATTTCTCATGTAGGACAGCATACGGACGAACAGCTACTAGTGCATTGTTCTCTTTGTTACTGGTGCTACTAGTAAGTAAATCTACTTTAACTGTGTAATTTAACCCCCGTCTTTATATCCATTTCAGCTACTAGTGCATTGATCTCTTTATTACTAGTACACCTTGTAAGTAAAGAATCTACTTTATCTGTGTAATATAACCGTCTTTATATCCATTTCTCATGGTGTAAGACATGCGGTTGAACAGCTTCTACTTGTAAGTAAAGAATCTACTTTATCTGTGTAATATAACCGTCTTTATATCCATTTCTCATGGTGTAAGACATGCGGTTGAACAGCTTGTACTAGTGCATTGATATCTTTGTTACTAGTGCTACTAGTAAGTAAATCTACTTTAATTGTGTAATTTAACCCCCGTCTTTATATCCATTTTAGCTACTAGTGCATTGATCTCTTTATTACTAGTACACCTTGTAAGTAAAGAATCTACTTTATCTGTGTAATATAACCGTCTTTATATCCATTTCTCGTGGTGGAAGACATGCAGTTGAACATCAGCTACTAGTGCATTGATATCTTTATTACTAGTACATCTTGTAAGTAAAGAATCTACTTTATCTGTGTAATATAACCGTCTTTATATCCATTTCTTAAATAGGACGTACAG
>Ga0208877_1000371_pt1 | contig 13576 bp, 18 predicted proteins | sample CryBogCBH29Jun09_FD_184624 | JGI IMG/M metagenome (GOLD analysis project Ga0208877, IMG submission 184624) | Freshwater microbial communities from Crystal Bog, Wisconsin, USA - CBH29Jun09 (SPAdes) | ecosystem: Environmental > Aquatic > Freshwater > Lake | place: Crystal Bog, Wisconsin, USA...
TAATGCAACATATATGATACAAAGAAAGGCACAAAAAAATGGTACGATTTTGTATAGGTATTGGGATGTTTTTATGTGGGATTGTAATTTTAATGACTGAAATCATAAGGGGAATAAAATGACGCAACATCAAATAATTGTAAAACTGGCTAAGAAACGCTGGATAAGCCCACTAGACGCATTTTTAGAAGGTGGTGGTATGAAGCTATCAACTAGGGTTGGAGAACTGCGTAAGGCAGGTTATACCATTGTTGATAAATGGCATAAATCAAAAGAATACAAACTTTATAAATGCATAGGAGAGCCTAAATGAAAGCACATTCATACTCTAAATATTCAAACAACAATCCACCTTACAAAGATAAGAATTGGGTTTACAACGATTCACGCAATACAGTTGTAGGTAATACATTTACGAAACATGGATTACCATACAAAGTAGCAAAAATTATAAAGTTTTAATATTTCCGCATATTAGGCAATGGCGCATCTTTCTGATCTGAAGGATGTGCCTTGTCAGCAGGTAAACTCATGTGTTTGTCTAGCTTCTTTTCTAAACGCACTAATTCATTGTGTTCTTTTTTCTCATGCTCACGTTCAACTACATAGTGACCTTTTTTAGATTCGTAATGTTTACCATCAATTTTAAAGTTTGCCATCTATAAATTCCTTTGCGTTGTTAAGTACATCTTGACACCTGTTTAACCATCCTTGACCAAATACACTAAATGTTTTAAGTGATTTATAAAACTGTTCTTTTTGCGTAGTAAATTTTGTTAGTAATCTGTCAACTGGAGTAATGTTTAATGCGTTTATTACATTAGGGCCAATTACACCGTCTGGCACACATCCTAATGACTGTTGCAAAAGACGCACCGCACGACCAACTCCCATATTAACCGCAGCATCAAACAATAAATAATCTAAGCCAATAGGCATTTTGTCGCATCCTGCGGATTCCCAATACAATTCTTTATAAAATGGTGTGACATCTTCAACGGTTAATTTTGCCATCTCGCCATCTTCTATTGGCCGTTTAAGCCAAGTTGACCAAGCATTGCGAGTAACCCCACGCATTGTTTCCCCACCTGGATCAGCAGGATTATTAACATATAACCCTTCTGATTTAAGTACGCAAGCTAAGGCTTTATCAAAATTACTTTGCATTGATTACACCTTGTTCAATAATCCATTGTTGTAGAGCCTTTAATTGTTCGGTTGTTTCTGCACATTGTTGAGTAAATACTGGGTCGGGGCTGGTTTCATTAGCTCCGCTGGAGGGGTTGGGAACGCTAGACACTTCACCGCTATTGGTGTCGATGAACACCCTGCGAGCATACACACTCCTAATATTAGCAATTTGCTTTTCATAATCCACCTTAATTTGTTGATTAATTAATTCTCCCTGTTTTGCAATTTCTTGATTATGCGCTTCTTGTTCCTTAGCCACCGCTTCTACTTCAGCTTTAAATGTATTATATTTGTCTGCTTCATGGTTTCCATACAAAATACCACCTGTCGCACAAGCAATTAAAGCAGCATAAATATAAAACTTAATTGGCAGGGGGAACATCTGGTTCAGCTCCTGATAGTTGTTTGCCAGCTACACCAGCTGCATGAGCCCCTGCATTAATACCAAAAGCACTTGCTAATTCAGTTAAACTAATTTGATGCCCACCATAAATTAAATAAATAGCAGCGCCGCCAATAAAAAAGAAACTTAACACAAATGACCACTTCCATGCATCATGCGTTGTATTGTCTTTGCCTGTTAAAATATGTTTTATAAATTCCATATCAATCCTTTAATAAAATAATTGCAATAATGCACACTAAGGCAAATATTAACCATATTTTAAACACTTCATCATCCACGCACAATATCCTTTTTGGTACGTTCTTCAGTTATTGTTCGAGTAATCTTAAAACGTATTGGTTTGGGTTTTTTGGTTAATTGACGTATTTCCCAATCCAAAAACAAAATATAACCCCAAATAAACAATTCAAAAATAAATACGGTAAACCAATATTTTGTCCAATTCATACCACGTTAAACCAATAAAGCAAACAAGTAACAATAAAAGCAGCAAACCAACAATAAAACTGAACACGTTGTACATCTTTTAATTTATGGCCGTAATACTTTGCGTTTTCCTTTTGTTCCTTTTCAACAATGGCTCGTAATTCTAAAACTTTTGCCCATTCTTTTGCGCCATACTTTTTTTTGAAATCTATTTCAGCTTTGTTTTCTGCAATAATGATATTTTTTTGTGACTCGTATTCTTGTATTGCTTTATAAATTAATGAATTTTCTTTTGCTTCATCTAATGCATCATGTCGTTTTTTGTTTTGTAACTGTTCTTGCGCTACTTCTACTCCATCATGCTGTATGTTTTCAATTGTTTTAGTTAGGCTTTTACCAGCTTCACGAGCTTGGTTTAATCCTTCACTTAATGATTTTGCACTTTCAGCAATTGGGTTTGACACATTATTTACCTGCAAATAAATGTGTTACATATCCAATAAACGTACTTAATGCAGATACAACCATCATACCAACCCAGAAACCACCACGACCTTTATTAGCCATAGCAAGTAATTCTTTAATGTCTTGTCGCATTTCAGTCACTTCTTTTTCCATAGCTTCAACTTTTTGCCACATCACACCTACTTTAACTGGGTCAATATCAGACATATCCATACCTATGTTTTTTGAATAAATGCTAATGAATAATAAAGAGGTAAATTAGTTCCTACGTTACTTGTAACAGAACTTGTGAATCCACCATTTGATCCGACAGCATACGAATTGCCAGAACCAACTACAAAGCTATCTTTAAGATTAGGTGTACCATTAGTGCCATCACATAATACATAACCGCTAGGAATTGATCCTATAGATCCTGACCACATAATAATAGAACCACTTGGAATTGCGTTAGATGCAGTTATAGATGATGCAATACCATATAAATTATCATACGTTTGAATTTGACTATTTGTTGAATCTGTTAAAACAAATTTATATGAATAACCTGACGTAAACCATATTTCAGTTTGTGGTCTACCATCACTACCTAAAACAATAGGATTTGAGTTAGCAATATTACCTGTATTGTCAGTATATGTAGCTAAAGGAGTTGATGAGCCAGCTTGATATGTGTACAAATAACCAGCGTTTAATGGTATTCCAGTTGATGTAAAAAACTGAAATCCGTTGCCAATCGGTGATAGTAAGACAGCCATTATTTTTTCCCTATATCTTTAAGTTTAATACCTGCACCTGGTTTTAACGATTCTTCTAATTGTTTTTTTGCTGCACGTTCTTGCAAAATATCTTTTGCTACAGTTATTGGCGCAGTTACTGTTTTTACTCCTGGTATTTTTTCTAATGCTTTACCTGCATATTCTTTAGCAAATGCACCTAATCCAGTTAAAGTATTAGATTCATTTACAAAACTTCCTTTAGGTCTTGCCTCAATACGTTGTGCAGTTTTAGATAAATTTCTAATAGTTTCTGTATTTTCACCAAATAATGCAAATAATTTTTTATTTACATCTAAATTATTAATGTGTTTTGTAAATTTAGCTGCTGAAAAATTACCGCTTGCATCTGTAGAATCTTTTAATAAATAGTCTAATGTGCCTGAACGTAAGTTTTCCAATGCTTTAGGATTATCACTTAAAAGATTTAAAGTATTAGCAAAGTCTGTATTTTTAGAACGCAATACTAAACTAGGTATTAAATCTTTTGTATCTGCCTTGCCACCAACAACATCTTTATATGCCTTATTGTATTTTTCTAAATCAAAATCTGCTTTTGCTGTTGCTTTGGCTTTTGTTAAAAAAGGTTTTAATACTTCAGTTTCTTGTGATAATGGCAAATTTAATAATTCATCTTTAACTTTACTTAAGGCATATACAGCATTACCATCATTTGCTGATTGTGCTTTTCTTATTTCTGCGGATAAATCAGAATCTAAATTACGAAACAAATTAAAATTCATTTCTTTTTTGCCATTAGCATATTCATTTAATCGTTTTTGCATAGAATTTGGTAAATAATCAAATCTATCTTCTTCCCCAAGCGTTCTAATTGCATTTTCAGCAAATTTTTTACCATCAACAGGAAATTTACCGCCATTTTTATCTGCTAATACTTGATAAGCATCTTGTGTTGCTTGCACATTATTTTTTTTCTTTTGATTAATAGCATCAATAATTTCTTGTGCATCTGCAACGTGATCAGTTGTAGTAACTGAAGGGGCAGTAATTTCTTTTAATGCAAATGCATTGTCTGCCAATGCTTTGTTTTGCTCATTAAATCTTTGCACATATTGTTCTTTAAATCCACGTTCATTACGTTCACGACTAATTAATGAAGGGTTTTGCGTTGCCTGACCTTCTGTTAATCGAACAGGAATAGGCAATTGATCTGCTTCTAATTGATGTGTTAATGCCTGTTCATTTAATAAATGTGTTTCACCTTTAGCAAACTTTTCAGTTAAATCCTTTTTAAGTTCAGGTGATGCTATATCCATAGCAGCTTGTAAAATTGATTTGTTGGAAGTTCCAGCTGCACCAATGCTTGCTCGTTTAGCAGCTTGAGCACTTAATTGTTCTGAAACTGTTGCACCTTTGGCAACTTTTGTACCTAAACCTACTGGTAATAATGTTTCAGGATCATAAATAATACCTTTAATTGTTTGACCTAAAAATTGACCTGGATGTTCTACAATTTGATTAGTTACTTGTTTAATTGATTCAATTGGGTGTTTAGAAAATTCTTTAATACCACCAGCCAACTGTATAGCTTTTTGTTCAGCTTGTTTAGCTAATGCAATTTTTTCTTCATCTGTTCCTGTCATGCTTGTTGCAATTACATTAGCAATCTTAGGAAGCATTGATTCTTTTTTAAACCCTTCGTAACTTATTCCTTGCAATGGTTCAACAAGTTCTTGAAAAAAACCTTTTGGTTTTTCAACTTGTTTTTGTGGGTTATATGTAAATGCTTGAATATCAGGATCAGTTTCATAAGCATTTAATTTGTTCTTTGCTTGTTCAATATATTGACCAACATTAGGAGCTTTTGGATTCTTTAAATCACGCAATGATGTATCAATAGTATCGTTTTTAATAGCTTTTGGCCCTGCATAATATTCTGCCAATACTTTATCCGCATCACCTTTGTGTCGTTTATAAGCATCTTCTATTAATATTTCGCCTGCTTTTTTAGTGTGTTCAGGGTTATTAATATCATAGTTAGCAGGAATTAAACCTTGTTTTTTTAATCCAAGAAATGTAGGTTCAGTAATTTGCATTGGCCCAATTGCGCCAGCATAATTTGCTTTTGATGTGTTTGCCTTGCCAAAATTACTTTCTTGGCCAAACACCATTTTTTTAACGTCATCAACGGAATATTGAGGTTTTGTTATTGAAAAAGCATTTACATCTGGGTCATTTTCATAACTCATCTGTAATCTCCACGTTCAAGACGTTTAATTGCCTCAGATTTTTGTCTTAAATCTTTTAATTCATCTTCTGATAAACCTTTAACAACTTTATCAATTGCTTCTTGTTTTTTATCTTTTGTCATACCAGAAGAATTAATGTTTTGAATCATAAATACACGAGGATCATAATTTGATGCCCACGCATCTTTAAAGTTTCTTGTATTTACATAAGCATGGGTTTGACCACGTTTACCTTCATAATTTTTAAGACCTTCATTAAACTTAATTACAGCAGTATTTGAAGCATCTGTACGGTCAGCAATATCTCGCAATGCTTCAGGACTAATGTTTACAGAGCCACTTGCTGTAGCTACATTTTGTGTTTGTTGGTCAGTTTTAACACCCATAACTGCAGCGTTTTGTATTTGTAAATTAGCAATATTTTTACTTAATTCATCTAACTCAGTATTACCCAATATGGCTTTTTCTAAACGCTGATAACCTTGACCAAATTTATTTGAATAAGCTGTATCAGCCAATTCTTTTACTCTGCGAACAGTCTGCCTACCTTCTTTAGCAGGTATTACTTGTGATTGGGCATTACTCTTAACAGTAAAACCTTCGTCATATAATGCTTTTTGCTGTGCGTTTAATTGCAATGGCCCTAGACCTTGACCTACAGGTACTTCGTTTGGTATCAATGATGGAGCACCTTGTGGTTGTGCAGAAGGCTGACTTTGTATTGGTGGTTGCCCTTGCATTGGTGCTTGTGGTTGTTGCCCTTCGCCTATTGGTGTAAGTTTGTTTGTTCCAGGTGTGTATTGATAATTGACACCATTTAATGCAACAACTTGTGGGTTTTGTAATGCCTGTTGTCCTGTTGCGCCAACACCAGCCATCGGTATATTGCTTAATGAATTAACTAATTCTGATGGATTTCTATGAACTTGCGTAATAATAGGCGCAGCTAAACTTAAAGCTACATTTTTAGGAATCCCGCTAGAAACCAATCTATCAACACCTTCGCTAATTGCATCTACAGCAGCGATGGGATTTTTTTCTGCGTTTTGAATTCTTTTATCTCTTAATAATGCCCCCAACTCGTTTTTAGCAGCTGACGCATATTTATCTGTTAAAGTATATTGATTGGATTCAGTTTGTATTTGTGATTGTTTAGTTCTTTGTTTTTCTTGCTCAATAGTTAATGGTGTTGTTTCTTCAGCTTGTTGTGTAGCAAGTTGTTGCTGCCTTAACTGTAATGGATTAAGTTGCTGTTGTTGTTGATACGATTGTATGCCTTTAGCCATATTAACCATATCAGCTAAACTACTACCAGTTTGCATAGGTTTTACAGTTAAATCAGTATTAACTTCTGCCATATCTTATCCTAAATTTAAAGATCCAAGTGTTGAAGCATATCCACCACTCGGTGCAATATAGTTACTAGCACTACTTGGGTTTAACAAACTAGACAACATATAATTACTACCAATATTATTTAATGCGCCTGTATATGCCCCAGCTTGACCTATTTGACCTGCCGCTTGCGCTGCCGCACTTCCTACACCTAAACCAGATTGAGCATTTGCTACATTACCTGCTAAATTAGCCGTTGTGTTTTGAGCTTGTTGCCCTAATCCTGCAATGCCAGCTAAAGTATTATAAATCCCTGTACGTTGGGATTGGTAATTGTTAAATGCTTGTTGTGCGCCTGTTTGTGCATAATTCTGTGCGTATTGATTTAAACCTTGTAACGTATTACCACTTAATCCACCTGTTGCATTTGCAATATTGCCAGCCTGACCTAATCCTTGATTTAATCCAAATTGATAACCTGGCGATAAATTGTTTGCCAAGTCTTGTGCAGTCATTTGATTCGTAAAATAACCACTGCCTTGTGCTTGACCTATTGGATTACCATTAGCATCGTATTGAGTATATGGCCCTGCTAAATTACCTTGTAATTGATTTAATGCATTATATCCAGCAGCTCGATTAGGTGCTAACTGAGCATTTTGCGTATTAAACATCTGTTGTTGTAAATTAATAGCGTTTTGCGCTGCTTGTGCTTGTGTATTAGCAGCGTTTTGACTTGCGTTTGCACCAATTAATGCACTACCAACTCCAGCTGCGCTATTTAGTAAAGATGCTGTACCTAATGGATTAGATGGCAATAATGAACTTAATACCGATCCACCACCGCCTAGACCATTTACTGCGCCAGCAGATGCAGGGCCTAATGTTGCACCTGAACCTGTTAAACCTAATTGTCCTAAAGAATTTCCACCAACATCTGCTGCTGTTAGGCCGCCTAATCCTGCTGCGGATGCTACATCGCCAGTTGTTGATAACCCTAAACCTGTACCTGTGCCTGTTAAACCAGAACCCAATGTACCATCATTTAATGCGCTTAAAGGTGTAGATGCTTGACCAGCACCTAATGTAGATCCACCAAGATTAGTTCCTTGAGTTAAAAGATTACTAGAAGTATCAGCAGCTAATGGGGTTGGTGTTGGAATAGCTCCTACTGCCGCCAAATCTGTAGTTGGCACTCCTGCTGCCGCCAAATCTGTAGCTGGCACTCCTGCTGCGACTAAATCTGCTACAGGTGCTCCCGCTGCAACTAAATCACTTGCTGTTGCTCCTGCTGCGACTAAATCTGATACTGATGCACCAGCAGCTAAAGCATCGCCAGCAGTTAATGTACCTGCCGCAAATCCTGCTGCCGCATCTGATAATCCAGCACCAACCGCAGCTGCACCTGCGTCTGCTATACCTGTACCAACCGCAGCAGCTCCCGCATCACCCAAAAGGGCTGAACCGATTGTTTCTATAGCTGCTGTGATACCCATGATCTATCCTATAATTTTAGTGAACACACGTTCAGTTTCTTTATATCCTAGACGTTCAAATATTGCACCAACATCGTGATGCGTTTTTGTATTCATCACAACTCGTTGAACACCATATTTTTTTAGGATTTCTTCGGTCTTTATAAACAATTTTACACCAATTAACCCTTTTCTATAAGGTTTTTGGATATAAAAAATGTCATTTAATGCCGTTAAACTATTTCTGTAATGCAAATGATATTTAATGACACATATACAATATCCAGCTAATAAACCATCGTCACGAGCTGTAATAATTCGCATAATTCCTGAATCACATAATTTTTTATATGTATCGTAATCAGGGTTTAATTTAATTAAATCTTTATCATTGGCAATTTCTTGATAATGGTTTTCAAGTAATGGTTTAATTTCACCAATAACATTATCAAACGATTCTTCTTGATAAGTAATCATGGGTTGTAATAAGGCACTTTAAATGCCTGTCCATTAACTGTAATATTTATAAATCCTACTGGGTGAGCAGGTAATGTACCTGATCCTGTTGTTGCCGTAGTTGCACTACTAAAATTTAATAAATTAATAAAAAACTGTTGCCACGCACGAGTTGGGCGATTTGTTTGCGTATCTAAAAAATCAGTTACAGGATACGGATTGTTTTGTGTTGATCCCCATAAACTAGACATTAATTTTCCCCTTCACTAGCTTTTAAATTAGCTGACACAATAACAGCTTTTACAGGATCTGTGACAACTACTTCAAATATTTTGTCACGAGCTTGCCCTAATCTTCTCCAAATGGCACGATTTTTATATTTACCTTGCTGACCAATACTTACCCAATGTTCATTAGACCATGTTGATCCACCATCATTTGACCAACGCAACATAGCTTGTGGGTTTTGTAAGGTTGTTTGAGTATTTAATTGTGCTTGTATGCCTAAAATAATTGTTGCACCCGCTGGGACTATATAAGTTTGACTTGGAGCAATAATAAAAGGATCTTGAACATATCCTGTTGCGCCTTGATTAGATAATCCTGTACCTACTCCTGGCTGAAATTGTATTTGTAATTCTTCAAAATACTGACGCTGCAAATCTGTTACTAAATGGGGTGCTCTACGCAATCTGCGGATGTTTTGTCCACTATCTGTATAGTTGTTGGGATCAAGTTGATAGATTTGACCATTTTGCCAATCTCCAACTAAAACCATATTTTGAAAAAATGCAGCGCAATTAGAACGATGGCGATGATATACATTGTTGTCATCACACCAAAGCCATTTATGCCACATCTGCGTTGTAAAATCATATACCCACGTTAAATCTAAAGAAGGAAATGTAATAACATAACATTCGTGACCTTCTAATTGATAAGTATATGCTATTGCATCTTCAATATATTGATCGACTAATGTATTTTCTACAGCATGAGTTGATATTCTTTGTGGCAAATATCCATTCATCATTACAATCATTGCCTGACCACGAATATTTTTACTTACATAAGCAAAAGAATTACCTAATCTAGCAACTGAAAATACAGATGCAATACCGTGCTGACTTGATGAGCCTGGTATTCTTTGATAAGGAAATGGGAATGTGCCAACGTCTGCCCATACTTCAGATGTGGTTTCACCTAATAAATACACTTGCCCATGATCTGCAATTAAAGATACAAGATTATCAGGGCCAGTAAACTTACTAGCAAAACTTAATGGTTGTGTAATGGGACTTAATACATCCGAAGCAGCCCATTGTTGTGTGCCTGGATTATTATAAATAAAATAGTTATCAACAATGTCAACTGTATTTGCGCCATTAAACGCACCGTCTGTTGTAGGTATTACAGTCCAATTCAAAGCATACATTTGCTCTGAAGCAATAGTTTGATGTTTATTTACATAATAACTAGATCCTGCCGTAACAATTTGGGTTATTTCAGTTTGTGCCAAAACGCTACTACCAACAATGGTTTGACCTAAATAAAGAACTGTTCCACCAGTAACCGTTAAGTTGTAATATGTTGCTGAACCTACGGTTACGTCAGCTATTGCGCCTGTAAATGCAATTGTATTAGATGCGTAAATATTTGTTGATGCAACAGTTTGACTAATATTAACTGTCCATGTTGAACCTGATCCTGACAGAATTACTGTTTCCGCAGTCATCCCTTGACCATTTAATGCCTGACCAATCGCTACTGTACCAGTTAAATTGCGAGAAATTGTAAGCGTTGTACCGCTAATTGATCCAATAAATGTTGCCGATGTTGGAGTATTAATTCTCCATGTATAACGGTAAGCACCATCAACAATATAAACATTAATACCATTATCTGTAATGCCTACGTTGCCAGATGATGTGTTAAGCTGACCAATAATTGTAGGTGTTAAGTTTGATGTTAAAAGATAAACGTATGGGCCACAAACCGCAACCAAAAATTGCCCACCAGATAAAGTTCTCATCCCACGAACAACTTGCAGGTTAGGTAATGTAACTAAAGTTGTAAGACCAGGTGTAGGATATAACGCTACAACTCCACGTTGACCAGGCTGTTTAAGAGGGTCAATTTCAGCTCGAAAATTTATACATTCCTGAGCATCTTGATAAATTGATGGAGCTTCGTAAGATGGGCCTACAAAACCAAAGTCCATTAGATAGATTCCTTAAATTTAACGGAATAAATCACCTAAAGAAACCCCCACTCAAAATCCAACCAGCATCCTTTTGCCGACTACTCAACATCGCATCTTGGAATCTAGCAGATTGAATCGGTTTCATATTAGTGCGTTTTATAGTAGCTTTTGCTTGTGCTGCGTATGCGTTAATCATCCCTATTTGCGTTGCAGATGCTTTGCCATACATAGGCATTAGACGTTCAGCTAAACACCATCTGAGAGCCATTGAGTAACCCTGTGGCAATATAATTGGGTCATTGATAGTGTTGTAACGTGCAAATAATGTGTCTGCAAATATATGCATTTCACCTTGTGATGGATTAGGCCATACAAAAATGTTTCCTAATGTTTCGGTTGGTTGGTAATAAAGAGCTTTGGGCCACGGGCCAGCAAGCGTTTTTAAACCAATCATTTCGTAATCTTCTACGTTAAGAATTGCAACTGGATAATCGAGGCCACCATTAGTAATAGGCTGATTATTACTGTATGTATTAATACGCACAAAAGCACTATTAATAGAAAGGGGTCGCTGATAATACGAATTAATTGTTGTAGATGTAACAGTTTGACTAATGTTAAGTGTATATGTGCCAACTTCATTGATATTTCCCCCAGCACCAGATTGAAATGCAACGATAGTTGTGCCGTTTGTAATACCTGAACCATTAAGAGTTTGTCCTAATGCTATTGCGCCACTTGCTATTGCTGTAACTGTTAGTATGTTTCCTGATATAGAACCTGTAAATACTGCCCCAATTGTTCCACCAGGTCCAATTGTATATTGTGTAACACCAGGTGATATAGGATAGATAATTTCTGTTTTATAAGAAACCATCATTGATTCGTTTGACCATTGATCTACTATGTCATTTAACATATCAAAAGCATCTTGAGCTGCTTCAGGTGTTGGATTTTCACCTGCTTCTAAAGCACCAATGTCTTTTAATGCACGAGAAATTATGTCAAACGGTTGAGCCATTAATTACTCCAAGGCAATGGTGGTTGTGTTACTAATGGATTAATTTGTAATGCTAAATTGTTGTTGATTGCAGTTTCAGTCGCTGCCTGATTAACACCGTTTTCTAAGCACCATCCAACTACTTGTGATTGTGTTAATTGTGCGTAAGGTGTAAAAGAACCCCCCTCGGCAGGTTGAGGAAATGTACAAGTGCCGTATATGCTATTTGTAAATGTAACAGGCGGTGTTGCTGTGTTAGCTTCTGTACCTGTACATCTCCATCCAGCAGTCAATACAACTTCTGAGTGTCCATTAATAGTTTGTGTGGATGCATCCATCCAGTCTATAATCCAGTTAATAGTTGCTGACATAATTTTAATCCTTTAAACAGAAGTTATTGTTTGCCATGCCGAACCCGAATAGACACATAATTTTCCTAAAGTCGTGTCAAATACCGTCAATCCAGCGACAGGACTAGATATTGCATTTTTTTGCGTGGTTGTCATATTTGGAAAACGAATACCCGCAGATGTGCTTTGTACATCTAATAAAGCTGAAGTTGCTGGACTACTTGTGCCTATACCTACGTTACCTGTTGAGGTAATACGCATCCGTTCTACACCAGCATTTGTATTAAATGTTAATGCACCACTTGTTGAATTATTTACGACTTGTAAGTTAGAGCCATCCCAATACATATAACCAGCGGTAGATGTAGATGCACCGCTGGACAAAGAAAGTAGTGCGGTAGAAGTGCCGTTGACATTAATTACACCACGGTTTGTATTTCCAAATATTGCAGAAGTGTTTCCAACTAATAAATTACCATTAGTATCAATTGTCATTGCATCAGTAGCACCGTTATTTACAACAAAGTGAATAGCATTTGAGCCGTAAGTACCAATAGCTAAGTCAGTTGATGCGGATGCTAAATAGGTATACCCAGCCTGACTAAATGAACCTGTACCTGTAAACGCAGATGAATTAATACCAAACTCACCAAAGTTTGTTGTAGCCGTTCCATTGTTATTTGATACGTTAAAGTTTGTAGATGCCGTTGCACCTGAGTTAGTATTTTGTAAAATAACTTGGTTATACCCAGCAACACTAGATGCGAACGTAGCAAGAATACCTGTGTCGGTATAACTAATTGCTGTATTTACTTGTAAATTACCTTTTGCTGATGTAGGCGTTAATCCAATACCTAAATTTGTTCCATCAAAAGTTAAATTAGCACTATCTACTAAAAGACCGCCCGTGCCGTTATAATTTACTCGACCAGCAGTTAATCCTGAATCGGTCAAAGATGTTACTACTGCCGTGCTTGGTGTAGTTGCTCCAAGTGTGCCGTTAAATGCACCTGATGTTAAAGTTAATCCAGATATTGTGGTTGCTGTACCTCCAAGACTAACACTTGTACTACCGATTGTAATAGATGAATTTGTTAAACTTGAATTACCAATATTGCTTAAAGTATTGCTTGAACCACTAATTGTTTTATTAGTTAGCGTATCAGTTGTTGCTCTGCCCACTAAGGTATCTGTAGATGTTGGCAAAGTTAAAGTACCTGTATTGACAATGCTAGAAATAACAGGTGCAGTTAAAGTTTTGTTTGTTAAAGTATCAGTTGTAG
>Ga0208877_1000386_pt1 | contig 13114 bp, 17 predicted proteins | sample CryBogCBH29Jun09_FD_184624 | JGI IMG/M metagenome (GOLD analysis project Ga0208877, IMG submission 184624) | Freshwater microbial communities from Crystal Bog, Wisconsin, USA - CBH29Jun09 (SPAdes) | ecosystem: Environmental > Aquatic > Freshwater > Lake | place: Crystal Bog, Wisconsin, USA...
TGGTTGTATTCAGGTGTTACCCATATATAACCGTCGGCTTTTGCAATTAATTCAGCAAATTTCTTAGTATGTTCATTTTGGTATTGACCCATGCTTGCCGGCATAGCTTCATCCAAAAATGGAAGATTAATATCTTGCAAGTCAACTAGTTCAATCGTTGAACCAGCAGGTAGTTCTAATTTTCCCATATACCAATCAGTGATTTTTTTTGCTACTCTACCTGGTCGAGTGCTTCCTATAATAATTTGAATATGTGCCATTTTTCCCTCTTTTCTTATTTACTATACTAAGTATAGTTACTCACTATATTTTGTAAAGTCTTTATTTTTAACGTAAAATAAGTTCTATTATGGAAAAAGCTACCACCACTTCTCCAGATTGCGTTCTCTACACCCTTTCTATACTCGGTGACAAATGGTCGCTTTTAATAGTCAGAGAAATGACTGGATGCCCACAGAGCTTTAGTGATCTTGAAGCTGCATTGCCCGGTATTAGTCCTCGAACTTTATCTCTGCGCCTTAATAAACTACTAGCAGATACTATCATCACAAAAGACCTTTACTGCGAACGTCCACCTCGTTATCACTATTCACTGACAGAAAAAGGAACCGATTTAAAAAACATTCTTAAAGATATGTCTGCCTGGGGAAAAAAGTATTCTTAAGAAATTTTTGACTCGATTACTTCACGCATCCCATCAAGACTTTCGCTACGCATAAGCTGATCGCGAAACAAACTGGCATTTTCAATGCCATGAACATAGACTTTAGCCATTCGTTTTAGTCCCTGCCAATTTCGCTCTCTGTTTTGATACGTTTGCTGAAATAACTCAATGTGTTTTTTGAAAAGCCTAAGCCGATCTTTTTCGGTCATATCCTTCCAGGGAGATTGTTTAGAAAAAATATACGGGTCGGTAAAAATAGCACGCCCAATCATGATGCCGTCTAGCTTATATTGCTTTGCTAGTTGCTCTCCGTGTTCTCTACTCTCAACATCTCCGTTGCCCACTATAAGCGTCGTAGGGGCTACCCTGTCACGAATCTTTGCAATCTGAGCTATATCGTTCCACCGAGCAGGCACCTTACTCATTTCTTTTGTTGTTCGGCCGTGTACCGTTAGCATATCTATTCCCTGCTCTAAAATGAGTTCTGGCCACGTAAAATCGACTTCATTCCAACCAGTACGAATTTTCACACTCACTGGAACGCGTCCATTAACGCCTCTCTTGACTGCAGCAATAATGGCAATCGCAAGATCACGATCATTGATAAGTGCCGAGCAACAACCATTCTTAACAATTGTCTTGTCGGGGCACCCCATATTGATATCTATGCCCGCAAACCCCATCTCAACAAGCTCAGCAGCAGTCTTTTCATAATTAGCTGGCACCTTCCCCCATATTTGAGCCACCACTGGCTTTTCCTTTTGAGTGAGTGCCACTTTATGAATGAGCCGAGGTCTCCCTTTACTTTGCAAGCCATCAACATTCACAAATTCTGTAAAGAATAAATCGGGCTTAGCACAATCAGCTATCACTTGTCTAAACACCGTGTCGGTAACGTCATCCATAGGAGCAAGAACAAAGAAAGGTTTTATCAGATTTAACATCATTTATTTATATTTTAAATCGGTGAGTAGCTTGGGTACAAAAGAATATTTATTCCTTGCTTCTTCGATTTGTTTTCGATGAAATTGTTCACGATTAAAAAGACTGATATACGCCTTTTCTGCTGTATCAACGTATTCAAGATCTGTCATGGCTTTTACCATTGTCATTTTTTCCGACTGCATAACTTCATAAGAATTTGGGCTGTGTTTATCTACTGGCTGAGGCCAGCTACCAGCTTGCAAGCTTTCCTCGAATAGAAGGTAGTCAGCAAGCACGTGTGCCGTAAAGTGAAATTTACGTATGCTCGGATTAACCTTGAAAACCAAAGAGCCGTCCTCTTCTCTTTTTCTTTTTTCAACCCATACAGGATTAAGAAGAACCGTTTTGTAAATCTCAGCATCACTGACAATACTTGTACTCTTTTTCAAAAGTTTGGTTATATACTTTGAGCTAAAATTTCCTTTACTTTCTTGAGATTTTGTAAAATGTTGGCCTATTAAATCAGACAGACTTACATCAACAAGTTTTGCCTCATCCCTACTATAAGGAACGAACTGCTCATTGCTTTCTAAAAAAAGTAGCTCTGGTGATTTTTTACCCGAAACAATACTTTTGTTAATTGCAAGTGATCCTAAATCATCTGGAACAAAAAACAGACCTTCTTTTCCTTGAAATTCACCATTAGCCATACTTAAACCTATAAACCTTACAATGAATTTAATATTTTTTGCTGTATTTTAGTAACTTTAACTCGTTTTTTTGCAATTAAACCGGTGCCTCCGTTTGCTTTATCATAATCAAGCCACGCCTCATCAGCCATTTTAAGTGCATCATCTCTCGACATGCCGCTTGCTACAAGTTCATCAACACCAAATGCTTTTTCAAAATATTTCTTTGCAGCTAAATTAGCCCCATTGTATCGCTGCATTGGCTCACCATATTTTTTATTATCTTGTTTTGCTCTTCCTTCCGCCATATTACGATTAGAAATCTCAAAATTTGAATCAATTAAATATTGTGCACGTTTCTTCAGGGAAACACTGGGCCCATCTTTAGTGATTAATGGGGTGGAGTCTGTTTCAAATTGGTCAATAACCACACCACTATCTCTCACACCAAAAAAACCACAACCACATATTATTTCAGCCTGAACATCTTTAGGTAATGTACTTAGCGGCGTTTCTTCATATGGTACTACGTCAAAAAGTGAGTCCATATTTGTTGGTGCTTTATTTCTTGATTTGCTCATAGGTGTTATTATATCACACTTATGCTTAATTGTCTAGTATATGCTATTCCCAGCTAAATACACGGAAGGCTATGAGGTAAATGATGACCGACCATCCAAGAAGAAGCCCCATTTGCGGCAAAACATCCAAGAAACCCTTACCTTCTGTTACGATGAGTCGAATCCCATCAACTACGGGTGTGAGCGGCAGATAACCTGACACTGTTTGCAGCCATTCAGGCATCAAGTATCGAGGAAAGAATGTACCGGACAAAAAGAGCATAGGAAACGTAACGAGGTTACTAAGCGGCGCTGCCTGACGTTCATTCTTCGCCCAGCCTCCAAGCGCAAGACCAATTCCGTAAATCGTGAAAATACTTAACAGTACGAAAAGGATAAAGGTAAGGTAGCTCCCCTTCATATGCAAATGAAAGAAGGCAACTGATGAAATAAAGAGGGCTGCGATTGCAAACAAACCAACGAAGCCCTGAGAAATGACGTTGGCAACAAAATACTGCCAAACGCGAAGTGGCGTTGTATGAAATCTACGTAAGATCCCCTGCTTCTTAAGTTCGGGAAACACGTTAACTGGCCCAAATACTCCAAGGCCGAGGATAGAAAAACCAAGAAGGCCGGAAAAAGTATAGTCGAATCGATTAAGGCTTGGGGCTTGTGTCGATTTAGCAATCACACTTAAGGGGGTAACTAATTTAATATGCTGGGCATTAACGACATCAAATTGCTGCTGAAGAATAGAAGTGAGTGTTTGAGCACCCTGTTGAGCGTTTTCGTTATAGTATACGACTGCTTGTCCAGAAGGATAGTTCGAGCCTTTTAAAACGTCTCCAAAGCCATTAGGTAGTACAATAGTTGCATCCAGCTGGCTGCGCTTCATCTTTTCTGTAGCTTGGTCTAGTGAGGTAGTCTTTTTATCCACTTTAAGGATTTTTGAGGTTTTAGCTTGGTCAACAAAATTCTTAGCGTAGCTCGAACTGGACTGATTTATGACTGCCACATTAAAAGAAACACTTCCATTGTTCTTTGTGAGTGCGCCAAAAACAAAAAGAAACATTAGCGGGAAAACGATAGTAAAAAATATAGCTAGTTTATCTCTAAAAAAACGCTTTGCATTTAATCGAGCAAAGGTGGTGATGGTGTATAAAGATTTTCTCATATTAGTCCCGAAGCTTCTTTCCGGTTAAATCAATAAATACGTCCTCGAGGTCAGCTTGCTCAACATGACGTTCTTTCTTGAATCCACGACCTAATAATTCTTTGATTAGATTTTTTGGTGAATCGAGTGCAATAATCGTTCCTTGATCCATGATAGCGACTCGGTCGCAAAGCATTTCAGCCTCCTCAAGATAATGGGTCGTTAAAATAACAGTTATTCCTTTTTTCTGAATATCCTTTACAAGATCCCACAGATTTCTTCGAGCTTGCGGATCTAGGCCTGTTGTTGGTTCATCCATGAAAAAAACTTTTGGATTGTGTACGAGCGATGCAGCAATACTGAGTCGCTGTCTCTGGCCACCCGAAAGGTTTTCAACATACTCGTTAGCTTTTTCCTCCAAATTCACCATTTTAAGCATTGCAATAGGATCAACTTTTTCTCCGTACGAAGCAGCAAATAATTCAATAATTTCCTTTAGCTTTGTTTTATCTTGAAATGCGGGTGATTGTGGCTGTACGCCAATGATGTACCTGACTTTTTGGGGATGCTCACCCACATCTATGTGATTAATACTGGCGCTCCCGCCATCAATCTCTCTAATTGCTTCGATCATCTCAAGGGTTGTTGTTTTGCCGGCTCCGTTCGGACCCAGGATTCCGAATATTTCACCCTTTTCAACATTAAAGCTAATGCCATCAACAACTTTTTTGTCACCATATTTCTTCGTAAGATTCTTTACTATAACGATATTGTCTGCCATATATGACTGTAATGTAACAGAAAATTTTAGTTAAAACAAAAAAACACTCTCGCAAATGAGAGTGTTTTTGATAATTTTCGATGTAAATCTAAATTATTTAACGTTCTTTACAGTAAGAAAACCGTTTCGTGGGTTTTCACCAACTTCTTTTCCTGCAGGAAGCGCATCAATAGTTTCTGCTCGCTTGTCCTTGCTGAAGTAATAAATAGTTTGCTTTTTTCCGCCTCTTAACACTACATCCTTTGAGTTTAGGAAGTATGTTACCCCTTTTGAATTCGTATGTTGATAAGCCATTGCTTCTCCTTCTTACACTGTTAGTAGTACTCCTACCATACCCTGAGTGAATTTAGATTGTCAACAGGTTTATAAAAATCCTAAAATACTTGCGCTTACCTGTTGGAGTGCGCTACACTTTATTTACAAGCATTAGCAATGATAAAAAGGGGTGTAAGTAATAATGAATGAATATTTGAATAAGGTATCAAATCCTTCACAAACGATTAATCGCGGATCAACTGAGGGTATGGTTCAACCATCAACAACAGGAACGGGTAAAGGAAAAAAGAACAAAAAGCTAGGTTCTAATTTTAGTCTCGGAAGATTAGGTTTTGTTCTATTTATTTTTGTTCTTGCTGCTATTATCTCAGGAATCATCTTTCTTGTAATACGTTCATCAGGAGCTTCAACCACTTCAAAGATTAACGTAAAAGAGTATCAGGCAGTCTTTTTGAACAGTAGTGATGGACAAGTTTACTTTGGTAAGCTTAGCTCACTCAATGCACAATATTACATGCTTACGGACATCTATTACGTGCGGGTTCAACAAGTACAACCAGGTGCAGCAACAACCACCAATTCATCGTCTAATATTTCATTAGTGAAATTAGGTAACGAAATCCACGGACCAGAAGACGCTATGTATATTAATAAAAATAACGTAATGTTCTGGGAAAACCTTAAGAGCTCAGGTCAAGTTGCTAAAGCAATTGCACAGTACCAAGCAAATCAAGCAAACGGAACCAATAAATAGTTACAGGAACGTAATTTAGAAAAAAGCCTCACAATGTGAGGCTTTTTTATTTTTTTGAGTTTTTCGAAAAAATTGAAGTAATTATCCTAAATACCAAAAGACTGCCTGAAAGAATACTTATCACAATAAGCCAGCCAGCCAGATCACTCGACCACTTAGGGCTTATGAAATTAAACTGATACAAGCCCTTTGATGGAAGATTTTGGTTCTTGAGACCATTTCCGTGGGTGGTCAGATAATTTTCGACACAAGTCACGTTCTTATACAGATCACTCCCTTGTGCGCTGCATGACGTAATTGCGCTGTTATATAAAGCTTGTGTGCCATTTCGGACTGCATCCTGAGCTTCAACCTGTAATATCGCTCTATAATACGTGTTAACGAGCTGAATGGGTGCCTCGCTAGACCCGTTCGTGTTCACGTTAGTATTCATGTGTCCAAAAACATAGATTCGTAAGTCATTTAAGGCGGGCTCGACATTAACACCTGAAGTATCAGCTACCAATAGATTCTGTCGCAGTTTAATCATATGAATATTGTTTTGCCTAAGTTCGTAGCTCGCAGCACAAATACAGAGAAAAAAAACGACAATAAGTAGCGGGACCGATAATAAAGAATACGTTTTTTGCACTATTTCTGAAGTTTTTTTTGTTTTCATGAATTTATTTTCATATTTCCCGTTTCATAGTAACAGATATTTGAAGTAGAATTAAGGTTATGCATGTATATTTTTCAGGAATTGGCGGCACCGGAATTGGCCCGCTTGCACTCATAGCCCTACAAGCAGGATTCGAGGTCTCAGGTTCAGATATGCAAGAGAGTCAGTATACGCATTACCTTGAGGAAAAAGGCATTCATCTTTCAATTGGTCAGTCTGAGGATTTAATTAAAGAAATTCATGCCACACATCCAATTGACTGGTTCGTTTACTCTTCTGCACTTGATCAATTTAAGAGTACGCACCCTGAATTACGTTTTGTTAAAGAAAATAATATACGGTCATCAAAAAGAGATGAATTCATAGCGCACCTTATTGAAGAAAAAAAGTTGCAGATGATAGCCGTCAGTGGGACGAATGGAAAAACCACAACTACTGCAATGCTCATCTGGCTTTGCAAAAATATTAATCTTCCTATTTCATATTCTTTGGGTGCAAAGATTAGTTTTGGCGAAATGGGTGCATATACCAAGGACAGTACCTATTTTATTTATGAATGCGATGAATATGATCGAAACTTCTTATATTTCTTTCCGCACTTTAGCATCATAACTTCAATTGCTTGGGATCATCGCGATATTTATCCAACACGTAGTAGCTACAACGAAGCCTTTGATCAATTTATTAATCAATCTGAAAAAGTATTACTGTACCAAAAAGATGCGAAACTACTTGGACAATCCGGTGATAATAAGCGAATTATATTGGAAGATTCAAATGAACTGATCGATCGTATAACACTTCATGGACTTCATAATAGGCAAAATGCTGCACTCGCCATTGAAGCAGCCCATCGTTTGACAGGACATGCATACGATGAGCTTGTTCAGATAATAAATAATTTTCCGGGTTCAAATAGAAGATTTGAAAAAATTATAGATAATGTCTATTCAGACTATGCCCACACTCCTGAAAAAATTGCTGCCACACTTCAGCTAGCTCACGAAATCAACAAAGATGTTGTCGTTATCTATGAGCCGCACAATAATGACCGACAAAAAACAATTATTAATGACTATTACTCACTTTTTGATTCCGTTAATAAATTGTATTGGCTTCCTACATACATTGCACGTAAAGATGCTGATACGGTTCAACTAACACCCAAAGACTTTTTAGAAACATTAGATAAAACGACGAACGCCCAGGAAGCTGCGATGAATGAAGTGCTAGCAGAGGAGATAAACAAAGCTATTCGAGGAGGAAATCTAGTGCTTTGCCTCTCAGCAGGTGGCGGTGGAAGTTTAGATGAATGGATTCGCAAAACATGTCATAATGGAGGCATACATGGATAACACGATAAGTACTTTTCTTGGTTTTAGCTCAAATCGATTTCTTGCCTCTATTTTCGTAATTATAGTGGCCGTGGCCCTTCGTTACGTTATTAAGATAGTGCTTAAAAATATTTTCAAATTACCTCTGAACGCAGATCTCTTTCCAAAACGAAAAAAAGACCACGAACGTCGCATCAAAACTCTCAGCAGCGTTGCCCTTGCTGTTTCTTCCTTGGTGATATGGTTTTTTGCAATAATTATTGTGATGGGTATTTGTAACGTTCCCGTTGCTCCCCTACTCACAAGCGCAGGCCTTATTGGCGCAGCAGTTGCATTTAGTATGCAAAGTTTAATTAAGGATTTCGTAAGTGGCCTCTTTATCATTGCTGAAAATCAGTATCGAGTCGATGATTATGTAGAAATGATAAATAATGCTGGGTCAAGAAAAGAAGGGGTCGTTCAAGCTGTTACCGTTCGAACAACAGTAATAAAGGATGACTCGGGGGCAATTCACCATATTCCTAACGGTAGCATTTCCATCAGCACTAACCACAGTATGAGTAATGACATCATCCATGAGCAATTAATTTTAGAGCCAAGCTACAGTATTGAAAAATTTGAAATAGCGCTACATGAAATCAGCGAAAAACTTTTAACGAATGAAGCAACCTTGAGATTCTTTAAGACCGAGCCAAAGCTTTACGACGTACTTGAAGTTACCGGCGAAGGCACGAAAGTAGATATTACCTTTGAAACAAATGCCTCTAAGCGAGTTAAGGCATCAACAGTATTCTTAAAAGCAGTCAAAACAAGCCCGATTAAACTGGCCTAGTTCGCAGGCAAACCAAGCGTTTGATTACTAATATCGTTTTGGTTAAAATCTGCGTTATTATTAATAGTTGTGAGTTTCTGCTTTAGTGTTGCTTCATAATTAGCAATATCAATAGCATTAACTGGGCTTGTTACGTCATAGGACCCATTAAGATTTGCCGCACTAAGTTGAGAGCCAATTTTTATCTGCTTAACGGTATCATAAGCACTTGAATGCAGAAACATTATAAAAGGAATGAGTACCATCATAAACGAGATAACGACTGCCCCAGCGATTGCAGTGCCGGGATGCAGACCCTCAATTTTCTTTTCAATGTCACCGTGCATTATGCTGACAACCTTTTAATTATTTGATTAAACGTTGATGACGGAGCATCGATAAGTAACTGTTCGATCTGGTTTGCACTTTTTTGCAATTGCGATAGTTGCGCACGCGCAAGCACTATTCCAGCAACAAACTCTTCAGGCTGATTAACGCAGTCAACGCTCGCAACAGCATTTAAAGTACCCGTGTAGGTTGATCCTGCGATAGTCAAACTATCCATCGCACCCTGCATCTTTCCAATAAGCAAATCAATTTCAGAGCCGTCAACGCCTTGTCGAGCTAATCGTAGTTCAAATGCCTGTAGATCGTTTATTGTTGAACCGTAGGTATCAAGATACAGATGAATAGTGGCCGCTGTTTTACTACTTAATTGAGATAATTGAGCCTGCAAGGCAACACATCTTGTAACGACGGTGGTTTTCGAATCAGCCGAAAGTGTGAGTTGTTGGTCGCTTACGGCCTTAGACAGGATGCTATCAGAAGCCGGAACGGACTGTGCTCCGGCTTCTATGGGTAACATAATAGTTACTAACGCCAGTACTAAAAGTGCGATTCGCTGTATCTTCATCTTGCTTAAGTATAGCACTCTTCTATTGATAGATTGTATAGCTTACCCCTGTTTTTTTAATTAATTTTTCTCTTTCAAGCGCAGCCAATACTTCATCCAACTGTTCGTCAAAAAGATTCATTGCACTCAGTTCATCATAAGTTCTTTTTTTTACTAATAAAAGTTTTAGTATAGCTCCCCTTAGCTGACGAGATGATCCTTCGAACGTGCTTTGTTTTTTGTAATGTTTAGATTTTTGAGAAATATTACCGACCGATTGCTTTAAAAAACTTCCGTAATCCATTAATGCCCAGTACCATTCTCGGGGATTCTCTTTGTCTAGACTGGATTCAATCAACGGCAATAATTCTTTATCGGCAACATGCTCAGCAAAGGGAAAGAAATGATGAATAAAAACTGTTCGAATATTTGTTTCTACGAATAGCTGAGGGAGATTATAGGCATACACAACAACTGCCGCTGCAGTTGCTTTCCCAATGCCCGGCAAAGCCTCTAAAAGACCAGGTTCGCTGGGGATACGGCCTTCATGTTCTGAAACAATTACTTTGGCTGATTCAAGCAGATACTTTGCTCTGCGGTTATAGCCAAGCCCACTCCATGCATGCAAGACAACGTCCAGATCCGCTGCTGCTAATGTAGCTATAGTTGGAAATAGCTCTATCCACTGATTAAATTTATAAATCACACGATTTACTTGGGTTTGTTGTAACATAATTTCTGAAACTAAAACGTAATAGGCAAAATTTTCATCATCTATATCGTGGCGCCATGGCAAGTTATTTCTTTTATGCGAACGATAATAGTCCCACACAATTTCTTGGAATTGGTTTATGGCCAAAATCTCGGGCATTACGATTTAGAGGAAGCGAACCACTGCATGACTACACCGACTGCAATATAAAACGGAAATAGCTGCATAAGTGCTGTGCCAAAACTGTTTTTGCTATACACTTCCCATACAGTTGCCCCAACAAGTACACCAACGAATGGTACGTACGATACCCATCCCTTCCAGTTAACGGGTAGATAGCTTCGTCGAACGGGAATGAACCATGCTCCTTTTTTTGGTTTAGGAAATTTTTTTTGTTTCATAGTTACAGTATACCTTATGGAGCAAGCCTGTTAATATCTCGCGGAAAGAGGGAGGCTTCTTTAACGTTATTGAGTCCAATTATCTTCTGCACAAGTCGTTCGAGCCCCATACCGAAACCTCCATGGGGTGGTAAGCCATATTTGAATGCCATAAGGTAATATTTGAAGCCTGGGTGTTCGAGATCTGCTCCAATTTTCTGCAATTGTTCGACAAGCGCATCATATCTATTTTCACGCATACTTCCTGTAGCAATTTCCACTCCACGGAACAAAAGATCAAATCGATCGGCAATTTCAGGATTATTGTCATCCAGCTTATGATAGAACTTTGCTTCACTGGCTGGCCATTCAGTAACAAAGACTGCCTCGGATCCGAGTTGTTTTTTGGCCCATTCGCACACCCACTTCTCTTCTTCGGGCCGTAAATCTTTTTCTCCAATAGTTGAGGTGCCCGTTGCTTTGGTGTAGTGTTCATGCACTTCATTAAGTGTAATTTTAGGAAATTCTTTTGTTAGAACCGGTTTTGAGGCGTTCCATCTTTTAAGCTCAGTGTCATACTTATCCCACGAAGCATCAACAGCAGCATGCACCATTCTACTCATAATACCCATGAGTTCATCGAGATTGACGAACCCCGCTTCGGCATCTATATGGATAAACTCCGTCATGTGCCGTGTTGTGGCGCTAAGCTCAGCACGATAGGTTGGATTTATCTCAAAGCTTCTTTCAAAAACTCCTACCATTATCTGCTTATAGAATTGTGCGCTTTGAGCAAGGGTTGCTTCTTTTCCGAAATAGTCGAGCTTAAACACTTCAGCTCCACCCTCAGTCGCACCCGGTAAAAGTTTAGGGCTATTAAATTCAATAAAATCCTCACTCTGAAGTTGTTTACGAATTGTATCTTTTACAAGTGCTTGAATCTTAAAAATAGCTGTTTCCTGTATATTGCGAAGCGATATAGGGCGATATTCAAACAGTGTATCGAGATTATCAGGTTTATGGTCAATGGGTTTATCTATTTCAATTGGAGGCGCATCAACAACAGGAACCATAACTTCAAGTGTTGCATCATGAAGCTCTGCTCCACCGGGGGCGCGTTCATCCTTATGCACAACTCCCGTAATAGAAACTACTGTTCCTATTTGCAGTCCACGAAGTTTTTCTACCTCATCCTTGTCTTCAACAAGCACCTGAACAATGCCTCGTCTATCGCGAACAGTAATGAAGTTCAACCCACCAAGTAATCTTTTTTTATGTATCCAGCCTTGAATTGTAATCTTTTTGCCGTCATGGTGTACGACATCATCAGTAAGTATTCTCATATCTACAGCATTATAACAGATAGAAGCTACCTATTTATACAAGATCTTTATGATGTTCTTGTTTTTTTATTTTTGCGAGCTGTTTGGCGACTTCTCGTAAATCTTCATGCTGATCAAATTCATCCATAATTGGTTCTCCGAGGATCTCACGTATTACATCCTCAAATGAAAGTACACCAACAATATCTTCGAACTCATTTACCACAACAAACATGTGATGTTTAATCTTTAAAAATGCCTTAAGTGCGTGGCCAAGAGTCTGCATTTCATTACAATAAAAAACGTCATGTCGCATTACATCGGCTACAGGCTTTGGTTTTTTAAGAGCAAGTGCATCTTTCAAATAAAGTGTTCCAACTACTGATTGATTTGTTCCTTTATACACTGGGTAGCGCGAAAAACCACTGTCATGCAATTCGCCTAGAGTGACGGGACTTAGTAGCTCATCTTGACTCACGAAATGTACCGCCGCAAGTGGTGTCATGCAGTCACCTACCAGACGATCACTGAACATGAGTGCATTGATAGCGATAGTTAGTTCTTCTGGCTTAATTTCTTTTGAATTCTCAGCATTGAGCCTAAGCATTTCAATGAGAGAATCTCTACTTTCAAAAATAACTGGTTTTTCAATTACAATGTTTTTGCCCACAAAACTTGCAATAGACCGAAATACCGGATGCAAAATTATTAATATCCTCTCAGTTGCTACGCTTACTTGCGCCGCTCTATGAAGATCTTTTTTAGGCTTCTTGGAGCAAAAAACACAAAAAAGGAGCACCCCTAAAATAAAGGCTAATAATCCACCAAAAATATAATACAGCTCAAGGAAAGCAAGCACTAAAAATGCACCAGTGAAAATTCGAAGTAGAAACCATAATTCAAGCCCATACGTTCTTACTGGGTAGACGCGTGCCGCGTCTGAAGTAACATCTTTAGCTCGACGCTTCAGCTCCTCAAGACTCATAAATTCAAAACTTGTTACAAGCGATAAACCGTAGAAACTTACAATTAAAAATAAAATGAATAATATAAAATGGACCATAGCTTTATATGTAGTCTAATCTTGATAATCCCAAAAAGCTAGACCGTTTTTTACGCCAAAACTGCTACAATATTAGAATAATTAAATTGGAGTAATATGGATAAGCGATTCTTAACAATATTAGTAGTTGTAGTAATAGCC